>Ga0209415_10004210_pt1 | contig 26450 bp, 37 predicted proteins | sample PeaSoiSIISIP2007_FD_187696 | JGI IMG/M metagenome (GOLD analysis project Ga0209415, IMG submission 187696) | Peat soil microbial communities from Weissenstadt, Germany - SII-SIP-2007 (SPAdes) (version 2) | ecosystem: Environmental > Terrestrial > Soil > Wetlands > Peat | place: Germany... | reverse complement strand
CGACTGACAATAATGGATTTTGAGCGGGGCTCGACCCGCCTGCAAATGGCTGCGAGTGGCATGACAAGCACTGATTTGAATTGAATCGAGGGCCGAGGCCGTTGTTGGTGCCACCCGTCACGGCTTCAACGTCGGCGAATCTAGCCTGGCCGTCATTAAAGAAGGCGCTCTCGTCGGCGGTGAGGCCACTGAGGGGACCCCCGGCACCGGGCGCGCCGGCGCGCACCCCAGGGTCCACTGGTCCTTTCCCTGATTGGGCAAGTGCGCAGAGAGAGGCTGCCAAAACCGCGGCAACAATTGCCCCGAATCCTTTAAGACTTGTGGCTTGCAAGGGGATTCGCATTTCGTCTCCTCATAAATTGTCGAGGGGTGGGCCCTTTCGCGGAGTAATGTTATCAGCTTCAAGAATGAGTGAATGTGGGCTTCATCCTTGAAACGGCTTATTGATAAACAGGGCTGGGTCAACGACGGTCGGCTTCGGTAAGGGCGAGGACGGCATATGCGGTCGCGGCATCGCTCATGAATTGGGCGGTTTGCGGAGTTTGGTGATGCTGGACAGTCTTGTTTAATGAAGACGAAGGCCAGGAACCGTCGGTCTTGCTCTGATTGGTTGCTAGCCAGGCGAGGGCCCGCTTCAACTGGGGATTTTCACGCGGCATGCCGGACTGTTGTAAGACGAAAGCAATGAATCCAGTGGCATAGCCGTCGCTAGTCATCTCTTGCGGAGTTTCGTCCGCTCGCTTCCAGCCGGCAATGAGTGAAGTGAGGCTCCAACCGCCATCCGGCCGCTGCGTATTTAAGGTTTCATTGATGATGGATTTCCGCTGATCCTCGTCGAGCAGACCGGGCAGCTTTGACGAGGCCCAGAGGAGGTTAATTCGATTGACAGTGGTCTGCACCGCGGATTCGCGGGCCAGGTATTCACGCAACAGGGTCAAGCGAGTTTGGATTTCAGGTGTGGCTCGATAATTTCCCGGGGCGATGCCGGTGGCAATCGCGGCCAGGGCGGCCCCGTAAAAACCCGAATCGTCTGCTTCCCATGGTTCATTGTTGAAGCGCAGCCACAACCAGCCGCCTCTATTACTTCCTGCGGTTTGCTGCTCCGCCCACATGTTATTGAAGGCTGTGCGAGTGTCGTTGCTGAGGTGACCGTTCTGCGCGTCATTGGCTGCCAGGATGAGCGCGTTGAGAACTGATTCGGTCCCGCGCGACTCGACGGTCTTGTACTGACCGCGATCTGCATCGGTGTAGAACGGGGCGACTTCCTTCCAGAGACGGACTCGCTTGGTGACATTGTCTAGGAGGGCGTGTTCATTAGCGGAGGGAGTTTGTTCGCCGAGCGACTTACGAAGGGCGGACCGCGAAAGAGCATAGGGGACCGCCGTGTGGCACGATATGCAGAACGTTTCGTGATCGCGGCTGGCCCTGGGCCATGCCATCCACCAGGACTCCCTTTGATCGAGGTAAGCCGCTGCGGATTGCTGATTCCAGGAGTTGGAGACATTCACGATGGGTGGAATTTTGGAGTCGTCGGCTATCGCTCGAGTGTGAGAAGACAGGGTGAGGATTCCCAATACGAGGCTAGCGGCTACGGCGCCAAATCGCTGCACTGTGGAATTCATGTAGATGGATTCTGCACCATAGAGAAATGGCCAGTCAACCGATCACCGGATGTTCCTTCATAAATAGTTGAGACAGAACTTCGTAATTCTTCAGGAGCTAAAGCCCAAGTAATTTGCAAGCTGCATGTCCGGACTGAAGCACCGACTCCCCAAGGTGCAGTGATGAAGTGTATCCGGAGGAAAAGGTGCCAGTGTAGAGGGTCAGTGATCTTTGGGCTTTTCGATTTTCAAATTGGTCTGAGTCCAGAATAAATTGAAATTTGTAAAAGTGTGATAGAAAATCGTGCGGTGGTCCCCGAAGTCGCTGTAGGAGTCGGCAATCTGCGGCAACCAAATGGTTACATCGTGGGTAGCAAATTTGACCGGGACATACCTGATCACGAGATACCATTCGCGCAACTTGAATGCGGGGATTCCCTCCATTAAACCCATTTCCAGGTGCACGACCTCCCCCGAATCGGCGGCAATCCAGGCGTGGCCCTTGAGCCTGGCCGGATGAAAATCACCACCAACGAGGAAGGAAAATGTACGGCCCGGCTTATCGGGACGCTGCTGAAAATGAACCACCCAGGTGCGCTGGCCCTCCCAATCGGCGGCGCCTTCGCACTTCATCTCATAGTCGCTTTGCATTTCTGGAAGAAAGATCAAGACCATCTCCGGAAGGCCCGTGTCCTGTGTCATGGCCGGGGACAAACTACTTCCTCTGGTTGGCTTCCGGCTCTCTTCAACAATTGGGTGTCCCTGCGCTTGCTGGAGAGTTACAACATAATTAAACGCCTCTGAATCGCCATCCAGGGCGAGTCCCTCACGATCCGAGGCCCGGTAAGAGATGGTCTCCTGCGCAGTGAAGTTCTGAAGATCTGTGACCAATTCATTTGTTCGCGCGCCGGCCTGTTCAAGAACATTGGCAAGGACGCAGGGCGGGGATGAAGTTGCGGAGCGGACGGGAGAATCGACATTCGGAGGACTCCATGTAAGGGGACGGCTCTTCAGTTTCTTGTCGGCGTCTTCGGATTGCTGAGCGGCATGGGAAGCAGACGCGAAGAGGAACGTGGCCGCGAGAATTGGAGCAAGAACGCCGCAAAGCATGGCGATGGACAATCCAGTTGAACGGCGATTTGTTTTCATTGCTAATTCCATGCCCTACGGAAACTGAAGCTCTTTGGTTGTGGTGCTCATGGCGCCATGGACGGCTTCCTGGACGACCATGCGGAGGCGGTAGGCACCCGCCGGGGCTTCAAGTTGCATCACGCCATTGATGCCCGATTTTGCGAGTCGGTCGAAACTTTCATGTTTGAGGGCCAGCGACATTTCGGCTTGCTTGCCGGTGACGAAGTTGCCCTGGGGATCGAATAGCGCGGCCACGAAAGTGAGCTTCTGCACCTGGCGGTCTTGCTGCGGCTGAAAAGCAAGTTTCTGGATGTCCACATGGGTTTGAATGGTGAGTTGGGAGCCGCCGGTGGCGGAGGCGGCGAACTTTTCGGTGACGGTCACGGGAACGTCGGTCTTTTCGGCGGAGCCGCGCATTTCCGTATCAATTGTGTCGGCGGGAATGATCCGTTCGGTCGAACCTTTTGCTGGGGCGAAGTAGCCCGGGCGCACCAAGACGATTCTGCGGCCCGCGTTTCTCAACTCAACTTTGATCTTGTGAAACTCGCCATCTTCGTCAGGCGGGAAGCCTAGCAGATAAGTGATAGACGGTAGGACGCCGAGCTGGTAGAAGCCGAGATCGAGGTCATTGTTGTTGCGGAAGAGAAGGCCGCCAGTGCTTTCGGCGAAGCGGGCCATGGCGGCGTCTTCGCTGTCGAGACGATCGCCGAGCGTCTCGATCTGAAAGATTGTGCTTTTCAAGGGGAGCTCCGTAGTTTCCACGGTTTCGTTGATTGGAGTGCCGGGCGCCTCGGCATACAGACCCTTGGCGTCGAGTGAGTCAATCACCACGCCTGCCCGCACCGCTGCATTGATAATAGCGTCCTGTTCCTGGTCGAGCGTGCCGGAGAGGAAGCCTGACGAGGAAAAAAGAATCATGCGCCGCCCTGACTGCTTGGCAAGCTGATTGAGAGCGTCTTTGATTGCATCGAATGTTGCCTGGGAGGCGACGCGCGCTTGATCCCAGACCTGTAGCGACTGTGCCTTCACGGAATCCACTAATTCGACGGGAGCGCCGCCGTTCCTGCAATAGCTAAGGTATTGGTCCCCACTGCAGCAAGCTGCTTCGTTAGCCTTCGCTTCCAAGGCAATCCCATTGTTGTTCACTATCTGAAAGGCCTCATAAGCAGTCATTCTCGGGCATGAGCCCAAGTTGCTCGACGACATACGGGGATGCGATTGGACATGAGTCATGGCTTCAAGAATCGAGGCCGTATCACTGGTGAATTTCAAAGTGGGAGCACCGGATGTGGTCAGCAAAGCAATGCGGTCGCCGCTGGCGGAAGCCTCTTTGATAAAACGTGTAGCAGCGACTTTGGACCGCATCATGTCACCCGTGGGTGTATTGATGTCGTCGAAGAGAAGAACGATCCATCTTCCATTCGAGATGGTCCGTGCCGGCGGCGATGGTGGCGTGGGTGGGACTGTAGGAACTGACGCCTCTGATTGGGCGGTTACAGGTTTTGGTGGGGCGTTTGCTTGTGTATTGCCGGGTGGATTGGAGGAGGAAACGGAGAACGAAGTGATGTCGCGAAGCTTGTGGGAATCGTAAACCGTGAAATCGTCCTTGGTGAGGCCGGGGACTGGACGGCCGCGGTTGTCGCGCACCACCACTTCGAGTTGGACCAGCCGAGTTTGAACGCGGATGGGCGATTGCGGGACATAGGGACGGCTGCTGAGGCGAACCTCGCCGGGCGTGAGTGTTTGGGCGAGGACGCTGAGGGCGATGGCAAAAAAGATTGGGGGCAGCGCAGTCAGCGCGAGCTTTGCACATTTGTCAGGAAAGCGCATACTATTGCTTCCGGGATTGGTCCAAGTTAACGCGTTTGTCTCTCATATACAAATAAAATGCAGCGGCCGCGGGGTTGGCCTTCGAGGGCGTGAATGACCGGAATGAAATCGGGTTTTTGTTATTGACGGACTACTTCGCGTGACTCTAGACTTTGACCCCAATTGTAGGTTGCCGCGGGCTGTTGATGCCTGGGAGGTTCGCGTAAAACCACAAATTCTGGAACCCGGCCAGAAGGAGAGCACATGATGCGAAGATTCAGGACAGCCTTGTTTGTAATCGCCGCACTTTTGGCGGTCGTGAGTAATGTTTGCGGCGCACAATCACTTCCGCCGTTGACGCGGCACATGCGTGCAGTGAGTGTGAATGGGCAATCGGGAACTGTGGGGCGCCTGGCGCCAGCGCAGTCCATGCGGATTGTGCTGGTTCTGCCGATCCGCGACCAGGCGGGATTGGATAGCTTCTTGAAGGAAGTTTACGATCCCTCGAATGCGAATTTCCGGCATTTCCTCACTGTGGGTGAGTTCACCGCGAGATTTGGCCCCACACAGGAAGATTATGACGCCGTGATTCACTTCGCCGAGGCAAATGGTTTGACTGTGGTGGGCACCTCTCGCAATCGCATGAACTTGGATGTTTTGGGGTCTGTGGCGGACATTGAGCAAGCCTTGCATGTGACCATGGGTGTCTACAAGCACCCCACTGAAAACCGCAATTTCTACGGTCCGGACCGGGAACCCACGCCGGACCTGATGGTCAGGTTGTGGCGAATCGCAGGGCTGGACAACTACTCGATTCCGCACGCCAACATTGTGCGCAAGAATGCAAATTTGAGCGCGAATCCCAATGCCACTACCGGCTCCGGCCCATCCAGTTCCTTCCTGGGCAGCGATATGAGGGCGGCGTACTACGGTGGAACGGCTCTTACCGGCGCCGGCCAGTCCCTCGGATTGCTGGAGTATTACGGGACTAATTTGAGCGACCTGAAAACGTACTTTACGAACGCGCATCAAACGAACAATGTGCCTATCACTTTGCTTTCCACGGATGGGACCAGCACGAGTTGCGTCTCTCCCTCCTGCGATGACACCGAGCAGACACTGGACATGACTCAAGCGCTCGGGATGGCCCCGGGGATGTCAAGCCTGGTGATGTATGTGGGATCGTCCGACGCTGCGATTTTTAACGCGATGGCTACGGCGAGTACATTGAATGCACAATTGAGTTCGTCGTGGACGTGGACCCCGGCGGACCCCAGCGTGGACAATCCATACTTCCAGGAGTTTGCGGCGCAGGGGCAGAATTTGTTTCAGGCGTCAGGCGACAGCGGCGCGTGGAAGTCGTCTTCCGCAATTTACCCGGCGGATGATGCGTTTCTCACGACCGTGGGCGGGACGGACTTAAGTACAAGTGGGGCGGGCGGTAGTTGGAGTTCGGAAGGCGCTTGGGTGGACGGTGGGGGAGGCATTTCGCCAGACCGCTACGCAATTCCCTCCTGGCAGACGAGCGCGGCCAGTACGTGCGGTGATTGTTCCACTGTGTATCGTAACGGCCCGGATGTTTCTGCGAATGCGAATTTCACCTTTTATGTTTGCGCCGACCAATCATCGTGCACTGCCAATTATTATGGCGGGACAAGTTTTGCAGCGCCGATGTGGGCGGGATATCTAGCGCTGGTTAATCAGCAAGCGGTGGCAAATGGTAAGCACACCGTGGGCTTCATCAACCCGACGCTCTATTCGATTGGTCTAAGCTCGAACTATGACTCCGACTTCCACGATATCACCACCGGCTCCAACGGCCTGCCAGCAACAATCGGATACGATGTGGCGACAGGCTGGGGAAGTCCGAACGGGAGTGCACTGATCACCGCCCTTGCGGGAAGCTCGTCGACGCCTGGGTTCAGCCTGTCAGCATCGCCAGGTTCGGTCACGGTGGCACAAGGGAACGCAGGAAACTCCACGATTACGAGCACGGTGACAGGTGGTTTTAGTTCGGCCATTTCCTTGTCTGCTTCAGGCCAACCGGCGGGAGTGACCGTGGGCTTCAGCCCAGGCTCGATTACAGGAGCTGGAACATCGACCATGACGATGACCGTGGCCGCATCCACTGCAACCGGAACGTATCCAATAACGGTAAAGGGAACCTCAGGAAGCACCACTTCGACCACCACAGTTTCGTTGGTTGTGACGGGGACAAGTCCTAATTTCACGATTGGCGCGTCGCCTACAACGATTACAATTTCGCGGAGCGGGTCCGGCACCGGCACTTCCACGATTAGTACGGCGATTTCCGGCGGCTTCAATTCCGCAATCAGCTTGACTGCTTCGGGAGCGGGAAACGGCAATAGCGTCACATTCAGCCCCAGTTCTATTGCGGCGCCAGGCTCAGGGACTTCGACAATGACAGTTAAAGTGGCCCGGAGATCGAGCACCGGGACTCGGACCATCACAATCAATGGTACGGGAGGAGGTGTGACGCATACTACTACGGTCACACTCACGATCACCCGCTAAACAGACCGACTAATAAAGAAGAAAAGCCCGGACTTTTCGGGGTCCGGGCTTTTTCTTCTGTTGAGCGCGGAGCTGCCGCTTGACCTGGCGGAGCGGGTGCACCTAGAATGGTGGATTCAAAAATGAAGGTGCCTAGTCATAGTACACGCGAAGTTTTCGCAGCCCGGCGGTGACCCGCTGGGCTGTGGTGTTTTAGGGCGTACTTTGCCGCGGGCAGAAGGGATTGGACAGTGGTTACGCGAGGCGAGGTGGTGATGGGGGACGGGGGAATACCGGAGGGGTTGACGTTTGACGATGTGCTGCTGGTGCCGGGTAAGGCGACTTTGTTGCCGACGGAGATGGATACGCGCACGCAGTTCACACGGAAGATTGCGCTGAATGTGCCTTTGGTGTCGGCGCCGATGGACACTGTTACGGAATCACGCCTGGCCATTGCGCTGGCTCGGCAAGGCGGGATGGGGATCGTCCACCGCAACATGACGATTGAAAGGCAGGCGGAGGAAGTGGACCGGGTGAAGCGGTCGGAAAGCGGCATGATTGTGGACCCGGTGACGATTTCCGCGGACCTCTCAGTGCGCGAGGCCATGGACATCATGGCCAAGTACAGGATTTCGGGATTACCGGTGACGCGCGGGACCAAGCTGGCGGGGATATTGACAAACCGCGACCTGCGGTTTGAGAGAAACTTGAACCAGCCCGTTGACAACGTGATGACCAAGAAAGATCTGGTGACTGTGCCGGTGGGGACGACGCTTGAAGAGGCGGAGAAGATTTTGCAAAAGCACCGGATCGAAAAGCTGCTCGTGGTGGACAAGGATTTTAATTTGAAGGGGCTGATCACCGTAAAGGACATCCAGAAAAAGCTGGAGTTCCCTAACGCAACAAAGGATGAGCATGGGCGGCTGCGAGTGGGGGCGGCGATTGGGGCTACGCGCGATTACCTGGAACGCGCTCAGGAGTTGGCCAAGATGAGTGTGGATGTGCTGGCGATTGATACGGCGCACGGACACTCAACCCGTGTGATGGAAGCTATTCGCGCGGTGAAGCACGCGCTGCCGGAGATGCAACTGATCGCCGGGAACGTGGCTACGTTTGAGGGAGCCAAGGATCTGGTTTCGTTGGGGCTGGACGGAATTAAAGTTGGGATCGGACCCGGATCGATATGCACCACGCGCGTGGTGACGGGTGCGGGGGTGCCGCAGATTACAGCGGTGATGGAAGCATCGAGGGCAACGCGAGGGTCGGGCGTGCCGGTGATTGCCGATGGCGGAATAAAGTATTCGGGGGACATTACGAAGGCAATTGCGGCGGGGGCGTCGGTGGTGATGATGGGCGGATTGTTCGCGGGGACGGAGGAATCCCCCGGAGAGACGATTCTTTATCAAGGGAGAACCTTCAAGTCGTATCGCGGGATGGGCTCGATTGGCGCGACAATTACGGCTATGGAGACGGGAACGGCGGACCGGTACGCCCAGGAATCAACCGAGCGCGGGAAGACGGTTCCGGAAGGAGTGGAGGGTCGCGTCCCATATAAAGGAGCGCTTGGAGCGCTGGTGGAGCAGCTTGTCGGCGGGCTACGCAGCGGGATGGGATATTGCGGAGTGGGAAGTGTCGCGGAGCTGCAGGAACGCGGGAGATTCTTGCGTATTAGCGTGGCGGGGCTGAGGGAGAGCCACGTTCATGATGTGATTATTACGCGAGAGGCGCCGAATTATAGGGTGGAGTAGGTCGAGAGAGAGAGCAGGCACGCGGGACTGCTTTGAATCGAAAGTACGCTTCAACTCAATCCTGGGACATGCATGAATATGAGATGGCTGAGGTACTGGGCTCCGGCGCTGGTGTGGGCGGCAATAATTTCCGTAATGTCGACGCGGTATTTTGGTTCCGGATACACTTCACGATTCATTCTACCGGTTCTACACTGGCTGATGCCAAATGCGGGGCTCGCCAACCTCCTGGAGATGCATACTTACATTCGGAAGAGCGCACATCTTATCGAGTATGGTGTATTCACAATTTTGTTCATGCATGGATTGCGCGCGGGGCGGAGTGGGTGGCGGTGGACATGGGTGACGGCGACGATGCTGGCAGTGGCGTGCTACGCGGCGCTGGATGAATTCCACCAGGCGTTTGTGCCCGGGCGGGGGGCGTCGGTGTGGGATGTGGCGTTGGATTTTTCGGGGGGAATGGCGGCCATGCTGGTGTTGTGGTTTTGGACGCTTAGGAGCGGAGCAAGAGGTCGCAACTAGGAAAACGCCCGCAGGGAGTAAGGCCCGGCGGGCGTTGAAATTTGGTTTCAGGCGAGGGCGGGTCACATTTCAATTCTCAGTGTGGACAAACCCGCCCCTTCGGTTCAGGATTTTGCGGCTTCTTCTTTTTCTTCCGGCGCTTCCTTCTCTGCGGCTCTGTCTTCCTTCTTTTCTTTCTTGCGGAGTTTGGAGCCCAGAAGTTCAAGGATGGCGAGATGCGCGCCATCGCCGATACGGAACCCCGCATGGATGATGCGGGTGTAACCGCCGGCGCGATCGGAATAGCGCGGAGCGATATCGGCGAAGAGCTTTCGGGTGGCGGTTGGTGTCATGAGAAACGCCGCGGCACGGCGACGAGTGGCGAGCGTGTCTTTTTTTCCAAGTGTGATCATGCGCTCGACAAGCGGCTTGGCCGCTTTCGCGCGCGTGACCGTGGTGGTGATGCGCTCGTGCTCGATGACATTGGTGACAAGGTTTCGCAGCGTGGCGCGGCGATGCGCGGGCTGGCGCCCAAGTTTCGATCCTGCGTTGCGGTGTCGCATGGTTTGGTCCCCGGACGATTAAACGCCGGCCGTTTCCTCCGGCGTAGGCGGTGCGGTCTGGCTCGGAAGTGGAGGCCAGATAATGCGCCCGTGCTCATCGAACTTCATGCCGAGAGCCAGGCCCATCTTGGTGAGGATTTCCTTAATCTCGTTAAGCGATTTGCGGCCGAAATTCTTAGTGCGGAGCATTTCGTTTTCCGACTTTTGCACCAGTTCGCGAATGGTCTGAATGTTCGCGTTCTTGAGGCAGTTGTACGAACGGACGGAAAGCTCGAGCTCCTCGACGGATCGGCCGAGGTGCTCCATGCGCGGATCGCTAAAGATTTCGGAACTTTCTTCGCTCAACTCGGGTGGTTCTTCAAAGTTGATGAAGATGCTCATGTGGTCCTTGACGAGTTTGGCGGCGAGACCGATAGCGTCCTGTGGAGTAATTGCGCCGTTGGTCCAGACTTCAAGAGCAAGCTTCTCGTAGTCGGTCATTTGGCCGAGACGGGCGGCTTCCACGGAATAGTTCACCTTGCGGACCGGAGAATGGACTGAATCCACGGGGATATACCCAATGGAGAGATCCTCATCGAAGTTGCGGTCAGCGCCGACGTACCCGCGGCCGTTCTTGACGCGCATCTCCATCTGGAGTTTGCCGCCTTCGTTGACGGTGGCGATGTAGACGGTTTTGTCGAGAACGGCGAAATCGGCGTCTTCTTCAATCATCGCGGACGTGACCACTCCGGGATTTTCGACGTTTAGAAAAATAGTCTTCGGCAGGTCGGTGTTGAGCTTGAGCGGGACCTGCTTGAGGTTGAGGATGATGTCGGTGGCATCTTCAACCACCCCGGGGATCGAAGAAAATTCGTGGAGCACGCCTTCGATCTTGACCGCGGTGATGGCCGCGCCTTCTATGGAGCTAAGGAGAGCGCGGCGTAGAGTATTGCCCACGGACGTGCCCCAGCCGCGCTCAAAAGGCTGCGCGCTGAACTTCCCGTACTTATCGGTGAGCGACTCGAGATCGGCCGCCAACCGCTTTGGCTTCTGAAAACCCTTCCACATATTTGGTGTCCTTCCTCCCCGCGATGCGGGGCAACAAAAATCGATGCAAAATCTTTAGCTCTACTCGGTCGCACTACTCCTGATTCGCACGCCTACTTCGAGTAAAGTTCGACGATCAACTGCTCGTTGATGGGCGGCGTTTGTACGTCATCGCGTCGCGGCAACGAGTTGACCTTTGCCTTGAAATGGTCCCGGTCGATTTCAAGCCAGGGCACGGCGTTGCGGCTCTGAGCGACGTTGCGCGCATCCAGTACCATGGCGTTCTGGTGCATGTCGTCCTTGAGGGTGATTTCTTCGCCGACGCTTACCAGGTAGGACGGAATATTCACCTTCTTGCCGTTCACCTGGATGTGGCCGTGAAGGACGATTTGACGCGCCTGGGAGCGCGAACTGGCCAACCCGATGCGCCAAACGACGTTGTCAAGACGGCGCTCGAGCATGATGATGAGATTCTCACCGGTCGGGCCCTTGGCCCGCGCGGCCTTTTCATAAAAATTGCGGAACTGGCGCTCGAGCAGGCCGTAGGTTCGCTTGACCTTCTGCTTTTCGCGCAACTGTAAGCCGTATCCCGCTATTTTGGGACGGCGCGCCTGGCCATGCTGGCCGGGCACGAAGTTGCGCTTCTCGATTTCGCACTTTTCCGTAAAACACCGCAGGCCTTTTAAGAAGAGCTTCTGCCCTTCTCTCCGGCACAAGCGGCAAACCGCTTCACGATGTCTTGCCAATGCAGCTTCTCCTTTACGACCCGAATCTACGCTTCACGATTAAACGCGCCGCCGTTTTGGCGGCCGGCAACCGTTGTGCGGTATCGGCGTTACGTCCTTGATCGAATTGATGTGAAGGCCGACGCTGGAAAGAGCGCGGATGGCCGACTCGCGGCCGGAACCAGGTCCTTTCACGCGGACTTCAACCGTCTTAACCCCATATTGATCGCGGGCAGCAGCGGCGGCAGCGGCGGAAGCCTGCTGCGCGGCGTATGGCGTGCCCTTGCGCGAACCCTTGAAACCGATGGCGCCCGAGGAGGACCAGCTCAGGCAATGCCCTTCGGGATCCGTAATCATGATCATGGTGTTGTTGAAGGTCGCCGAAATGCAGACGACCCCATGAGGGATGACACGGCGTTCGCGCTTTTTCTTAAACTCTTTCTTGCGCTTGGTAGATTTCGCAGCCGCCGCTGCCGCTCCAGTTTGTTCCTGTGTTTTTGGTTCCTTCGCCACTCTTCACCTCGTTTAGCGTTTCAAATCCGCTTGATTACTTGCGCGCCGCGACCTTCTTCTTTGCGGCGACCGCGCCCTTGCGCGGGCCCTTCCGGGTGCGCGCGTTGGTGTGCGTGCGCTGACCGCGCACCGGCAAATTGCGGCGGTGACGGATCCCGCGGTAGCACTGAATTTCGATCAAACGGCGGATGTTCATCTGGATTTCTTTGCGAAGATCACCTTCGACACGGCCCTCAGATTCGATGGCCTGCCGCACTTGGTTGATCTCCTCTTCGGTTATGTCCTTGATCTTCTTGAAATAATCGACACCGGCTTTGGCGGCCAGCTTCTTGGCGCGAGCTTGTCCGATGCCATAGATCGCGGTCATCCCGATCCAGAGGCGCTTGTTGGGTGCCAAATCAACACCTGCGATACGTGCCATTCTGTTTTCTCCTCCCCCGGCCTAGCCCTGGCGCTGCTTGTGTTTCGGGTTGACGCAAATTACGCGCACGACCCCGCGCCGGTGGATCACCTTGCACTTGTCACAAATCTTTTTTACTGATGCCCGGACTTTCATTTCAATTCCCTTTCCAATCGACCAGGAGCGCCACTGGCGGTGCCCCGCTTACAGGCGAGTCGCACTCCGATTCTCAGGGCAAGTAGACCCGCCCCTACTTATACCGATAAACGATGCGGCCACGAGTCAAGTCGTAGGGTGAAAGCTCCACCGCGACTTTGTCTCCCGCCAGGATGCGGATGAAGTTTTTCCGCATCTTGCCCGAAATATGGGCCAGTACCTGATGCTTGTTTTCCAGCTCAACACGGAACATGGCGTTTGGCAGCGGCTCGATGACCGTGGCCATAACTTCAATGGCATCCTCTTTGGGATTGCCCGGATCGCGCGGTTTCTTTTCCCTATCGGGAGGCTTTGCCATACGCTCCTAATGTCCCGAGTTGCAAGTTCGCTGCATCATCTTTACTGCCGGAGCCGAAGCTCCGACTCGCAAAACTAACCTACCAGGAATTTCCTGTTACCTCTTTCGGCCGGGTCAAAATCCACGGGCCGCTGGCCGTTATGGCCACGGTGTGCTCAAAGTGCGCCGAAGGCTTCCCGTCGCCCGTGACCGCCGTCCACTCGTCACTCAGGACGCGGACGGCCGGAACACCTTGATTCACCATCGGCTCGAGGGCGAGCACCATGCCCTCTTGCAAGCGCGGACCGTGACCGGGCTCGCCGTAATTGAGCACGTTAGGTTCTTCGTGCATCTTCGTGCCGATGCCATGCCCAACAAATTCCCGCACCACCGAGTACCCGTGCTTTTCAACCCACTGCTGAACCGCAGAGCCGATGTCGCTCAAGCGGTTGCCGACACGGGCCTGTTGAATGGCGCGATCCAGAGATTCGCGGGTGACGCGCAGCAAAGTCTCCAGTTCCGGTTTGACGCGGCCCACAGGCACCGTAACCGCCGCGTCCCCGAAATAACCGTCCAGCTCAACGCCAAAATCAAGCGAAAGAATGTCGCCATCCTTCAACTTTCGAGAGGCTGAAGGGATCCCGTGCACCACTTCCTCATTAATCGAAGTGCACAGCGACGCCGGATACCCGCGATACCCTTTGAACGCCGGCCGCGCTTTGCGCTCCGCTGTGCGCCGCTCGGCCACTTGGTCCAAATCGAGTGTGGAAACCCCCGGGGCCACCATGCCGCGCAACTCGTTCAAAACTTCCCAAACGATGAGCCCGGCGCGGTGCATGGTTTCCAACTCACCACTCGACTTACAGACAATCACCGCACTTCACCGATTCTCGTCCAAAATCTTGAAGACGGTCCGAGTCACCGAGATCACTTCGCCGCCGGCATCCACGTCAAAAAGTGAGCCGCGCGAGCGGTAGTACTCAACGAGCGGCTCCGTTTGGCGGTCGTACGTAGCCAATCGCTCCCCGATGACCTCCTCGGAATCGTCGCGGCGCTGAAAAAGCGTTCCCGCGTCGTCATCGCAAATCCCCGGGTTACGCGGAGGCTGATCGTGAATGTGATAGATACGGCCACAAACCGTGCACATCCGGCGTCCCGTAAGGCGGCGAAGCAAGATTTCGCGGTTCACAACGAAATGAATCACGATGGGCTTCCCGAACGCCTTTGCTACCAAAATCTTGTCGAGTTGCTCAGCCTGCGGGATCGTCCTTGGAAAACCATCCAAAATGAACCCCGCAGCCACATCCGGCTTGGCCAGCCGTTCTTCGATCATGCCGAGAACAATTTCGTCCGGGACCAAATCGCCGCGATCCATGATTGGCTTGGCACGGCGGCCGAGTTCGGTACCATTGGTCACGTGCTCCCGAAACATGTCCCCGGTCGAAAGTTGTGGCAAGCTGAGGCGGCGACCCACCTCCTTAGCCTGCGTACCTTTCCCAGCCCCCGGCGGCCCCAAAAAGATTACGGCGAGGCGGGTCCGGGCCGGTCCCCGAGCCTCATCCATACCGCCGGCCCCGCAGCTTGCCCTTCTTGACGAAACCGTCGTAGTTTCGCATGACAAGCTGCGCCTCAATCTGCTGAACAGTATCCATGGCCACGCCAACAACAATGAGCAGAGAGGTGCCGCCGAAATAAAAAGTGATTCCCAGACCTTCCAGCAAGAAACGCGGGGAGTGCGTATCAAACCAAGCGCCCAAGGGGCCATACAGGTGCTGGAGATGAACACCGGAAAGCATCCACTCCGGAATCAAACAGACTACCGCTAAATAGACGCCGCCGACCAAAGTGAGACGGCGCAAGATGCGGCTGATGTGCTCGGAGGTATTCCGTCCTGGACGGATACCGGGAATGAAGCCGCCGAACTTTCGCATATTGTCGGCAAGCTCGGTGGGATTGAAGACAATCCCGACGTAAAAGAATGCGAAAATGATGATGAGAAAGACGTAAACAAAAATGTAAAGAGGCTCACCCCAGCCCAAAGCTTTGGCGAACGTGTCGAAAGACTTGATGTGATACTTGCTGGTGAGAAACAGGTTCAAAGTGGCCGGAAAGGTGAGCAAGGAGCTGGCAAAAATGGGCGGGATAACTCCACCGGAGTTCACGCGCAGCGGCAAATAGGTCATCTGACCGCCCATGACTTTTCGGCCGACCACGCGTTTGGCGTATTGGACAGGAATACGGCGCTGGCCGCCTTCCACCAGAACGATAAACCCAATCACGGCAAGCATGAGAGCGACGAGCAGCAGGACGGCCAAGGGCGTGAACGGCCCCCAGGCGCTATTCCTTACCTTGTCCAACAAATCACCAACCCCGTTGGGCAATCCAACCACAATGCCCACAAAAATGATCAGGGACATGCCGTTGCCGACTCCACGGTCAGTAATCTGTTCGCCCAGCCACATGATGAAAGCCGTCCCTGTGGTCAGGGTGAGAATGGTCATGAGAGTGAAACCGAGGCCTGGGTTGTAAACCATGGCTTGGCTGGAAAATGTCTGGCCCTGCAAGCTGATGGCGATTGTAAACGACTGAATCAAAGCGAGCAGAATGGTGAGGTAGCGCGTGTACTGGGTGATTTTCTTCCGGCCGAGCTCGCCCTCTTTTTGGAGTTTCTCAAGGTAGGGCCACACTACCGTCAACAACTGCAAAATGATGGAGGCAGTGATGTAGGGCATGATGCCCAAAGCGAATATGGTCATGCGCCGGAAACCACCGCCGCTGAACAGGTTGAACATCCCCAGCGCCGAGCCAGCCATCTGGTTGAACAGATCTTCCACGACCGCGGTGTTAATTCCAGGGGTGGGGATAACCGAGCCGATGCGGTACACGGCCAGCATCGCGAGCGTGAAAAGCACGCGCTTCCGCAGATCCGGAATGCGGAAGATGTTAGCTAGAGCCTGGAAAAATGATCTCAAGATACTGTTTCCACCTTGCCGCCTGCAGCGGCGATTTTTTCTGATGCAGAGGCGCTGAAGGCGTGCGCGTGGACGGTGAGCGCGACCTTCAGTTCGCCGGTGCCGAGAATCTTGATTTCTCCCGAAGCGCGGCGGACCATGCCGCGGCTGCGTAACGATTCGGGCGTGACCACGTCTCCAGAAGTGAAGGCATTCAACGTTTCGATATTGACGACGGAGAATTCCTTGCTCGTGGGATTGTGGAAGCCACGCTTGGGGATGCGCCGATGCAAGGGCATCTGACCGCCCTCAAATCCGCGGCGCCGGGAATAGCCGGAGCGTGACTTCTGCCCTTTGCTGCCTCGGCCTGCGGTGCGCCCGAGCTTCGAGCCAATTCCGCGGCCCACCCGGACTTTCTTGTGCCGCGAGCCTCGCGGCGGCTTCAAATTGGAAAGGTTGTGACCCATTGCCGCTTTCTCCCGCCTTATTCGACCACTTCAACCAGGTGGCGCACTTTTAGAATCATGCCGCGAACTGCGGGCGTGTCGGGATGCTCCACAACTTGTTGGAGCCTACGGAATCCCATGCCACGGATACACTCGCGCATTCCGATCGGGCAGCCGATGAAGCTGACCACCCATTTAATTTTCAGCGTGCCGTCTTTTTTCTTGCTCATAATTTATTCGTTATCGCCAAACTCAAAATTCATTTGCGCATGTCCTCAACGGACTTGGAGCGCCTCTCGGCCACCTGGTCTGCGTTCTTCAGCCGCAAAAGCGCATCAAACGTGGCTTTGACCACGTTATGCGGGTTCGAAGTGCCAATTGATTTCGTGAGCACGTTGTGAATTCCGGCGACTTCCATCACCGCGCGCACAGGACCGCCGGCGATAATTCCCGTTCCATCAGGAGCGGGCTTCAACATGACGTGGCCGGAGCCATACCAGCCATCCACCTGATGGGGAATTGTGGTGCCCTTCAAATTCATCCGCAGCATATTTTTCTTGGCCTGCTCGATGGCCTTGCGGATGGCCATAGGGACTTCGCGAGCCTTGCCCATGCCGAATCCAGCGTGGCCCTGCTGATCCCCGACAACAACCAACGCGGAAAAACTCAAATTCTTTCCGCCCTTGACGACTTTGGTGACGCGGTTGATGGCCACGACCTGGTCTTTCAAACTGTTGGCGCTGAACTCTACCGGCTGGCGGACGGCGAGAGAGTCTTTTAGCATCTGCTTCGACATTAGTTTAGAATTTCAACCCCGCTTCCCGGGCCGCCTGGGCGAGAGCTTCAACGCGGCCGTGGTACTTATATCCGCCCCGATCAAAAACAACTTTTGAAATTCCCGCTGCCAGGGCGCGCTCGGCAACGATCTTGCCGATGACCTTCGCAGTGGCGACATTCCCGCCACCTTTGGTCTCCTTGCGCGTTTCCTTGTCAATCGAGCTGGCCGAGACCAGCGTTTTGCCCGCGCGGTCATCAATCACTTGTGCGTAAATATGATTGAGCGAACGATACACGGCGAGTCGCGGCCGATCGGAAGTGCCGGACACACTCTGGCGTACCCGGCGATGAATGCGCTGGCGATGGGCGCTGCGTGAAATTCTGCGAACAGGTGCGCTTGCCACTCCATTCTCCTTTTGAGAAATACCAAAAGCTATCCACTGCAAAAGCCCCGCCCTTGCTAAGTCAGGCGGGCCCCGAAGCAAACCAAAAAGCAACCCCACGACAAGACCAATATCGGTTGGCTAAGCGGCGGCCTTCGCTCCAGCCTTGCCGGCCTTCTTCTTCAATCGCTCACCGGTGATGCGAATGCCCTTCTGCTTATAGGGGTCGGGCGGACGCAATCCCCGGAGATTCGCGACCACCTGCCCGACGAGGGCGCGGTCGGCCCCGGAAACGGTCATATGCGTTTGCTTATCGACCGTGATCTGGATTCCCTCGGGAACCGGAAATTCGATGGGGTGCGAATAACCCAGGCTAAGAACAACTGTCTTGCCTTTCAACTCGGCGCGATAGCCTACACCCACGATGTCCATTTCCTTCTTGAATCCAGCCGTCACCCCAGTGATGGCGTTTGCGACCAGCGCGCGCGCGAGTCCGTGCAGCGCTTTCTGGCTGTCGTTCTCGCGCGAGGCCAGAAGCGTTGCGCCTTTCTGCTCAAACTTGATGCCAGCGGGCAGTTTGACGTGCATCTTGCCCTTGGGACCCTGGACTTCCACACCGCTGCCGGAAATCTGGACTTTTACCGGGGCGGGTACGTCAATCAGCTTTCGTCCTATGCGAGACATTCTCGATCCACTCCCATTCCTACGTATCTAAATCAAATCCTATTACCAAACCTCGCAAAGCAGCTCGCCGCCGACGTGGGCCTTGCGCGCCGCGCGCCCGCTCATCACGCCCTTGGGCGTGCTGACGATTGAAGTGCCCATGCCGCCAATGACGGCCCGGATTTCTCCTGAACCAACATAGAAACGCTTGCCGGGACGCGAGACGCGCTTCAAATCGGTGATGACGCTGCGCCGGTCTGGCGTATATTTCAGAAAAACCCTCAAAGTCTTGCGGGTCTTGGATTCCTCGACCAGCTTATAAGTCTGGATGTAGCCCTCTTCTTTCAAGATGCGCGCGATCTCGGATTTCAGCTTGGAGGCGGGGATGTCCACGCGGGCAAGCTTGGCGTGGGCAGCATTTCGGATGCGCGTCAATAAATCGGAAATCGGATCGGTCATCATCTCTATGGTGTTCCCTTCCCTACCAACTGGCCTTCAGCACTCCGGGAATTTCGCCTTTCAAGGCGAGACCACGGAAGCAGATGCGGCACATCTGAAATTTGCGCAGGTAGCCGCGCGGCCGCCCGCAGATGCGGCAGCGGTTGCGCACGCGAATCTTGTACTTCAACTTCTTGCGCATTTTCGCGAATTGTGAGTCTCGAGCCATGTGTCTCCTCAGGCGGTGCGCAGGGGCACGCCCATTCCGCGAAGCAACTCGCGGCACTCCTCATCGGTCCGTGCCGTGGTGGCAAAGGTAATGTTCATCCCCTTTATTTTGTCCACGCGGGTGTAATCAATTTCCGGGAACACCAGCTGATCCTTCAGGCCCAGCGTGTAGTTGCCGCGGCCATCAAAAGAGTTCGGCGGCAAACCCTTGAAGTCCCGCACCCGGGGCAACACGATGTTGCACAGGCGATCCAGGAACTCGTACATGCGGTCGCCCCGCAGAGTGACGCAGCAGCCAATGGGCATGCCCTTGCGAATCTTGAAATTCGCGATGGACTTCTTGGCGCGCGTGACCACGGCCTTCTGTCCCGCAATCTGGCCCAGTTCGATGACCGCCACGTCGAGCAGTTTGACGTTCTGGCTGGCCTCGCCCATGCCGATGTTGACTACGATTTTGGCGAGCTTTGGCACGGCCATGGGATTGGAATAGCCGAAGCGCTTCATGAGCGCCGGAATCACCTCTCCCCGATATTTGTCTCTCATTCTGCTATTCATTCTTGCATCTTCCTTGCATCCCCGCCCGAGTCACCGTTACTTCTCCAGCGTTGTGTCGCAGCGGCGGCAGATGCGGACCTTTGTGCCGTCGGACAAAATCTTGTGGCCCACGCGGGTATGTTTGTTGCAGGCCGGGCAAACCACCATTACGTTGGAAATGGCGATGGGCGCTTCTCGTTCGAGGATGCCGCCCTTCACATTCTTTTGCGGATTCGGTCGCGTGTGGCGCTTGACCATTCCGGCATGCTCGACGGTTACTTTCTTTCCGGCAGGGTCGACCGAAAGAACGCGGCCGGTCTTACCCTTGTCGCGGCCGGCCATCACCCGCACCTGGTCATTCTTGCGGATGGTTCCGCTGTGGCGGACGACTTGTTCCTGGCGATTGCTCATTTGACTTACCAAACCTCCGGCGCGAGTGAAACGATCTTGGCGAAATTCTTTTCGCGCAGTTCGCGCGCAACCGGCCCAAAGACGCGCGTGCCGACCGGCTCATTGGTTTCGTTGATGAGCACCGCGGCGTTGTCGTCAAAACGGATATAGGTACCATCGCGGCGGCGGTGTTCCTTGCGAGTGCGAACAACCACGGCGCGGACCACTTTTCCGGCTTTTACTGCGCTATCGGGCGCGGCTTCCTTTACCGACGCGGTGATGACATCGCCCAATCCGGCACGCAAGCCGGTGTCGCCGCCCAGAGGCAGAATCATCGTTAACTGTTTGGCGCCGGAATTGTCGGCCACCGTTAGCCACGACCGCATGCGAATCATTTGCGACTCTCTCCCTTAATTCTCAGTGGCGATCAAACCGCCGTCGAGCGGTGGGCCACGACTTCCGCCAAACGCCAGCGCTTCAGCTTAGACATCGGCCGCGTCTCAACAATGCGGACCGTGTCGCCGGGCTGGGCCTGGCCGGTTTCATCGTGCGCATAGAATTTCCTGGTGACGCGCACCACACGCCCATATTTATTGTGCTCCACCATGCGGGTCACCTTGACCACGATGGTCTTGGCCATCTTCGAGCTGGTGACCACGCCTGTTTTTTCCTGGCGGCCTCCCCGAACGCGGCCGGGTTGAGCCGTCTTATTCATTTCCGTATTAACGTTTTCCATTGCCAACCTTCTGCTTGATTTCGCGCTCGCGGAGCAAGGTCTTGACCCTGGACAGTTCCTTGCGCGCGGAACGCAATCGCGCAAGCGCTTCGGACTGCCCGGTGGTGAGCTGAAAGCGGAGGCGGAAAATCTGCTCGCCCAACTCCTTCTCCTGAATCTCCAATTCGGGCGTTCCCAAGTCACGGAGTTTTTCGACACGCCTCGGCATTACAGTTCACCTGCCCGGGTCACAAATTTTGTGCGAATGGGCAGCTTGTGCGCCGCCAATTCCATCGCTTCCTTGGCTGCGGCCAAATCCACTCCAGCCATTTCAAACATCACACGGCCCGGCTTGACGACGGCGACCCAGTGCTCCGGCAACCCCTTGCCCTTGCCCATTCTCGTTTCTGCGGGCTTTTTGGTGAAGGGCTTGTCCGGAAAAATCCTGATCCAGAGCTTGCCGCCCCGCTTGATAAAGCGAGTGATGGCCACGCGCGAGGCTTCAATCTGGCGGTCGGTAATCCAGGCCGGCTCCAAGGCCTTGAGGCCAAATTCACCGAAGGCCAGGCTCCCACCGCGCCAGGCTTTGCCCGCACGGCGTCCGCGCTGCTGCTTGCGATACTTCACTTTTTTCGGCATCAACATAAAAATCTGTGCTCCGTTGGGGAAACCCTTTACAAAAGAGGCTTTACGCTACTTTTTCCTTGGCCTGCCCCTTGTCCGGTATCCGCTCGCCGCCATAAACCCAGCATTTCACTCCGATAAGTCCATAGGTGGTTTGAGCCTCGGCGGTGCCGTAGTCGATGTCGGCGCGCAAGGTCTGAAGCGGCAGACGTCCCTGCAGATACCATTCCTTGCGGGCGATTTCCGCGCCGTTCAAACGTCCACCCACGTGAACTTTGATTCCTTTGCAGCCGAAACGCAGTGCCGAATCAACCGCCTTGCGCATGGCGCGTCGGAAGGCCACGCGCTTTTCGAGTTGCAGGGCGATATTCTCGGCAACCAGTTGCGCATCGAGCTCCGGGCGGTGAACTTCCTGGATGTCCACGTGAACTTCACGCTTGGTGCGCTTCTGAATTTCACCTTTGAGTTTGTCAATCTCCGCGCCCTTGCGGCCGATGATAATTCCGGGCCTTGCGGTATAGATGCGGATGACCAGCTTGTTGGCGGCGCGCTCAATATCGATGGACGCAATCCCCGCCGCTTTGAGTTTCTCCTTCAACTCTTTGCGCAAAGCGACGTCTTCGTGTACCAGGTTCGCGTACTCCTTGTCGGCGTACCAGCGCGACTTCCACATCTTGTTGTAACCCAGGCGAAATCCGTACGGGTGTGTCTTCTGCCCCACCAGTGCCTCCTACTTCGTCTTCTTCGAGTCCGGCTTGGACTGAGTCTTTGCCGGCTGTTTCTTTGACCCGCGATTTGGCTGTCCCGTGATGGCCGCACGCGCCTTCTTGACCGCGCCCTTGACTCCCTTGTTGGACGCCGCTTCAGCAGCAGCTGCGGCGGCGCGTTGCTCCACGCCCATGGAGTGTTCGGCAACTCCCACCACGATGTGCGCGGTGCGCTTCTGGTAGCGGAAGGCGCGTCCCATTGGCGCGGGACGCAGACGCTTCCAACGCGAACCTTCATTGGCAAAACAGCGCGCCACAAAGAGATGATCCACATCAAGTGATTCGCCGGCGTCATCGGCCTTGCGCTCGGCATTGGCGATGGCGCTGCGAAGAACTTTTTCAATGTCCTTGGCCACCCGCTTGGGAGTAAACCGCAAAATCCCCAGAGCAGTCTCCGCGCGCTGCCCGCGAATCATGTCCAGCACCAGCCGCGCCTTTTGTGGCGAGACCCGGACATGCTTGGCCATCGCGTGGGCTTCAATTGCCGGTGCTGCTGTGATTTCTGGCGCCATCGTTTATGCCTTTGGCGCGGCCGGCGTTCCAGCCGGAGCCGCTCCAGTTCCGCCCGCAGCGCCCGCCGGGGCCGCCGCGGGAACTCCAGCCGCGGCAGCAGCCCTTTCCAGCGCTGCTTTGACGGCGTGACCCTTGAAGGTGCGCGTGGGCGCAAATTCGCCGAGTTTGTGTCCCACCATCTGCTCGGTCACGTAGACAGGGATAAATTTCCTGCCATTGTGAACGGCGATCGTGTGACCCACCATTTCCGGAAGAATGGTGGAGCGGCGCGACCAGGTCCGGACGACTTTCTTTTCGTTGCGGGCATTCAACGCTTCCACCTTTACGCGCAGGTGGCCATCGATGAACGGTCCCTTCTTTACCGAGCGTGCCATGTCTCTCCGATTCCCCTCTTACTCAATTCCGATGCGACAAATTCAATACGATAAGAACTACTCTTCCACCCGGCGCAGCTTGATCCAGACTAAGCGGCGCATTTTACGGAACCCGCGTACAGGCCCCGGAACGCGATGCGAACGCGGACAGAACGGGCACACGAAACGCGTGCCCTGCGCGTTGGGCGTTTTTTCCACCACTACCGCCCAGCCAGGCTTGCAAATCCGGTAAAGAACCTGCTCAGGCGGTGCGGAGGGTTGCCGGGTGAAAATCGCACGAGCAGCCGGCTTCACCGCGGCCTTCAGTGTTTTCATCGAACTCGCTACGGCGGCGGACTTTCTCCTCCGCGGTGAGCGTCGTGCGTTTCGTCGTGATGTTCTTGTGGCTGCCATCATTAGGTTCTCTCGATGCCGCCGCGCCCGGCTCATTTCACTCATGGGTACCTGACCTCAACTAAAATTTCCGGTTACTTCTTCCTGCGCTCAACAATCAAGTGGTCCGCGCGCTTGCTACTGCGCGTCTTAGCGCCCAGTGTCGGGAAGCCCCAGGGCGTCTGCGGATGATTGCCCTTTACGCGGCCTTCTCCTCCGCCGTGCGGATGATCCACAGGGTTCATGGCCACTCCCCGATTGGTGGGCCGCTTGCCTTTCCAGCGAGTTTTTCCGGCCTTGCCATAAGTCACGTTTTCGTGGTCAAGATTGCCGACCTGTCCGATGGTGGCCATGCAATCGAGACGGAATTTGCGAACTTCGCCCGAAGGCAATTTGACCAGAGCGATGTCGCCTTCCTTGCTGAGCAACTGCGCCGAGTTCCCGGCCGAGCGGACCAGTTGTCCGCCGCGCCCCGGGTAAAGCTCGATGTTGTGCATTGGGGTTCCGGGCGGAATCAGTTTAATCTGCATGGCATTGCCGGGAAGGATGTCCGCGCCTTCGCCCGTCAACACGGTGGCACCGACTTTCAGGCCCACAGGATGCAGGATGTAGCGCTTTTCGCCATCCGCATAGTGCAACAGGGCCAGAAGCGATGAGCGGTTGGGATCATATTCGATGGCCGCCACCCGGGCGGGGATTCCGGTCTTGTCGCGCCGGAAATCGACCACGCGATACTGGCGCTTGTGGCCGCCACCGCGATGCCAGCTGGTGATTTCGCCGTGCGCGTTGCGCCCCCCGGAGCGCGGGCGCGGCTCGGTCAGCGATTTCTCAGGTTCATGCTTCGTAATCTCGCTCTTATCGAGCAGGGTCACAAAGCGGCGCGAGGCTGTGTACGGTTTGAAGCTCTTCAGTGGCATCGGCTTACTATCTCCATCCGCCTGTGTTCCGGCGTCCTACAAATTCTCGGCGTACTCGATCATCTTCTCGCCCGGAGCGAGTTTGACGTACGCCTTCTTCCAGTCGCGGCGATAACCCGTGATCATCCCCCGGCGGCGCATCTTGCCAAAAAAATTTGCCGTGCGGACCGCGGCGACCTTGACCTTAAAAATTTTTTGCACGGCGTCTTTGATCTGCGTCTTGTTCGCCGCGGCAGCCACTTCAAATACGACCGTGTGCTGCAATTCCTTCACATTCAGCCCTTTTTCTGTGACGATGGGCCGGCGAATGATGCGGTGTGGGTCCAGACCAGCCATCGGCTATTCCTTACCCTTTCCCTTGTGCGATTTCGGCCTGGATGCGGCCTTCTTGGCCTTGGGCTTGGCGGCCTTGTGAACTTTCGAAGCCGCACGGGGCTTCGCGGACTTCTTCGACGCGGACTTCTCTGTCGCCGCAGGTTTCCCTTCACCTTCACCGGAGCCCGCTGCAATGCCGGGGTCAATTTCACCTTCGGCGCTGGCGTGTGGCGCGGCCAATTCGCTCAAACGCATCGCCGCGTCTTTTGAGAGCACCAACCGGTCATGCTTGAGCAAATCGTAGACTTGCAAATCGCGGGACAGTGAAAGTTTCACTCCCTCGAGATTGCGGCTGGCGCGCTCCAGATTTTCGTTGCCGTTGATGTCCACCAGCAGGATCGTGCGGCTATCGCCATTGAGCTTGTCGAGCGACTCGCGCAGGGCCTTGGTCTTGTGTGTTTCAAGCTGCCAGCCGTCCACCACGGTCAGTTTCTCTTCGGCGAGTTTCTGCGAGAGGGCCGAGCGCAACGCGCCCAAGATCATTTTCTTTGGCAAGCGATACGCATATTTGTGCGGCACCGGGCCATGGACTGTCCCGCCCTTCCGCCATAGTGGCGAGCGGATGGAACCGATGCGGGCGCGTCCCGTGCCCTTCTGTTTCCATAGCTTGCGCCCGGAACCTGCCACATCGGCGCGGCCCTTGGTGCTGTGAGTTCCCGCGCGCTGCCCGGCTAGATACCATCGCGTGGTTTCGTGCAGCAGGTGCGGATTCACTTTGGCGGCAAAAACCCCATCGGCCAGATCCATCTGACCCACTGTCTTGCCATTCAAATTTTTCACGTCCACAACCGGCATCGCCTTTGTCCTTTGTTTATCAATCTCGCGTTTCTAATGCTTGCCCGGCGCTATTTCTTCGCGACTACCGCCTTCTTCGCTTTCCTCGATTTATTTATGAGGATGTAACTGCCCTGCGGACCCGGCACCGCGCCACAGACCAGCAGGAGGTTCTCCTCCGCGTCTATTTTGACCACGCGCAAATTCTTTGAGGTGACGCGCACGTTTCCCATGTGTCCCGGGAAATGCTGTCCCTTCCAAACGCGCGAAGGAAACGAGCTGGCGCCGATGCCGCCCGGAGCGCGATGGAACATGGAACCATGCGTGGCGTCGCCGCCGCGGTAGTGCCAGCGCTTGACGCCCCCGGCAAAGCCGCGCCCTTTGCTAACTCCGGTCACGTCCACATACTCGCCGATCTCAAACCGGTCAACCAGAACGCGGTCGCCCACTTTGGTTTCTTCGTCCGCTTTCGGCAGACGGAATTCACGCAGCATGCGCACCGGCGGAACATTGGCTTTCTTGAAGTGCCCGGTCATTGCTTTATTCACGCGCTGCGGCTTGACGAACTCGACCAGGCCCAGCTGCACGGCTTCATAGCCATCCTGGGTGGTCGAGCGCTTGGCCACAACCACGCATGGGCCTGCTTGCAATACCGTGCAAGGCACCGACTCGCCGTCTTCGGCGAAGTATTGCGTCATGCCCAGTTTGATTCCGATAATCCCGTTCACCGACATGCGATTCACTCTCTTTGAAATAAAACCTTTACAAAATTACTTGGCCACGTGCTCCCGGCCGAAAGCCTTGATTTCCACGTCCACACCGGGCGGAAGATCGAGCTTCATCAGCGCGTCCACGGTGTCCGGTGTTGGCTCCAGAATGTCGATCAGGCGCTTATGCGTGCGCATCTCGAACTGCTCGCGCGATTTTTTGTCCACGTGCGGTGAACGCAGCACCGTCCACCGGTTGATGGTTGTGGGCAGCGGAATCGGACCCGCTACGTCCGCACCCGTGCGCTTGGCGGTGTCCACAATCTCCCGCGTGGATTGGTCCAGGATGCGGTGGTCGTAAGCCTTCAATCGAATTCGGATTCGTTCGCCAGTGTGCATAGGTTACTCAACAATCTCGACCACTGCGCCTGCTCCCACGGTGTGGCCGCCTTCGCGAATCGCGAACCGCAGCCCCTTC
>Ga0209415_10004209_pt1 | contig 26450 bp, 25 predicted proteins | sample PeaSoiSIISIP2007_FD_187696 | JGI IMG/M metagenome (GOLD analysis project Ga0209415, IMG submission 187696) | Peat soil microbial communities from Weissenstadt, Germany - SII-SIP-2007 (SPAdes) (version 2) | ecosystem: Environmental > Terrestrial > Soil > Wetlands > Peat | place: Germany... | reverse complement strand
GAGGCACTCCCAGAGGAAACGGGGAGCAACAGATAGGCCGGACCTGCGGAGCAAGGCGCCAGTCCTCGACCCTACCTGGCTCATGGGCCACGGCCCCGCCGAGGACGGAACCACCCCTCCCGGCTCCCGCATCATCAAGCAGTACAATTTAATTGATCGCGATCTCTGCTGGCAGCCCGGGATTATCACCACCCCGCGCTTCACCGATTTCGTGCGCGAAGTCAAAGAAGAATTCAGGAGGCTGTAAATGATCGACAAAAAGGAAATCGAGCTTCTCGTCTGTAAATGCAAGGACTGCACCCACTGGGAGATCGGCAAGGAAGTGCTGATCTGCAAGACCTGCGGCCTGACTCTGCCCGCCAAAATCACCGTCGACGACCACCACATGCTGCACTGGAAGAAGCACGAGCGGTAGCCCTTGCAATCCCTCGCCGATGCCGATTCGCAATTGAAGTTTATTGCATGAAGCACTTGGACTTTGGGTGAAAGTTTCCTGTGGCGCGGTACAGACATGTACTGCGTCACGGTGGATGAGTGCATTTCTCACGAATACTGGCACTGGCTTGACGATTCTCCGAAAATCTTATCCAGTAGACGCCCGCTCAAACCATTAAAGATGACTGTATCTGGTCAGCGCGCAATGAGGTGCTGGGCGAATGGCGGAGTTGCGCCAGAAGATGATCCCAACAAATTATGAATTAATCATATACAGCCTTCAGGATAATTTGCACCCTGAAGTCGGCCTCGCTCCCCCGTTTTTCCCAACGATTCCAGAGTGGTATTTCTGATCCGGACCTACGCGAGTGCGTTGACCTCATTCTCAAGCATATTCAAAGACCGAAGCACGTCATCGAATTCAGGCGGCTCCCGGTAGAACATATCGCGCATGGCGCGGTAGTCCCGCTCCAGCGCCGGTTGTTGGCTCTCGGGAGGACTTAGCCGGAATGAGCCTGGTCGGGCCAAATTGTAGTGCGCCCAGGAGGAATAGTAGAAACGCTCTTTGAATTCGACCACTGAGTCGAGCAGGGGGCGATCAGCAAGAGCCGCCGCCTTGACCGGGCTTTCCGCCAACTTGTAGAGGTCGTAGTAGTGGCGCGAGTATCGGGCAGGAATCGTTCCCGGCCGATGGGCCTCTTGATGAAGGATGGTTGCCTTCTCCCAGAAGGTTCGTTCGGCGTCGATGGCTACAACCGCGCAATCCGATTCGGCGAATGCCTTTGGAAAGGATGTGGCCGCATATGGCTGAATCATCCGAGCGTGGGACGGCACCCAGGACGCCAGCGGTCCAATCTCCAGCCGAACCTCGGGGCGGATGTATGAGGCAGTGAATGCCGCAGGGTATCGCACGTTCACCGTGTGCGGATCAGTATCGTCGATGCTGGCGGCAATGCCGGGGACCAGCGTGAAGAGCCGGTTCAGTTGACCGAGCAGTGTGCCGCGAATGTACTCCGCGGCCTTGGCATTCATCTCCTGGTTGTAACGGCTCCGCTTCGTCTTCGACTGGATGGTCTGGTAAGGATCGTTTCCTTCCGCATGGCCATACCCAAGCAGGCGCCAATCGAGGATCAGATCTATATCCTCGGAAAAACGGTCGATCAATCCGAAGACCTTGGAGAGACTCGTGCCGCCTTTGAAGACCATCTGGCCCTTGAGCGCCGGTTCCGCAAAGAGATGTTTGAGAATCCAGCAGACCCAGAAGTCCTTTTCGACAATGGCGGGATTCATGCCGAGCCGACTTGCCGACTCGCTGAACAAATCCCGCCTGTCTGTGGCCGGTCCGGTGGCGATCCTATCCATGAAACTCCTCTTGAGTGATTTGCTGGATTGCACTGTAAGCCCAACCTGTCGCGGTCTTGGTGTCTGCCAGAACTTTGGCGCGCAGCGATTCCGGCAGCCATGCCCGAATCTTCGCGATGACCTCTGGGGTGATCTGCTCCTGACCAAGCGACTTGAGTGCCTGAACGATCAGGCCGCTCTCCTTCAGCTTAACCCCGGATTCCTTCAAGGCCGTATGCTCGAAAGCCAGAGTCCTATTGCCGACTTGGTAAACCTTGTCTGGCCCATCCGATAGATAGACGATGTGTGCAGGAACTTGAGTGGAAAGCCCAAGAAAGTTCAGTGCCGTTGCGCCGCTGGGTTGGATGCGCCAGCGGAACTTCCGCGCCAAGGCCCGCGCAACTTGGTCAATATCCGGGCTAAGGTCCTGATCGAGGAGCTTGCTGAAGCGCGGGTAGTCGTAGATGCCGCGAATGACCCGGCGAATCTCGCCCCGCTTTTCCAACCGGTGAAGTGCGGAATCGACAGTGGGGCGACCTCCGAGGTCCAGGAAGTCGCGCGGCGAGAACGCCCACCCTCCACCTGTACCACGGATTCGATAGGTAATCGTATTTTCAATCGTTTGGCTCATATCTAATCGCCACTTTCTGCAAGAAATAATACCATATATATCTTGCATATGCAAGAGAATTCAAAAGGGCGTCCAATGGCTCAAATGCAAATCCAGCGTTTTCTGTAGCGCGATTTCTGCGGGCATCAGTTCGCGCCCGATGAGCCGGGCGCTATGAAAACACTGGTCGTTCTTGCCGCCGACACTGGGATTGCTGTGATGGTCGCCGCCTGAAACTGGATAATTCATATTCAGGCGAACAGGGTATCCCCGAAGCTCCGCTCTTGGAATTTTTTCCCAGGAGCCTACGGGACGTACCAGCCGGAGACAAAACCATCGCTGGCTGGGCGCACGATGCACAGCTTGCGCTTGCCATCCTGGCTCCGTTGCAAGGTCCAACCATCACGGTCGCATCGAACCAAAGACCTCAAATCCCCGTCCTGATCCAGCTTGTAAGCAGCCTGCCCTTCACTTGACGCAGCCCAGGCAGACACCGCTTTTACATCGAGCGCACGGGCATATCCATTGACATTCCCAATTCTGTTTCCGCAGTAAAAGGTTCCGCCCATCAAAAGCATTCCAGTGATCGCCGCGCCGCCGAGCCACTGAAGCCAGGATTTACGGGCCGTGAGTTGCGCAACAGTCTGAGCAGCCCGCGCAATCTCTCTTTGCGCGGACGTTACGACGGCTTGGCCCACAGTTTCTTCTATGCGCGCCTTTGTTGCCGCAAGATCAGTTTCAGCCAGCTTGCGAGCACTGTCCAGCGAAGATGAGTACTTTGCAAGCGATTGCGAAATCAGTCTGTCAATTTGTCCCGGCATCTGTTTCGCCAGATCAAGATGATGGCCGAGCAAAAAAGCGATGGCCCATATCGCATCATTGTCACGGATGCCGAGTTCTTTACCTATGCGATTGAAACAGTTCGTTTCTTCTGGATTCGGAGCACGACCATAAATTGAGCGAAAGGTTGTATCGAGATTCATGCAACAACCCCATCGAAGACCGATGCACACTCCTTTACCTAGCGGTTTACCTCAGCACGATTTCCGATGGGCGCGACCTCGATTACTTTTTCAATCGTCAGACGCTCGCTGTGCAACAGATCGGAGATGCGGTCTGCCACCTCCGGGAAATTGACCGTCTTACCCTGAGCCTCTACCGTTGCCCTGATATTTGAATTGTTGTACAGCTCAAATTTGCGTTCCGGTCCGTGATACAGATTGCGAAGAACATGGGTCGTGTGATCGCCAACTGTGTCCAGATATTCCTTCAAAAGTTGAAGACTATCCCGCTGCGAATTGATGACCCATAGCGTTACCAACTTGCGTCCCAGTTCTTGCATGGACTCCGTGAGTAGCGTTCCGTAGAGTTTTACGCCCACTCCACTGCGAGCAGGTGTGTTGACGACCACGGTCTCATCGGGCTGCACGGCAAGACGATTCACAAGGTCCATCCATCCGTCCTTTTCGTCCAGGTTGATATAGACGATCTCGATTGTCTTTGCATACGCCTTTCCGACATCTGGATTTGCAGTATCCGCGTCGATCAGCAAAAGTTTCTCGTCGCGTTTCGAGAGGTAATGAATCAGAGACATCGAGACGATGCTCTTGCCGACGCCACCCTTTGAACCGCTGACCATGTACACAGGCTTTCCCATACTTCCTCCTCAAATTTCTTTGTCGTCTTCGATTACCGTGAATGTTCCCTTTTTCGCCGCAACTGTGTTTATCGGGGCAGCACTGGTTTTTACAGGCACCCCCGGAGCAGGCTGCGCAGGCGGCTTCTCTTGGGCTTTCACTCGAACACGACTGCGCGCCTTGCTTGTTTTTCTTCCGGGTTTCAGATATTGCCGCGCGGTCGAGATGGTCATGCCGAGGCCAACACCTTTGAGATCATCAAGCACCGTTTCGAGAGTGTGTCCGGCAGCGAGTGCTTCCTTGGCCTTTGCGCGCAACTTAGCAAATGCTTCTCTGCGCGAATATCTTTTCTCCGCAGGCAGTGGAGGCATTGCAATTCGTTTATCCAATGCAGCGATGGCAGCTTGGAGCATTGCCTCAGTGATTACTTCTCTTTGTGTCATCAAGTTCCTCCAGAGACTCTACTGCAACGAGGACTATATGCAAAATAGCACGAGAGAAGTCTAAAACCAAAATGTCATAAGCCTTTGTTTATAGGGTGATGAGCAGTTATTCCAACGAGTGAGTAATGGATCATAATAGTGCGTAACAAAACTATTTCTGCGAAGATTACCGCGTACGTTGCGGCCTTGCATGAAAGTATTTTCTCGGATATGTTGTGAGTGTAACGCGCTATGTGTTGGAAGAGCGGTACAGGATGCGGGTTATCCGTACACATGGCTTCGCCCTGTGTCGTCTAACCCGTCGCCTCTGATGCTCCGCGCTACGCTTGTCTCATCGAGGCTCATCTTGAAACTAATCGCGCACGCTTCGCGTAGAGAAAACACCATGCCGTTCACTTCACGATCCATAGATCGCGCCTCTGCACGATTTGAAATGCGGCTAACGGCGGCAGAACGTGCGCAGCTCCGCGAAGAAGCCGACCTTGCCGGGTTGAGCATAAGCGAGTTAGTTCGCAAGCGCACATTTGGCAAGACGATTCACGCCGCGACTGACCTGATGATGATTCGCGAGCTTCGCCGCTTGGGCGGCCTTCAAAAATATGCAATGAACAAGTTCGCCCAGCACGTCGAAGTGGTAGACGAGTGCATTGCGACAATCTGCGCAATACACGCAGCTATCGAACGAGTGGCCAACCATGATCGTTAAGTACATCGCCAATCCGAAGACGCAATCGAGCAAGGCATCGCGCATAGGCAGTTTGTTCGACTACATCGTAGCCGATGGACGCGCAGACGCACAGAAGGCGGAGTACATCGGCGCAAACGGAAACTTCTATTCGGACTCGCAGCAAGGGCAGCGCGCCGAGATGGTTGCCCTTGCAATCGAAGCAACTCGCAGCAAAGACCCCGTCGATCATTGGCTGTTGAGCTGGAAGGAAGGCGAGCAGCCGACACAGGCGCAATGCAATGAAGCCGTCGAAATCCTGAAACGGCATCTCGGAATGAGCAGCGGCCATCTTGCCGTATTTGCATTGCACCGCAACACTGAGAACTATCATCTTCATGTCGTTCTCAATCGCGTTGATCCCGATACGTTGCGCGTCGAAGACAAGGGATGGTGCATCGACAAAGCACACAAGGCCGTTGCCGAGATTGTCAGGGCGCAGGGATGGGAGGCCGAGAAAAATGCACGTTATTTCGCCGACCGCAGCGGGCAGGTCACACGAGCCAGCAGTTCGCGCGAGCCTCAACCTCGCTCGAAAGCGCGGGACTATGAAAACGCCACCGGCGAGAAATCCTGCGAACGAGTCGCGCAGGAAAAAGCCGCACCAATTTTGCGTAATGCAAAATCATGGGCGCAGGTGCATGAAGGGCTTGCTCAGGTTGATATGCGCTATGAGCGGAAAGGCAGCGGCGCAATGCTTTGGGTGGGCGACCAGCCGCTCAAGGCCTCTTGCATCGGGCGTGAATTCAGCAGGTCACGGATGGAGGAACGGCTGGGCGAATTTCAGCCTGATAGCCGCGCCAATTCAGTACCGCTACAGTCGCGCACAGCAGAGCCTCTTCGCCCGGATATGCCAGCGAACTGGGCGGAGTATCGCAAGACACTCAGAGCGAACCGCAAACATAAGGAAGCCGTCCAGGTTCAGCAGCGCATGGATTATCGCGCTGCGCGTGAGATGCAGTCTGCGAAGTTTCGCAAGGAGCGGTCCGCTCTATACCAGGGCAGCAAGTGGTCCGGCAATGCCCTGAATGTCGCCAGAAGCCTCTTGGCCGCCGACCACGCCAAGCGCAGAGCCGAACTGGTGGAGCGGCAAAAGCGCGAGCGTGACAGTCTCCGCATGAGGTTCGGCCGCCGGAAGACCTTCGAGCAGTTTCTTGTCGAGCAGGGAGAGCCACAGCTCGCGGAGCAATGGAGGTATCGGGATACGGAAACGCTGTGGGCGGCAATTCTTGGAGACGGAGACGAGATACCACGCAAGCGCGACATCCGCGACTTCACCGCGCAGGTGCGTCAGTCCGCGCAATCGAAGCTGACTGAAATTCAATATTCATCTTACTCCGATCCGAGCCACGTCAGCTTTACGGATCGCGGCAAGCGCATTGATGTCTGGCAAACGCAGGACGAGGCCGCTGTACTGGCCGCGCTCCAGTTGGGCGCGCAGAAGTGGGGAACAGTGACCATCACCGGCCCCGCCGAGTTCAAGCAACTCTGCGCGCAGCTTGCCGTCCAGCATGGAATCAGGATCAGTAATCCAGAACTACACCCGGTGGCCGTCCACGTCCCCGGTGAGCGACAGCCATTTTCGGCCATGCCGACGGCGGCGCAGTCGCCGAGCACGGCATATCGGATGCACAAAGCTGACATTCTCAATCGCATCGAGGTGAGGAATCCATCGCAGCTCGATTGGATGATTGCCGTAAGAATGCGCGTTACCGGCCACGACCAGCAGGCCATCATACAGGCTTTGAAGGAAAATGCCCGCCAGGGGCGCGAGGCAGAAAACCGCAACTGGGCCAACTACGTCGAGCGGACCGCCGAGGCCGTCTTCGGTCCTCGCGGCGACCGCGAGTGCGCCAGGAGCGAACCACGCTCCGAAGCATGGACGCGGGTCGAAGGCCGCAACATTACCCCCGAACGCCAGGTGCAGCCCAGCCAGCGCCGAAAGATTCCAAAGCGTTGCCGGGGAGACTTTGAGATTGGCTGAGGTTGGCCAGGCTACTGCCGCCCGCTACGCCCCCGGCACCCCGTCCCGTTCATTACATCGTCACCGAGCGGTATTCCAGTTCCAGGCCTTGCGGGTCTCCGGCCTTCCCGCCCGCCATGCAGAAACTTGATCCAAGCGGAGTCCATTGCGATTTCATATTTATTACATAAATGGCCGTAGTTCTATGGTATTCTCTGTATATGCCGCTGTTGAGCGTGGAGATAGGGAATAGGCACGGAAAAGGGTAGCGTAAATGCAAATGTTCACCGCAGAACAAGCTCCGGGGCTTCGCTCCTACCTGGCTCAAAAACATAACCGTGCAGAGCATTCTGGAGAAAAGTGGTTTGGCGGACGCGGTTGAAGAAGGGTTTGCGCAGGCTGGTTTGAGTCGTCCTGCAAAAGCTGAACCGGATGAACGGTAGGAGAGGAAAGCAAAATGAGGGTTCAATCAATATGAGCACACAATTCCTGACGGAAGTCGAGGTGGCGCAACGAACGCACATCAGCCTTGCCACTCTGCGCCGGTGGCGGCTGGAAAACCGTGGGCCGATATTCCGCAAATTCGGTTCTCTTGTTCGCTATGCCGAGGAGGAGCTGGCCCGATGGGAGCAGGCGCAGCCATGCGGCGGCGAGAATATCGCCGAACGATTCATGCCCCAGCCCGTGAGAAGCATTGAGCCGCTCAGAAGATCGCGATGAGGAAAATGTGCACATCGCCGCAGAGGCCCTTAAACACGTCAACGGGATTCCGAAAGATTGCGCTATGAATCGAAACACACTCGATTTTACGATGCGCTCAGAGTATACTTTAGGCAGGAGAACTCCTATGCCCCCAGCGGTCAAATCGAAAAAAGCGGTCGCGCTCCCGGCCAAAGTTCCAACGGCCCGTAAATCGAAGTTTCAAGCCGACCTTGCGCCTTCTGAAGACAGCATGGTGCGGATACTCAAGACGGAGTTGCAAATGACGAGCAATACGGACTTTCTCACGGATGCTCTCGCCCTGCTCCGTTGGGCTGTCTCGGAGCGGAAACGCGGCCATCACATCGTCAGTGAGAGTTCGACAGGGGAACGCAAAATCCTGCTCTTTCCTCGTTTGGAGCGGGTAGCCCCGGAAGTGACCCTGCCGCACGTCGATATTCACTGGACAGACAAGGAACTGGAAAGTCTCGCGGAGCTTGCCTCCGGGCAGCCTGCCGATCCCACCGGCGCCCTCATTCGGGCCATGAGGCAATAGCGTGGCAGTCACGATCCGTCGTCTTGAAGAATCCGATGAAGTAGAAGGCTTTGATTGCGGAGACGAGCCTCTCAACAACTATCTGAAGCGCCATGCGTGGACGAATCAGGAGAAAGTGTCCATCGGCGTGACCTATGTCGCCGTGGATGAATCCACGCCTCGCACCGTGCTGGGCTACTTCACGCTGGCGACCTCCAGCGTACCCCGCGACCGCTTTCCCAGCAAATATGTGCGCGGCTTGCCTCCCTACGACCTGCCGTTGATTCTGCTGGCGCGCCTGGCGGTGGACAGGCGCTTCAGCAGCAGGGGGCTGGGCCACGCCATCATATCGGAGGCGCTCAAAATCACCCTGCGCGTGGCTGACGAAGTTGGTTGCCGCTGCATCATCACCGATGCTTATTCCGATAAAGCTGGATGGTATGCGCGTTATGGCTTCGTTCCCATCGAACGAGCAGTCGCCAGCGGCCCGCAAAAAATGTTTCTCGATGTGCGCACGATCAGGCGCGCGTTGTCGGCTGAATCTTCCTCTGCGGAAAGAAAATAGGAGCCATTCGCATGAGCCTCTTCCGGCGTGGTGATGTTTGGTGGTACGAGTTCTGGTTCGCCGGACGGCGCATCCGCGAATCCTCAAAGTCTCCCTCGAAAACCGTTGCCAAAGGGGCCGAGCAGAAGCGTAAACGCGAGCTGGAGGCTGGCTTCAACAACTTCACCGACCAGCGCCACGAGCGCATCCGCACGTTCAGCGATATGGCCGACGAGTATTTCGATGCCTACAAGTTGCGCCTGCCTCAGTCAGCGCGCTTTGCCGAATATGCAATCGACCATCTGAAGCAACTTGTTGGCAGCAAGATGCTTGTCGATTTCAACGAGGCTACCGTCATTCAATACCAGAATGCGCGTCTCAGTGAAGGCTCTGCTCCGAAGAGCATCAACGAGGAAGTCGGTTTTCTGCTTCGCATCCTGGGCGATCCGGGCGACCTGCTCCGTATCTGGCTCCGTAAAAGAAAGATGCTCAAGCTGAAGGTTCGCCAGACGGTCGGAAAGGCCTATACCCCGGCGGAAAAGGACAGGATGCTTGAGGAGGCCCGCAAGGCTCGCTCCCCTCACATCTATCTTGCGTTAACGCTGGCGCTCAACGCCGGGATGCGCGATGCCGAGATCAGAAACTTGACTTGGGAGCAGATCGATTTCACAAAGAAATACCTGGCTGTGGGGAGCAGCAAGACCGAGGCGGGCGAGGGGCGGACGATTCCGTTGAATTCGACACTCTTCGAGGTCTTCTCCGAATATGCCGACTGGTACAGGGAGAAGTTTGGAGAACCCCGCGTCGAGTGGTATGTCTTTCCCTTCGGAAAGCCGAGTCCGAGTGACCCCACGCGCCCCGTTACCACGCTCAAGACGGCATGGAACAATGTGCGCACGAAAGCCCAGGTGAAAGGCCGCTGGCACGACAACCGTCACACGCTCATTACCGACCTTGCGGAAAGCGGCGCCGGCGATCAGACCATCATGGACATCGCCGGACACGTTTCCAAACAGATGCTCAAACACTATAGCCACATCCGCATGGAAGCGAAGCGCCGTGCCCTGGAGTCCATTGTCACGGCGCGACCGGCCACGGACGAATCAGGCGAAACAGGGCAGGCCGAGGGGTACCCACAAAAGTCCCCACATGGGTTGCAAAACGGGAGCAGGCAGGCAGGCAAGAAGCGGGCAGCGGCAAAGAACGAAAACATTCCCGCAGCCAACAGTGCGGAGATTCTTTACTCAGAATCGCCCACAAATACGCAGCCTTTTGATGTGGGGTACCCACAAAAGTCCCCACAGTCGGGCATTTCTGAGGATCATCGGGGAGTAAAAAGAGGCCGTAAGTCTAAGATTCTATTTGGCTCCTCAGGTAGGACTCGAACCTACAACCCTTCGGTTAACAGCCGACTCAGTGTCCGCCGTGATACGGATGCCCGGAGAGGATCGTGAATGCCCGGTAGATTTGCTCGGCCATCACCAGCCGCGCCAGCGCATGGGCCATGGTCATTGGACCCAGCGACAGCAGCAGATGCGCCTGAGCGCGCGCCGCCTCCGACCACCCGCTGGCCGGACCGATGGCAAAGACGATATGCTGCGCACCCTCGTCACGCCGCTGTCCGAGCCACTCGGCAAACTTTTCCGAGTTCATCTGGCGACCGCGGCTGTCGAGCAGCACAGCTACCGCCGCCGTCCGGCCCTGCTGCTTCCCTAGCCACTCCAGCAGCGCTTCTTCGCTCCGAAACGCTTCTGTTTTGCAACGGGCAAAGGCCGCGCAGCGCTCCAGGTAGATCCCGGCCAAAGCCTCGAACTGATCCTTCGCCTTGGATTGCGCGCCAACATGAGCAAGAGTAAGGTGCATGGTTTGGAGAATAGTCGAAATCGAGACAAAAGCAAAAAAATAAATCCCGAAACAGGGATGACGATTCCGTTTTTGGTACCAAAGCCACAACTTCTCCGCTTTTTAGTATTTTCGCGCGGTAAAGAAGCAAACTGTATCGTTTTAGTGCAGCGTAAGTTACTTATTTTTCATATATTAACGAAAACTCAACCAGTTTCATAGAGTGGCATGGGTCGTGCAAGCAGAACATAATGGATTCGTTCCTGCATTTTTACAGCAAATAATCTTTATCTGGTCCTTATGTGGATGAAGATAAGCTTCTTTCATCATTCTATTTGCTTTAGACAGTGACATTTTTGAATTGTCGGCCCATATAGCTGGCTTGCAAACATTTAAGCTCGGATCGAAAGCCCGCCCCCCCCAGGGGGGACCGGTCCATAGGAAGTAGGCAGGTATTTGATGCGTTTTTCTCGACAGCCCGGTCTGCGATGTAGCGTGGGTCGTTGAGTGGTCCGCGAATGCACTGCAACTTACCTTTTAGGCCTCTAACTGGAATCAAGGCACCAACCCGTGGAGGGGTTCAATTTTGAAGACTCTTTGGCGTAATCTTTTCACCATTCTCCCAATCCTGTTTCTCAGCGCGATGATCGCTTCGGCTCAGGTCGAAACCGGCCAGATTGCTGGCATCGTGACCGATCCCTCAGGGGCCACCGTGGCTAACGCAAACGTCACGGTCAAGAATTTGGCAACAAACGGCCAGCGCACCGCCCACACGTCGACATCAGGATCTTATTTGATCCCAGGACTGACTCCAGCTCTGTATGAGGTGACGATCAGTTCCGGCAGTTTCAAGCCGTTTGCCTCCAAAGTGGAAGTCACCGTCGGAAGCCACGTATCGCTGAATGCCAACCTGTCAATGAATGCCGCATCGGAGACAGTTCAGGTTGTCGCCGAGGGTGGAGCACAGGTGAACACTCAGTCCCAGGAAATGTCGCAGGTGATCGACACAGTTCAAATGGAGCAGTTGCCCAGTTTGACGCGTAATCCGTACGATTTCGTGGCTCTTTCCGGCAATGTGAGTGGTGGAGACAGTACCACCGGGAATGCAAGCGGTGGTCAGAATTCGACCAGCCGTGGCGTTGGCTTTGCCATTAACGGGCAGCGAGAATCCGGAACGGAAATCCTCCTCGACGGCGTGGAAAACGTTGCTGCGATGAGTGCGGGCATCGGCGAGAATGTTCCGATCGACGCCGTTCAAGAATACAGCGTTATCACTAACAATTATTCTGCTGAATATGGACGCGCCTCGGGTGGTGTGGTCAACGTCACTACGAAGCCTGCAACAAATCAGTATCACGGATCAGTATGGGAATATAATCGCTTGTCGGCCTATACAGCCAACACCTATGCCAACGATGCTCAAAACTCGGCAGCTGGCTCCATTGTCGCCCCCAAAGGTAAATACACCCGCAACCAGTTTGGTTTTCAGGGCGGCGGTCCGATCATCAAAAACAAGCTCTTCATTATCGAGACCACGGAATGGACGCGGGTGCGTAGCGCGGCTACCGAAACAGAGGAAGTTTTCGATCCGACCTTCATCGCTTTACTGCCAGCCAACGCTCAGGCCTACTTTAATAGCTTTGGCACTGGGGTGGCAGCTTCCACAGGAGTAGCTGCAACGGCTGGTCAACTAGCGACTAAACAAATTGTTGTCAACAACATCAACGGGACCACACCAGTAGCTGCAACTCAACCTGTCTTCGATATGACGAACTTTACTGCGCCATTCGATGCAGGCGGTGGTGAGCCGCAGAACACCTACCAATTGGTCGGGCGCGTCGATTACAACCTTTCTGACAAGACGCAGATGTTCTTTCGTGGCGCGCGGGAAAACAATGACTATTTCCCTGGTTCGAATACATATAGTGCCTACTCGCAATACGATACCGGCACGACTAATTTGAATCAGAGTTACCTCTATTCATTGGCCCACACCTTTAGCAACACGCTATTTGCCAATGCAAAGGCCAGTTTTACACGCTTCAATAACAACACATCCTTTGATCATTCATTAACCTACTCTCCGAACCTCATGTTTGTGACTCCCACTGATCCGGTGGGGGGCCAGACAATTCAGATGCCAGGCCTGGAAAATTCAAGTTCCCCAGGTAACGGCGGACTCCCCAGCGGTGGTCCTCAGAATACGATTCAATTTGAACCGGATTTGTCATGGACCAAGGGCAAACATTCACTGCGCTTCGGTGGACTGTATACCTATCTTCAGGTCAACAACGCATACGGCGCTTATGCTCAGGCAGTAGAACAACTGGGGTCAACATCTCAGGACAGCATGGATGATCTGGTCAATGCCGATGGCAATCCTGGTGGAAGTCAATTGACCACTTTCAGCGCCAGAGTCAATCCCCAGGGCCAGCTTCCTTGCGTGGCCAATCCTGGCTATTGGACGAGTAATTCGCAGAGCGATCTGATCACAAATGCTGCTTGCGAAGTCACGCCTCCGTTGACCGCTGCCTCCTATGGGCGCAGCTATCGTTATAATGACTGGGCTATCTACGCGCAGGATAGCTTCCGCGTATCCGCTAAGCTGACCTTGAATTACGGTCTGCGCTGGGAGCACTACGGCGTTCAGCACAATAACAATCAAAATCTCGATTCCAACTTTTACTACGGTTCCGGTTCCAGCATTGAGGAGCAGATTCGCAACGGAAATGTGCAGATTGCGAATAAAAGTTCGGTACACGGTTTCTGGAAGCCGCGTTGGGGCACACTTGCACCGCGTGTCGGCTTTGCCTACGATCTTTTCGGCGACGGCAGAACCAGTATTCGTGGCGGTGCAGGCATCAGCTATGAGCGCAACTTTGGAAACGTAACCTATAACGCCAGTTTCAACCCACCAGCCAGCGCCGTACTCAGTTCGGTTTGCGGAGCGCAGGTTGCAACCTGCAAGACTCTGGTCACCAATAACGATCTTGGTCCTCTTGGTGTCGCATCCGGCACATCCGCCTATCTTCCGCCAGCCGACGTTCGTATGCCGGATCCAAATATCAACGTGGCGCAGACACAGTTCTGGAGCCTCGCCCTGCAACACCAACTAGTGCGGGGAACCGTTGTGGAAGCCGGATACAGCGGCGCTCATGGCGTTCACCTCTATGATGTCGAAGGCCTCAACCTGTTGGGCGCCGGTCAGTTTTATCTGAACGATCCGCTGACTTTCGCCGCGTCGCCCGATTGCGCCTCGCCTTGCCTCAACCGCCCGAATGATCAGTACGGAGGCATCAATGTTCGTGGCAGCAGAGGTGGAAGCAGCTACAACGCTCTCAATCTCAATATCCAATCGGAAAATTTCCACAACACGGGATTGACCCTCATCGCAAATTACACTTGGTCGCACTCGCTAGACGATTTAAGTTCTACTTTCAGCGACAGCCTCCAAGGCGGTTCTGGAATTGTTGGATCTCTAGGCTACACAAGTTTGGCAGATCCAAAGCTTGATTGGGGAAGTTCCGATTTCGATGTTCGTCATCGGATTTCCATCTCTCCCATTTGGGAAACACCCTGGTTGAAGCACTCCAGGGGCATAGTGGGTCAGGTTGCCGGAAACTGGACTCTGTCGGGACTGTTCACTGCCCGTGCAGGCGTTCCGTTTTCGATATTTGACTACGACAACGTCCTCAACGGCTATACCGTGCCGCGTCTAACTCCCTCCACGCCCATCACTCAATACAAGGTAGGTGCGCCTCAGTTGAGTGGCCCGAACCAATATGTGGCACTCACTATTCCTGCGCCTGCCAGTTATGCGCCTCTCGATGCGGCACTGGGTATCTCGGACTTCGGGCCGTTTCCGGTCAACATGACGCATCGTAACGCATTCCGTGGCCCCAGTGCATGGAATGCCGATATGGTCGCAGACAAGAAATTCAAGGTGGCCGAGCGTTACGAAGTCGAGTTCCGAGCGGAGGGTTTTGACATCCTGAACCATCACAACTACTACGTGAATACCTCCACTTTGGCGTATGGTGGCCCCCAAGCTCCGATGCAGGTCATCGAAGAAAAGGGCGGACTCGGTAGCACGGCAACTGGTGGCAATCACGACGAACGTCGCTTCGGCCAGTTCTCTCTTAAACTCAGCTTCTAACCCACCCGCCGGAAATAGGCGCAACAAAAGAGGGGAGCCTTCGGGCTCCCCTCTTTTGTTGCGCAAAACATAGACCACATTTGCGGAAGGCCAAGCCGACTAAATACTACTTCTTCTTTGCGGCTTTCTTGGCGACAACCTTCTTTGCTGGAGCTTTCTTTGCAGCGGCTTTTTTCGGTGCGGGTTTCTCAGCAATGGCTTTCTTTGCAGGGGCCTTCTTGGCTATTGCTTTTTTCGCGTCTGGCTTGGTCATGGCAACAGCATTTTTTGCCGACTTTTTGGCAGCGGGTTTGGCAAGAGCAGCGGCTTTCTTCGCGGTCTTTTTCGCCACTACGGCAGGTTTCTTGGCTGCTGCTTTCGTTACCACAGGCTTGGGAGCAGCCGCAACCTTCTTGGAAGCAACCGCCTTTTTCGCTACAGGCTTGGGAGCAACGGCAACCTTCTTGGTGACTACGGCCTTCTTGACGGTCTTTTTGGCGACTACGGCCACTTTCTTCACGGGGACGGTCGTTTTTACCGCGACGGTCTTCTTTGCGGCGGGCTTGGAAGCAACAGCCTTCTTGGGTGCTGCTTTCTTCGCGGGAGTTTTCTCACGCACGGTGCGGGTCTTGGTCGCCAGAGCTGTCTTGAGCTCCGCGTCGAACTCTGCCGGGGAAAATGGACGGGCCGACTTGCGCAGCCGCTCAATATCGTAGAAGGCGCGCCGCTCGGTGAGGAAGACGTGTACAACAAAGTCCACGTAGTCCAGAAGAACCCACTCGCCCGCGCGCCGCCCTTCGACGGAGTTGGGGAAAACGCCAAACTGCTTCTTCAGCCGGTACTCAATCTCGTCGGCAATGGCGATTGCCTGCCGGTCGTTGCTGGCCGAGGTGACGAGGAAGAAGTCCGAAAGGCCGGAATCGATGGGGTCCAGCTCGAGAATGCGGGTTTCTTCGCCCTTTTTATCTTCACAGGCCTGGGCTGCGGCCTGCACGAGTATGCGCGTCTGCTGCTTTGTGTCGGTCGTCATTCGGTGGGATAGCTCTCCAGTGTCAATCGTAGTCTCTCCACAGGGCTGCGGCAAGTCATAGATAGATTTGATGGGAACGGATGTAATCGGAAACGGCACACGCCAAGAGCGCGTGCCCCCCTTGCCGGTTCTGGGTCGTCGCCCGTACTTGCCGACGAATCCCCGATGCGCTGATCTCTACGGCAAGCCCCGGGAGCAGGTAAAACGGCGCTGGTTCCTCATCCGCATTGTGCAGCAGATACCGGCGAACCTCGCCGGCTGCCGACTCTGCGCCCGGCAAGGGGCGCAGAGTCAACCCCTCGGGCAGTGCCGCTTTCAGGTCGTCGAGCCGCTCTCCGGGGCGGGCCGCTACGATCAGCGGCGCAACAAAGGGAATCTCCGCGGCACGGTGCCACTGCCGCAGCAGCCGGAAGGAGTCCGCGCCCATCAGGCAAAACAGCACGGCTTCCGGCTCCAACTCGGCGCGCAGTTTGAGTAGCGTATCGATGGTGTAATTGAAGTGCCCGACAGCAGGCGCATCGGCCAGTGAGACCTCAAAACCCTCGTCGTCCTTGATGGCCAGCGCGGTCATCGCCACGCGATCCGAAAAGCTGGCCGACGCGCCGCGTGGCTTGAGCGGCTGCACTCCAACCGGCGCAAAGAGCACACGATCCAGCCCTAGCGCCGTCCGCGCCGCCCGCGCCACCGCTAGATGGCCCAGGTGGGGCGGATCGAAGCTGCCGCCGAAAAATGCGATGCGCCTGCCGTGAACCGACTTGCTCATATCCTCATGGTAACGGGTACGCGCGCTCTGATAACATAGCTGTCGATGAGATACATCATTGCAGTTCTAGCTCTGATTGGCGTTCTGGTTTCCGCAAAGACCATCCTGGTTCACTACTCCACCGGCGTCGAGTCCTGCGACATCAATGCCGTGTGGGATTGCGGCATAGTGAATCACAGCCCGTTCGCCGAGATATACCACGTTCCGGTGGGTTATATTGGCGTCGCCGGTTATATTGCCCTGGGCGCATTGGCGTTCTTCCGCCAGCGTTACCTGGTGCTGCTCGCGGCTTTGATCGGCCTGGGCTTTGCGCTACGGCTTACATTTATCGAGGAGTTCGCTCTGGGGGCCTGGTGCGTCTACTGCGTGATCTCGCAGGCGGTGATCGCGCTCATCACGCTGCTCAGCCTGGGTTGGTTCACGCAGGAATATCTGGCCTTGAAACGCGCCAGCCCCAAGGGCTGAAGTTGGCGTGCTGCGTTTCCGCCGATGCGATAGCGGAAGAAATCGACTACATTCTCGGTAAAACTTTTGAAAGATGCCGATCTACCCCGCGTTGAAACGCGGGGGCTAATCAACGCTGCGCCTACGGCGCAGCGCGACTGACAATTAACGATACGGATCAATCGTGCTGGAAGTGAGCTTCGGCGAAGACCAGAAATAACGGACGTGGACCGGGAGGTCGGCGCTACCGTTTCGTGCGCAGCGGGTCAGCAATGGCGGTGGGGAGACTAAATCGCAAACGTGCTGGCCATATCGGGATGTGCGGCGTTCATATTGTGGAATCCATGGTTCACTAGGCAGCGGTCCTACTGCTAGTACACTAGAGAGTTCCATCTATTTTGCGTAAACCAGCAGGAGGCCGTTATGGCATCGATCATTGTTCCGGCAGTACCGTCCGAGTCGCGCGCGGGGCGCTTTGGGATGTATGGAGGGCGGTATGTGCCGGAGACGCTGATGGCGGCGTTGCTGGAGTTGGAGCATGAGTACGACGTGGCCAAGGCGGACGCGGCCTTTCAGGCGGAGTTGGCGGACCTGCTGCACAACTACGCGGGGCGGCCTACGGCGCTGTACTACTGCAAGCGGCTGACCGAGCAGTTGGGCGGGGCGAAGATCTACCTGAAGCGCGAGGATCTGCTGCACACGGGCGCGCACAAGATTAACAACGCACTGGGCCAGGCGCTGCTGGCGCGGCGGATGGGCAAGAAGCGCATTATCGCCGAGACCGGCGCTGGCCAGCACGGCGTAGCTACGGCAACGGTCTGCGCGCTGCTGGGTATGGAGTGTGTGGTCTACATGGGCGAGGTGGATATGGCGCGGCAGGAGTTGAATGTGCTGCGGATGCGCCTGCTGGGAGCCGAGGTGCGCGGGGTATCGTCGGGATCGAAGACGCTGAAGGACGCCATCAGCGAGGCGATGCGCGACTGGGTCACCAATGTGCGGACCACTTACTATCTGCTGGGCAGCGCGTTGGGCGCGCATCCTTATCCCACCATGGTACGGGATTTCCAGCGCTGCATCAGCATCGAGATCAAAGAGCAAATCCTGGAACGCGAAGGACGGCTACCGACAGCGGTGATTGCCTGCGTGGGCGGTGGATCGAATGCGATTGGCGCGTTCTACGAGTTCATTCCCAATCGCGAGGTGCGGCTGATCGGCGTGGAGGCTGGCGGGCGCGGCACCGCGCTGGGCGAGCACGCGGCGCGATTCCGCGGAGGCGAACCGGGCGTTTTGCAGGGTTCCTACTCTTACGTTTTGCAGGATGAGAATGGGCAGATCGCGGCCACGCACTCGGTTTCGGCTGGCTTGGACTACGCCTCGATTGGCCCCGAGCACGCGATGCTGCACGATTCCGGCCGCGCGGAGTACGTCTCACAGGACGACGCGGCGGCGCTGGATGCGGTGGTGCGGCTGGCGCGGACCGAGGGGATTTTGCCCGCGCTGGAAAGCGCCCACGCCGTGGCCGAGGCGCTGCGAATTGCCCCCACAATGGATGCGCGTGACATACTGGTGGTGAACCTCTCTGGACGCGGCGACAAGGATATGGGCATTCTGGCCCACGAGCTGAAGTTGCAGGGAGTATAGATTTCGATGCCGATACAATTTCGCAAACCCGGATTGGTGGTTTATTTAACGGCGGGCGACCCGACGCTCGATGCGACACGGGCCATTGCCATTGCCGCGATTGACGCAGGCGCGGACGTGATCGAGTTGGGCGTACCGTTCAGCGATCCGCTGGCCGACGGCCCTGTGATTCAGCGGGCGATGGATCGCGCCGTGGCGTTGGGCGTGAGTCTGCGAGACGTGCTCAAGCTGACTGCGGAGATTCGCGCCGAGCGGCCTCAGGCGGGCCTGGTGATCTTCAGCTACCTGAATCCGATTCTGCGCTACGGGCTGCACCAGTTTGCTACGGATGCTGCCGCGGCTGGCGCGGATGGTGTGCTGGCCACGGATTTGATCGTCGAAGAGGCAGGTGAGTATCTGGCGGAATTGGCGCGGGTGGGACTTGCGCCGATCTTTCTGGCCGCGCCCACCAGCCCCGATGAGCGCCTGGAAGCGATTGCCAAGCACAGCAAGGGATTCATTTACGCGATTTCGCGGGTCGGCATTACCGGCACGCAGCAGAGTCTGGCCTCGGACGCATCTTCGCTGGTGGAGCGCATTCGGCGATGGACCGGGCCTCGATGGACGGGGCTGCCGGTGGCCGTGGGTTTTGGCATCAGTAACGCGGAACACGTTGCGCAAGTGACGGAGTTTGCGGATGCGGCGGTCATAGGCAGCGCAATCGTCGCGTTGATCGAGGGATCGACAGCGGAGGCGGCACCCGCGGCAGTGGCCCGATTTATCAAGGGCCTGCATCTGCCTGAGGCAGCGCCGGCCCGGTAAATCCCCCCGATGGCGACGGAAACGCCGCAAGATTGGATTCAACTCTTGCTTCCGCGCGAGCCGGATGAACGAGGCTCGACGCTGAGTGAAGCGCATACGAGGATGGAATGACGCTCGAAGAATTGCGAAACCAGATTGATGTTTTGGACCGCCAGCTTGTGGAATTGCTGAGCGAACGGGCACGCGCCGCCGTGGAGATTGGCAAGCTGAAGTCCGCCACCGCGCTGCCGGTTTACGAGCCGGGCCGCGAGAAGGTGATCTACGCGAACGTGCGCGCGGCCAACAAGGGACCGCTGCCGGACATCGAACTGACGCATATTTATGAGCGAATCATCGACGTGATGCGCTCCCTGCAAAGGGACGAGTTGGCATCGCAGCGAAATGCCCAGGCGGAAGTTGAGCCGGGCCACGGCACAGGCGCTCAGACGCCCGAGACAGGGAATTAAAAATGATTGTAGCCATGCAGGAAAACGCCACTGAAGAGCAGATCGATGCAGTCATCGACGCCATGGTGGAAGCGGGAGTGAATGTTCACAGAACCACGGGAGCAACCCAATCGATATTGGCCGGTGTAGGTCCGACGGCCAACGTGGATACGGGCAAGTTCGAGTTGCTGCCAGGAGTGCTTTACGTGCATCGCATCAGTTCGCCGTACAAGCTGGCCGGACGCGGCTTTCGTCCGGAGGGTACCGTGGTCGAGTTTCCCAACGGCGCCAAAATCGGCGGTGAGCGCGTAGCCGTCATTGCGGGGCCGTGTTCGATCGAGGGCCGCGAACAGATTTTCACCATCGCTGCGTGCGTCAAGAAGGCCGGAGCGCAATTCCTGCGCGGCGGAGCCTTCAAGCCGCGCAGCTCGCCCTACGCGTTCCAGGGGATGGGCATTCCCGGCCTGAAGATGATGTACGAGGCGGCCCAGGAAAACGGGTTGATGACGGTCAGCGAGGTGATGGAAATCTCGCAGATCGAGCCGATGCTGCCCTATACCGACCTGTTCCAGGTGGGCGCTCGGAATATGCAGAACTTCAACCTGCTGCGCGAACTGGGCAAGGTACGCAAGCCTGTGCTGCTGAAGCGCGGTCTGGCAGGAACCATTGAGGAGCTGCTGCTCTCCAGCGAGTACATTCTGGCTGGCGGTAACTACGACGTGATTCTCTGCGAGCGCGGCATCCGCACCTTTGAAACCACCACGCGCAACACCATGGATCTGGCCGCGATTCCTGTGGTCCACAAACTGTCGCACCTGCCCATCATCGGCGACCCCTCGCATGGTACCGGACGGCGCGATATGGTGGGACCACTGGCCAAAGCCTGTGTAGCCGCGGGCGCGGACGCGATTCTGGTGGAGATTCACCCCAATGCCGACAAAGCCGCCTCCGACGCCGCGCAGACGCTCTACCATGAGCAGTTCGAAAAGCTGATGGTGGAGTTGAGGGCGGTGGCAGCGGCGGTGGGGAGAACGCTGTAGAGAGAAGCGGGGTTAGCCGTGCTTCGCGCGATGTTAGCGGAGTTGGTTTTTGCTAACTCCGCTTCTCCGCCAACATCATTGAAGCAACGAGGTCCCACGCCATGATCGAACGCATCGCTATTCTCGGAACCGGACTTTTGGGCGCATCGGCGGGGTTGGCGCTGCGGGCGGCGGGCTTTCGCGGGTCCATTGTTGGTTGGAACCGGGGTGCGGAAGGCGCGCAGACGGCGCTGGCGGCGGGGGCTGTGGACTCGATTGCCACGGATCCGTTGCAGGCCGCGCGGGAGAGCCAGGTGGTTCTGCTCTGCATGCCGATCTACGCGACGCTGGACTTCATGGAGAAGCTGGCCCCGCTGCTTGGCCCCGAACATCTGGTGACCGACGTGGGCAGCACCAAGGCACAAATTTCAGCGGCAGCGGCGCGCCTCTTCAATACACCAGAGCGAGCGGCGTTTCTGCCAGGGCATCCAATGGCCGGCAAGGAGCGGGGCGGCGCGGCGTTGGGCGATGCGGACCTGTTTCGCGGCGCGGTCTGGCTCTTCACGGACGACCCCGACTGCAAGCGGTCTCCGCACTCAGCCGAGTTGGTCAAAGGCTGGCGGGAGTGGGTGGTGGCCATTGGATCGCGAACGCTGGACCTGGACCCGGCGCGCCACGATGAGCTGGTGGCGTGGGTGAGCCACTTGCCCCAGTTTGTGGCTACGGCGCTGAGCGCGCTGTTGCAGGAAGAAGTGGGCGACGCGCCGGAGCTGAAGGACGTGGGCGGGCGCGGGCTGCGTGAGATGACGCGGCTGGGTGCCAGTCCCTACTCAATGTGGCGCGATATTGCGTATACGAATACCGAGGCCGTGGCCATGGCGCTGCAGAAGCTGGAACAGCGGCTGGCCCATCTGCGTGAAAATCTGCGTACACCGGAGTTGCGCGACGAGTTCGAGCAGGCCAATCGGTTTCGGCGAGAGTAACCAATACGACCTTCCTCCATCAATTCTCTGCCAGCGCGGATTTTACGCGCTGTTTTGTTGTGCAAGACAACCAATATCCAAAAAAATCGTCCTCATCCGCGGAAATATTATGTTTGCTCTTTCGCGTCCAGTGTGTTACAAAAGTGCGCGAGGTAACTCCCATGGCAAATACTTACGTGGAATTGGCACAGCGCGAAATAGCGCGGCTCAACAGTGAAATTGAATTTTTGGAAGAGGCGATTCATCGCCACATTGAAACACGAAGTGCCTGGGATACGATTGTGCGCAACGCCGGAGATGAACCGCACATTGTGCGTGCCTCAGACCAGGAACCCCTCAGCGAACCTTTCAGCTACCCCGTGGAGACCCCCGTGGAGGCGCGCGCGGAGGTTCACGCCGAGGAACCGGTACACGAGTCTTGGCAGCAAGAAGCCGAGCCGGTTGCAGCCAGCGATGCGGGATGGAAGCGCGAGACGGTTTCCAAGCTGAACGCTCTGCCGGATATGCTGCTGGAGGCCTGCGACCGCAGCTTCAACCCCGGCGATCTCTGGAAGCGGCTTTCCGCTTCCGCAGGCAAACGTGAGCCGATGCAAGGACTAGGCCTCAGCTAACCACCACCTGCGGTGGGGCCAGCGGCCTTCGGCTTGGACCGCGCCAGAAAAAGGCGCGGGAGTTTGGTTTTGTGTGGAGTCAGTGATCGGTTGTGCGGCACTGGAGGGTTAAGGTTTCGCACCCTTGCGCAATAAAATGCGCAAGGATGGGGCACCCAGTCACCAGTATTTACGGGCCGGATCAATAAGCAACATGCCTGTAAATTGTTTAGAATATTCACCGACCACAGCCGGTTTATTGCTCCGAAGCGAGACCAGGGGCACCAAGCATTGAGCAGAAAAAGGCCGCTGCAGATGCGGCATGAACCGCCTGTGCTACTCGGTCTTGCGATAGTTGCTGTCCCACTCGCCCTGGGCGCGCAACTGCTCGATTGCCTGCTGGGCCATCTGTTGGGCGCGCAGGTAGTCGGGCTTGATGACGCGATTCAGCGGCATCTGGCCCGGCTCCAGAATGATCCAGTGGCGCGGCCGCATATACGTGGCCAGCGAGCGTGCGTGCTGATCCAGTTCCTGGCTGCTCAGCTCGGCTCCGGGCTTCTTTTCCACCAGCGCGACGACCGCCTCGGAGGCCACTTCGTGGACCACGCCGACGGCTACGCAGTTCGCCACCTTTTCCGTCAATGCGCAGATGTGCCGCTCCACGTCGCCGGGAAAAATCTGGTAGCCGAAGGATTTGATGACCCACTTATCGCGCCCGGTCAGATGCAGGCCCTGCTCGTTCTTGTAGCCCAGGTCGCCGGTATACAGAAATCCGTCGCTGGAGATGGTTTTGGCGGTAGCAACGGGATCGTTCACATAGCCCAGGAAGGTCTGCGGCCCGTGGAAGCAGACGTGGCCGATCTCGCTGGGTGCAAGCTCATCGCCCGCCACGCCGTCGGCGCGCATGGGCTGGCGAATGGTGCAGCAATAGATGGGCATATCCTGGCCAAGACCGGCCAGAATCATCTCCTCTTCCTTTGCGTTGGCCTGCACGTAGGTGCAGAAGCCCGCCGACTCGGTCAGCCCCAGACCGGTGCCGATCACCGGGGCCATGGTGGCCAGTCGATCAATAAATGCGCGCGAAACCGCATTGCCGCCATAGGCCGTGAACTTCAGGCTGGAAAGATCGTGCCGATCATAGTCCTTCAGCATCCATTCCAGGTTGAACATCGCTGGAATCTGCCCCAGCAATTCTACTTTGTGCTGGGCAATGGCGCGCAACGAACGACCGGCATCGAAGAACTCCAGCAACACCGCCGTGCCGCCGCCGAAGAGCGTGGTCATCAGAATTTCTGTCTGGCTGCCAACGTGCGATGGCGGCAGATTGACCAACGAACGAATGCCGTTATCGCCGCCGAAAAAGGCCCCGCCCAGGCACATATTCTGCACCGTGATATTGCGATGCGAGAGCAGCGCGGGCTTGGGCGAACCGGTTGAGCCGGTGGTAAAGATCACCAGCGCGCCATCGTCTTCTGTAATAGCAGCCGCATCCAGCGCGGCGGGTGCGGCGTTCGTCGCCGATTCGGCAACCGAGGCCAGCGCGATTGCACCCTCAATTGCCTCTTCCGAATCCACCGCGATCAACTGCTCGATCCATGGGCAATGTACCTGAATCGCGCTCCACAGCGGGCGAAGATCGATGGGCGCTTTTATTCCCAAGGCGACAAACCCGCGCGGCCGCAGAATATCTAGTGCGCGCATCACCTCGTCAGCGGAGAGACGCAGATCCAGCGGGGCCACGATCACGCCGATCTTGAAACAGCTATATTCCAGCAGTACGTGGTCCACCGACAAAGGCAGCAGCGTGACCAGGAAATCTCCCTTGCGTAAACCGCGACGCACGAACTCCAGCGCCCACGCCGTGGTGATGCGGTCGAACTCGCTCCACGTGACTTCGCGGTTGTGGTCGGCGGCGATCAGCGCGACCGCATCGGGTTGCGCCTTGGCCCATTTGGCCACTACTGCATGAAGCAGGTGACGGTCGGCAAAGGTGGTCTGGTAATCGTCAAGGGTCAGTTGGGGGATTTGCAGTGAGTCACTCATTCATGGTCCAGTCGATCATGCGCGGCATGGGGTGGTCAATCCACGCCGCCAATTACTTATACGACCGGATCGCCAGCAGTGCGCATCATGTAGCCGGTGCAGGATTCCACTTCGCGACGGAAGGAGGAGCGCCCCAGAGTTTCGATCAAAGCCTGGATTGGAGGCAAGCTCAATTGCGCGCGGCGAATGACCAGTTGGTAGGGTTTCTGGACAAGCGGAATGAAGTGTAACCCCAGTGCGCGCGCCACGGCTTCAGTGCTGATGCAGCAGTCAACCTCTCCACTGCGTACCATGCGCGCGGCGGGAAGATGGCCAACGACCACCCGATCATACCCTTTCACATGGGCACCATTGATCTTGTCATTTTGCAGAAGATCATCCAGCAATCGGCGACAACCTGCGCCCGGCTCGCGATTGGCGATTTGAATATTCTCCTTTGCAAGGTCGGAGATCGCGGAAATATTTTTTGGATTGCCCGGCGCTGTTATAAGTCCCTCTTGCCACACCGCGTAGGAAATGACGACAACAGAGTTGCGTCCAAACATCGTCGTAATAGGCAACAAATCAGTTTTGCCTTCGACTTTGTCCGACAGGTGTGTCCCGGCAATATGGACCACTTTATCCTGAAGCAATTCGAGAGAACGCGAACTGTTCTCGTAAGCGATCACCAATTCGAAACCCTGCTTCTGGAGAGCATGTGCAAGGATCGATACGCTCGGATCGCACCCGGAGATCAGGATACGATTGGGCTTTTTCCACTCTTCACTGAGAACCTGCACCTTGGCATTTGAATGCAGTTTTGCGCCATGAATGGGAGTGAGCAGAACCCCGTCGGAAGGCGACAATCCCAACCCGCCCGGCTCTGGGGCCACGGCTACAGTATGGCTGCCCACATTGCAAAGGCGCAACGGTTGCCCAGGCTCCATGGACTCGATGTCGCCGAGCACAACCGCGTCGACGATATCATCGGAAACGCGAGCCTCAACCTCAATCTGGAAAATCTCCTCGACGGTAACATCCAAGGCGTGGGCCAATTTGAGGCTTACCGCAGTATTCGGGACGTATGTTCCAGCCTCGATGGCATAGATCGTCTGGCGACTGACGCCAACCTGGGCGGCCAACTGGGCGGCTCCCAGCCCCCGTTTTGTCCGGAGCAGCGCAAGACTGTTTTGTACTTCCCTGGCTTCCAATCGCTACTCCTTGAAGAGATCATTTGTATTCTATACATCACCAAAGACACTGATACGAGAAAAAGTGGAAAATCTGGAATTTGCCCACGGCGATCAGTTTTTCGGCTAATCCTACGAGCCTCTTGCAAAATTACAGCAGCAGGGTGATTTTGAGGTGGGGATTGCCAACTTTAGAATAGGGTTATCACGGCCAACTCCAAAGTAGAAGGCGTCCCCACTTTACGCAGCTTATCTTTTCCGGCCTCCTGAATCAATTCCAACGGATCATGCAAGGCGTTTTGTTTCCGGCTCTTCAAGAGCAGTTGGGTTCGTTATCTGACAAGCACCAGCAACTGGTCGCGACGTTGAGCCTGATGGAGATTGAAACGCTGGTTGGTCGCTGATCGGGTGGCGTGGGTCGGCCCGTCTGGCGGTCGATGCTGGCTTGCGACGTCGCGAACGGACCACGGTGGAGCGGGTGAATGTGCGTTTGAAGGACGAGTTTGGGGGAGCTGGGTGCGGGTGCGCGGCAACGCCAAGGTGATGTGCCATCTGACGTTCGGCATTCTTGCGCTGGCCGCCGACCAGATTCTGAGACTGATTACGTAGGCAGCGAGGCTATCGCAAGTCTGAA
>Ga0209415_10004207_pt1 | contig 26454 bp, 4 predicted proteins | sample PeaSoiSIISIP2007_FD_187696 | JGI IMG/M metagenome (GOLD analysis project Ga0209415, IMG submission 187696) | Peat soil microbial communities from Weissenstadt, Germany - SII-SIP-2007 (SPAdes) (version 2) | ecosystem: Environmental > Terrestrial > Soil > Wetlands > Peat | place: Germany... | reverse complement strand
ATCCCGATTGGAACGCCGCCATCGACACCAACACCAGCAATCCGTTCCTCGAGGGCAAGATCTGCCAGCTCGTGGATTATGCCGGCCGCAACATGCTCTACGGCTACACCCCGGACGGTTTCCTCACCAACAAGCTGGGCGTCATGGTCAACGGCGAAAACGGCGGCTACGCCGGCCGGCGCCACACTTTTTACACCTACAAGGACTGCCAGTTGGTGGGCATTTCCGCCACCGTCAACGGCACCCCCTTTATCTCGGCGGTCAACGCCGTCAACCCGGGTGGCAAAGCGGTGGCCCAATCCACCACCGGCAGCCAGGGCAAAAACCAAATCTCGCTCGATGCCAACAACTCCGCCGCCACCGTCGGCAAACAGACCGCCACCGTCACCCTGGGTGATGCCAGCTCCGTTCAGCGGAAATTCGATGCCATGGGGTATGTTGCCTCCACGACCGTTACCGGCACCAACGGCGTGCCGGCGACCCAGATCTGCTCGAACACCGTCGACGGTCTCGAGTGGTACGTCCTGCACCCCGAGGGCAACTCGGAGACCAGGACCTACGACTCCTCCAACATCGTCTTTCGCTCACGCGGGAACGTTCTGAGCCGCAAGGTCGATCCCGGCCCCCGCGGCGGCCAGGGATACACCCAGCAGTTCAATTACGACCCGCGCTGCAACCTCCCCTCTGGAGTGCAGACCAACCCGGACGGTTTCCAGCACACGGTGGCCTTGAGCCCCGATGGGACCTCCATCGCGTCTATCACCTACGCCAACGCCGGAACCAAAACCTTCTCCTACAACAGCCACGGACAGTTGATCGACTCGGTGGATGAAAATGGTCTCGAGACCTCGAACACCTTCGATCTTGCCAGCGGCTTTCCCACCAGCACCACCAGCGGCGGTTTCGGCGGCGTCACCGTCACCTTCGGCTACGACGGCAGCATCCCCTCCCAGCTCGGACGCGCCGCCTCCATGGCCAAGCCGCTCGTCCTGCCGACCACCTTGCTCTACAACAACCTGCTCCAGCCGGTGGAGATCGACCGCGGCGCCTACGTCACCACCACCGCCTACGATGAGCTCGGCCGGGGAATCATCCACCAGGAGCAGGTCGGTGACAGCCAGCAGTGGACCTCCACCCTCGCCTATAACAGCTCGGGGTTCATCACCAACGCCACCATGTCCGGCATCGAGATCGATGGCAAACCCGGCGGCTCCGCCTCCTACTCCTACACCCCTGACGACCGCCTGCGGCTCCAGAAGCTGGTATACCCCGACGGCACGGTCCAAACTTACTCCTATGACGAGCGCGGGAACCGCGTCACCTCGACCCTCGGCGATTACACCCAGCGGTTCACCTATGACCTCAACAACAACGAGACCAGCCTGACCCAGGGCGGCGACTTGGTTGAGACGACCGCTTATGACGGCCTGGATCGTCCCACCAATGTGACCTACCTGACCGGGACCCAGGCCTACACCGTTTCCTCCAGCTATTACCCCGGCGGTGAGGCCCGATCCCTCACCGTCACCGATCCGGTGTACGGGGTCGTCAAATACGAAACCATTGATTCGATCGATGCCCTTAGCCGGCCCCTGAGCGTCGCCCGGCAAGGCACCACTTTCTCCACCACGAACCAGTACACCTACAATCCTCTCTCCACCATCACCGCCGGCCCACGGATGACCGCCACCGTCACCTGGGACAGCGTCGGCAACCGCACTGTCGTATCGAACCCGATCCTCAAGATGACCTTCAGCCATGACCTCAACGGGCGCGTCACGCAGGTCGATGAGCAGGAGGACAGCGCCACGTTCTCGAGCTTTTACAAATACGACAACCTCGACCACCAGACCTCCCTCGCCGACCTCGTCGGCACCATTTCCACCTACGCCCCGCGGGCGGACGGCAACGACGATACGGTCACCGACGCCAACCTCAATGCCCTCACCGTCGCCTACAGCTCCCTGGGCGAAATCCTCCAGCGCAAACGCGCGGATGGAATGACCACCGTTTATCAACACGACTCCCAGCGTCGCGTCACCTATGAGGGCGATCCCTTTAAAGGCTTCAATTTCGGGTTCGACCTCGATATGCGGCTCACCAACAGCACGCTCCGCAGCGGCGCGTCCATGGTCTATGGCAAATTCGATCCGCGAAACATGCCCACCTCCATTGCGCTCCCGGGCGGCGGCTCCGAGACGCTCAAATACGACCTCCAGATGCGGCTCGTCCAGCGCAACGTCAGTTACCAATCCACCTCCTGGGAGGACGACCTCACCTTCGACGCCTTGGGCCGGCAGCGGGCCCAAACCTACATCCAGGGCAGCGGCATCAAAAACACTGCCACCTACGACTATGACCAGGCGGGACCGGAGCTCGCGGCGCACTACACCGAGGACACCGCTACCTTCAGCGTCACCAACGCCTACTACTCCGACGGCAGCCGCCTCTCCACCACTTATCCCTCCGGCGTCACCGTCACCGAAACCCGCGACTCCACGGGACGGTTGACCGCGGTCTCTGACGCCAACGGCAAAATCATCAGCGCCAGCTCCTGGCAGGGCAACAAGCTGCCCAAAGTGGTCCTGCTCGGCTCCTCCATGCGGCTGCTCAACACCTATGATCCGCGCGGCCGCCTTACTGGCAGCCGGGTCACCCGCATCGCCGATGGCGCCGTCCTGGCCCACATGCGCTATCAATACGACGGGGTGAATAATGTTCAAGTCCGCCAGTTCATCCACCGCGGTGGCCGGGCCGACGTCTTCGGCTATGACGTCGGCGAGCGCCTTGCCCTCGCCCGCGCCGGCGTGCTGCTGACTAACCTCGCTGGGGCCGGACCCTTCCTTTATCAGCGCCAATACAACTACGACCCCTCCGGACTTGATTTCCTGACCACAGCCCCGCTCTCCGGCCCCTGGTTGAACCCCCCCGCCTTCGCCACCAACTGGGCCGGTCAGGACGTCTTTCTGCTGCCCGCCGCCGTCGACGGCTCCGCCCGCTCAGATGATCCGATGGGCAATGTGACCTACGCCCAACTCTGGGCCCGCCCGCTCGGTGCCAGCAGCCCTCAACCCGTCCTGGCCACCCTGCAGCACGATGGCTTGGGCCACCTCATCAGCGTCTCCTGCACCAATGGCGTTTCCATCCTCAACCAGTACCAGACCACGGGCCTGCGCTTCTCTCGCCAAGTCTTCCAGGGAGCGGAATTGACCGCCTACTCCGCCTACGTCTATGACCAGTCCGCGCGGCTCATCGAGGAATATGATCGCACCGGAACCAAGCCGGCCCTCATCGCCCGATACTACTACGCCAGCGGCGACTCGCCCGCCGCCGCCGACCTCTGGGATCAGTCTGCCGGCAAGCTCCAACGGTACTATTTCCTCAGGGACATCAGCCAGTCCATCATCGCCGTTGCCGACGCCTCGGGAAATGTGGTCGAGCGCGCCTGGTACGACCCCTTCGGCCAGCCTTTTATCGAGCTGCGCGATACGCAACCGCCCGCCCTGCAGAGCGTGGCCGCCGCCGCCGGCAATTCCCTCCTCATCTCATTCTCCGAATCCGTCCTGGCGCCCAGCACCGACCCGGGCGCCGGCGGCGGGATCGTCCTGTTCCCTTCCCTCTCGTCCACTGGCATTGTCAGCCTCTCCGTCAACTCCACCAACATCCAGGGCTCCGCCGCTTGGCTGCCCTCGCTGCCGGGTTATCCACCCTACTCCGTCCTCCAGTTCACCCCCTCCCAGCCGCTCCCAGGTGATGCCCCCGCCACCCTCTCCCTCACCCCGGCCTCGCTCGCCGATGAATGGGGCAACACCAACGCCGCCCAGAACATCTCCTTCACCGCCACCGGCGCGGTCGGCACCGTATATTACCAGGCCGCTTCGAACACCGCACCCGTCCAAGTCGCCCGCAGCAGCGTCGGCTCTTCCTTCCTCTTCCACGGGCAATACTTCGATTACGACACCGGCCTCATCTACCTCCGCTCCCGCTTTTACGACCCCTTCTCCGGCATGTTCTTTGAACCCGACCCGCTCGGCTACGAGGAGAGCGTCAACCATTACGCCGGCATGGGCAACAACCCCGCGGTCCTGCGTGACCCCTCAGGTCTTGGCCCAACTATACGCCAGAGCTATAACCGCGTTGCCCGCCGAGCCCCCGGTGTCGATGAGCACGTCACCGCGGCAAGGGATTCCGAGGAGGGGCGAAGACTGACTGAGCTGTCGATTGGCGACCACAATCAAACCGGCATGATCGGGGCGATGAGAGAGCTGCTTCCCCCAGCCGGGTCGCTGCCGGGCACGGTCAGGCTTGTCCTCAAGTACAGCAACTCCAAGTTTGTCGGCATGTTGGCTAACACGGGCGCGAAGCAGAAGGGGGAAAATGTAGTCCAGAAGTCCAAGCACGGCCGCATCCACTTCCGCGAGGAGGGCATGGAGCAGGCCGAATGGATCATTGCCGACCAGGACGGCGTGGCTCTGTTTCGTGATGACGCGCTGCAGGATTTCGCGCAGGCTAGAGCGTTTAGAGAGCGATCTAATGAGATATCACAAGGTGTGGGCAAGGCCTTTGTGGAAGCGCGGGGCGAGAAGCTCAAGGGAGGATTTCGCCAGACGTGGGAGAAGGTCAGCGATTGCCTCTTGCATGGCTTCACCGCCAACCTCATGGAGGAATATGGCACGCCTCACTATCACGAGGGCACGCGCGGCAAGGAGTGGATACAGAAGGAGCTCCGTGCCAAGATCAAAAAGGTCCCGGAGGGCTTCGAAATAACTCTCACTGGCACCCAGGATAATTTCACCCTCGAGCCCATCAGGCACGTGACGAGGAAGGAAATGGCGGTAACGCTGAGGCAGGGACTCGACATGTTCCACGAGAAAATGGATATCGAGAGCCCGAAATTCGATCTCGACATGGCCATTCGGGTCGAGGCCGAACAACAGAGGGGGGCTGTCGATCTCAACCATCACGCGCTCCGTGGCATCAGCCGAGCCAGCCCGGCTCCCCCCGGATTGTAGTGAGACCTTTCCTGTTGATATGACCAGTAACTTACAGTGTATTTTTGCAGGCCGCCCGGCGAGGAGCGCGGTGCGCCCGGGCCAAGCGTTGCCGGTCGTCCTGGCGTGCTGGCTTGCCCTCGGGGGCGCCGCGCGGGTTGGCGTCGCGGCCACCCCGCTGGCCTCGCTCGATTACCACATCGGCGGCACCTTCATGCAGGTCACTCCCACCACGCTGGCGGTGCCCAAGGGAATTCCGGGCTCGGTTCTGGTGTCGGTCTTCTCTGGTGGCTCGACCAACAACGCCGCGGTTACCCAGCTTACCTCCGGCGCCTACGTGCAGGCGGTCATCCGCGGGCCGGGCTTTCCCGCGCCCCAGGTCCTGGTCTCCAAACCCAACGCTCCCCTGTCGCTCCCGCCCATCAATCTGTCCGGCAATTACGAGTTGGACAGCATCGCGCTGGTGGATGCGGTGACCGGCCAGGTGCGGCTCCAGGGCACACCTTCGAGCGTGCCGGTGAATGTCTTTGACCAACTCCTCATCTCGAGCGTCACTTCCCAGCCGCTCACGCTGGACCAGATCCAGGCGGCGGGCATTTCCATTGACGAGTCGAGCTTCAGCGCCGTGCAGTTCAACGTCTCCTTCGTGCTCAACGGCCAAACCATCCCGGTCAGCTTCCCGGTGGTCTCGCCCACGTTCACCGACTCGACCGAGTTGATCCCCGCCGATGAAGTCGATGCCAGGCTCAAGCAGGCCGCGTCCATCAACCAGCAGATCTCCTCCACCATCGTCCAGTTGCCGGCGTCGCTTCAACAGGCCGCCAACCTGAACATCCAGTTGCAGGGCCTCAACTTTCAAGTGGCCGACCCCGGCTCCCCGGCCTCGCTGGGCCTGTCGATTCCCCCCATCCCGGCGCTGATGGTCATCCCCGGCAACATCGGTTTTCTGCACCAGTTCTTCAGCGTTCAGATCTTCACGGAAAACGGCGCGCCGGTGGGTTCCGGTTTGAGTGTGGGCGACATCATGGCCCAGTTGCAGTTGCCGCCGGGGCCGGACGGCATCGTGAGCACGAACTATGACCAGCCGGGCGATGACCCGTTGCGGTTCGCCAAGATCGGCAACAAGCCCGGCCCGTCCACCCTGCCGGTGGTGGACCCCGGACCCGGCGGACAATTAGGCAGCTCGAACAACATCACCACCTTGCAACCGGGTGAAACCGGCCAGGCGGTGTTTTATGTGGAGGGGTTGCAAGAAGGGTTGTGGGTGATGAACCTGAAGTTGACGGCCAATTTGTTTGGCCTGGCCGCCGGGTCGGTTCCGGTCACGGCCCAGGCGGCGGGGTCGGTGCTGGTGCGCAACCCAAGCTTTTCGCTCACCTTCACGCATCCCAACGTGGTGCGGGTGAGCGAGCCCTACACCGCCAGCATCACGGTGTTGAACACCGGGATCACTCCCGCGAACCTGGTGCAGGTCACCTTGAACCAGAACTCGATTAGCGGCGCCATCCTGGCCCCCGGCCAGAACCAAACCGTCCCGCTGAACACGATCCTCCCGGGCCAGTCAGCTACCGCTATCTACCACATGATCGCAGAGACCACGGGCCAGATCGTTTTCTCGGACATTACCACGAGCGACAACAGTGTGGTAGGCCGCTTCAACTTCACCATGGGTGTGGATGCTCAGGGCGTTCCGTTGTCGCCGGACACTCTCGTCATGCCCGACTATGTCAACAACCTGCCGTCGAACCTGGTGGTAGCGGCCACCCGGGTTCTCGGCCAGGCCCTGAGCATCGCCACGGCGGCGCAGTTGCCGCCAGGCATTGTGTCGATGGGCAATCCCATTATCACCACGCGGGTGCTTGACCTGGCGGATGCGGGCCAGCGGCTTCAGTACGGCGATCCGCTCAAACGTGTGCTGGCCGACCTGCTCCGCGATTGGCAGGGGGGCACGGTGGCGGACGCCGGTTTCGACTCGCTCCTGCGGACCTCGGACGCCGGCGCGGAATGGACCTCGGTTCTTTACACGGACATGGAGCTCGCCGACGGCCTCACCGGCACCGGACGACTGCTGGACCGCGCTGCGGACCTGGCGGGACTGGGCCAGCAGTTCGTGGTGGCCAGCGCCGGCCCAGGACAATTGCTCGTAACTTTCACCGGCAGCACCAACGACGCCACCGCCCTCGGCAGCTCGGAACCTTACTCCCTGGTCTATCCCGGGACCAACGGCGCCTGGGCGGTAACTCCCTTCCTGACCAACGCCGTATTCACCTGGACCTTTACTAACGGACCACCACTGGCGGACATGGCCGTGCTGCTGGTCGACACCAACGGCCAGGCCCAACAACTGCGCTGGCAAGTGCCCCATCCGCCGGTCACGGCGATCTATACGTTTGCCCTGAGTGATCCGACGCAGCAGCTCCAGGCGGATACCAACGGGGACGGCGTGATCGACTTTGCGCTCAGTCCCACTCAGACGACGGTGCATGAACTGCCTCCGACCTTGGTGGCCGTGCAGCAGGACCTGAGCGTGGTGGCGGGCCGGCCCTCCAATCCCTGCATCTCGCCACCCCCCTACGTCAATTATGGCACGGTGGTCGCGGCCGTTTTTTCCAAGCCCATGACCCAGGCCTCCGCCGGCGCGACCAATTCCTACACCTTGGATGGCGACAACGGCGCCAACTCCGTGCAGATCCAGCCCAGCGGTCGCGTCGCGCTGATGAACCTCCGCAAGGGCATCAGCGCCATCATTCCGCGCAAGCTCACGATCTCGGGCGTCACCGACGTGCGCGGCAACGCGCTGGTGGCTCCGCCGACGCCCGTACAGTCGTTTTATCCGGGAACAACCAATCTTTTCACCGGTGGCGTGGCGGTAAAGGGGCGCGTGTTGAATGGAGACGGGTCTCCGGCAGTGGGTGTGCCCGTGACGCTGACGATGTATGACGAAGTGCATGGCGGCGACAGCGGCTGCATGCCTTGGACGCGGCGGGTGAGCCAAGTGATTACGGACTCGGGCGGCAACTTTAACCTCGACTATGTCATGTCCGGCATCCCGTATTCCCTGTCGGCCAGTGACACCACCGCCCTTCCCCCGGGCGCGCTCCAGCTTGTCATGCAGGCGACCATCTCGGGCCAACCCAACAGCCAGCAATTGATGCAGCTCATTAATTCCTCGACCAACGCCGCCTCGCTTCTGGCCTTGCTCTCGGCCGGGAGTTTGGCCCAGGCGGTGGCGGTGGTGGAGGGCCTGGACCGGGCGGTCATCAACGACTCGGTCGCGATCGGCTCGAGCCGTGAAGGGCAAAACGTGCCCTTTGTGTTGCGCTTTCGCGGGCGGGCGACGGTTACCGGCCAGGTGGTGGCCGCCGACGGCGTTACGCCCGTGATCAACGCGGCGGTCAACCTCTATCCCGACCCCAGCACCCTCGAGCTGGGCCGAGGCGTGTTCTCCGATGGAACCGGCCAATTCTCCTTTCCGGGCGTGCCGCTGGGAGTCTTTAGCGTGCAGGTGGCGACTTCGGACCATCGCTCGGCCACGGTCCTGGGTTTTGTGAACACGCCGGGTCAAACCACCAATCTCGTGATTTCACTCCCCAATACGGTGGTGCTCTATGCCACGGTGGGCGGCCAGGTCTTCGACTCGGACAACATAACGCCGATACCCAACGCCCGCATTTATCTCGGGCGTTATTTTAACAATGCCATCACTGGCGTGATCGGCATGACTACTGCCGACACGTCCGGCTCCTGGCAGGTGACCAACGTGCCGATCCAAACGGTCGACATCGGGGCGGTCACCTTCGATGGCACACGCTCGGGGGTGCGCCTGGGCGTCAACCCAGTCGCCAACGTTGTTACTTACGCCAACGTCACCCTCCAGGCGGCCACCACTGTGTCCGGACAGGTTACCTTCGACAATGGTGATCCGGCGCCCAATGCCCTGGTAGCCGGCGGCGTGGCCCTCGTGACTACGGATGCCAATGGCAATTTCCAATTGCAGGGCGTGCCGGTGGGCTTAGCTACGATCAGCGCCGGCATCGAGGCAAACCCGGCCGCCGGCATTGACTTCCCGCGCCTGGGCTCGACCAGCACGACCATCGTGCCAGGCGAAGCCAATTATGTCGTGGTCAAACTGGCTCCGGCGGGCCGCATTTACGGCCAGGTCTTTGACGCCCAGGGCAACCCCCAGTCCGGCGTCGAAGTGGCCATTCCACAGCAAGGGGGCTTCTATTGGACCACGGCAGACTCCAAGGGCAACTACTCCTTCGATAACCTCGGCTTGGGCGATTACACGGTCAGCGCGCCGGGCAACGCCGTCTCCCCCCAGCTCAACATGAGCGAACTCTCCAGCAACCTCGCCTCGGGCAACGAGGCCCAGATCCAGGCGGCGTTCAACGAAGCGGTCACCGTTTTCGTGGGGGCCAACGATCCCTTGGTCAATGGCGACCAGTTGAGCTTCCGGCCCTCGTCCTGGGGCTACACCACGGCCAAGCTCCTATACGACGGCGAGAGCGTGAACGCCAACATCACCTACATCGTGCAGGGCACCGTGTCCGGCACGGTGCTCAACGGCCAGGGTGTCCCCATCGGGGCGGAGGTCCGGTTGACCGGCATCGGCCCGGATGTGGACGGCAACCCGGTCACTACGATCCGCGGCGATACCACCAGCGACCCGGGCACCGGAGCGTTTGGGTTTACCAATGTCGTGCTCGCCGGTCCCTTTGGGCTGCAGGCGGCCTCGCCGTTCTACCCGGTCGTGGTCCAGACCAACGGGTTCACCACGCCGATTACTCCGGACGCCACGGGTCTGGTGCTCCAATTCCCGCCAGTCAACGACGTCAACGGCAGTATTGCGGGCTATGTCTATAACCCGGATGGCTCGGCCGTCGGCCAGGACGTCCAAGTCAAAATCAATGTCGGACCGAACTACCAGATCCGAACCGATACCAATGGTTACTTCAATACCCAGACCGAATTTCCGGCGGTGGGGGCCGCTTACACCGTCCAGGCCTTCGATCCGTCTTCCGGCCTGGTGGGCACGGCCACCGTATCGATGACGCCGGGCATCACGAACCGGGTGGATGTGCATTTGCTCTCGCGCAAATCCGCCGTGCTGGTGACCGTTCTCCAAGCCGGCGGCCAACCCGCTGCCGGCGCCCAAGTGGAACTGGACCAGGGCAGCTATCCCTACCCGGCGCCGATCTTTGCCATCGCCGACACCAACGGCGTAGCCAGCTTCACGGACCTCTGGGAGGGAACCTATTCGGCCACGGCGCAATTCACCGTGGAGTCAAGCCGGCTCTACGCGCGCGGCGGCGCCACCGTAGGTCCAAATCAAACGGCCTCCATAACCGTCCGCCTGGTAGGAACGGGCACGCTCATAGGCACCTTCGTCGAGCAGGACCGGGTCACTCCCGTTTATGGCGCGCAGGTGACCATCGGCAGCCTCGGTTTCGCCACCACCGACACCAACGGATTCTTCGAGTTTGACGGAGTGCCGATCGGCACTTACCAGATTAGCAGTTCCGACCCCGTGACCGGGGCCAACGCAATCACGTCCACCACGCTTTCATATAACGGTCAGACCCAAACCGTCCAACTGGTCGAAGCTACTCTGGGTAGCGTCAGCGGCCTGGTGCTGGACTCATACAACACCGGCTTCGTCGCCGGTGCCAGCGTCAGTATCAGCTTTTCCGATGGCGTAACCCCATCGCGCACCGTGACCACCGGTCCGAACGGAGGGTTTAATTTCCCGGCTTCCCCTATGGGAGCATTCTATTTGAATGCCTCTTATATCCTGCCCGGCGTTGTGGGGGGCCAGTTTACTGTGAGCGGCCAGGCCAATGGCGTGCTCTCCCCGAGCACCACCAACGTCAGCGTCAGCATCCAGCTCCAGCCCTTGACCTCACTGTCAGTTCACGTGGTGCGCAACGACGGCATCACCCCGGCGCTCAACGCCGTCGTGACGGTCGGCGGCTTGCCGGCTCAGAACACCAGCACCAACGGCGATGCCTTCTTCGGCGACCTGCAAGTGCCCAACACTTATGCCGTAACGGCTATCTCCCAGGAGGGAGGGGACCTCTATGACGGAGCGCGGACCAATGTGACCCTGAGCCGCGGCACCAATGCCGTGGTCACGCTCGTGCTCCCCGGCGTCGGGAACGTCGCCGGGACGGTGGTAGCCAGCGACGGGAAAACTCCGGTGACCAATGCGCAGATCACCCTCGAGTTTCAGGCCCCGCTGTTCAACGGGGACAACGTAACGGCGCTTACCGATGCCCAAGGCCGCTTTGCGTTCGAGGACGTGCCCCTGGGCTCGTTCCTCGTCACCGCCGCCAGCAAGTCGCTGGCTGCCGCTGAAAACGGGACGGTCACCGCCGCCGGACAAACCAATGTCGTGGCGCTGCGGTTGGGCGCCAGCGGCTCGCTACTGGGCGCGGTGGTGCGCGCCGACGGCATGACTCCTGTTCCCGGCGTGGTAGTCGCGATTGCTTACACCTCCCAGAGCCTCAACGCCGGTCGCGCGGCCTACCTTACGGATACGGATGGCGGCTTCCACTTCGATAATGTTCCCGTGGGCTCGATTCTAGTGCAAGCCGCCGACCCGTCTTTCAATGGCATCATCAACTTCACCGTCGCCTTGACGAACAACGGCCAGGTGCTGAACCTCGGTTTGGTTCCCTTTGATGAGACCTTCCCTCAGGTGGTCCAAATAAACCCCACCAACGACGAATTCGGGGTGCCGATCACCAACTCCGTGGTCCTCCAGTTCAACAAGCCGCTCGATCCGGCCTCCATCGACGCCAGCGGCATTTTTATCGTGGGCACTAACGGAAACGTGAACTCTGCCGTGAAGCTGCTGCCGGATACCAACGGCGAGCTAACCATCGTTCGCATCCAACCCGTGTTGCCGCTCCAGAGCTTGCAGGTGTATGACGTATTCGTGCTTAGCGGCGATCTGCCTGGCCCGACCGGCGGCATTATCGGCTCCGGCCCTCGCGACCTGGTCGGGCGCACCCTGGTCACCGCCTTTCAGTCCGTCTTCGCCACGGCGGACAACACCCCGCCCCAGTTGCTCTCCATCTTTCCCAGCAACAACGCGGTCCAAATCAACCCGAGCGCCGTACCGCGGCTGGTCTTCGACAAGACCCTTAACCCGACCACGTTTGTTTTTACCGTGACCGGTCCGGCCGGCGTGGTGTCCGGGTCTGCCGCCCTGGGGATCAACGGCCAGGTCATGAGCTTTGTGCCGACGGTTTATCTGCTGCCTAACGCGACCTACTCCATGGTCATCAGCAATGTGTTCGACCTGGCGGGCAACCGGGCAACTGGCGACCCCTTCCGTTCAACCTTCGCGACTATCGATACCATCGGCCCCGTCATCGCCTCCCTGCGGCTGGCCACCAATGCGGTGGCGACCGGCGGGGCGACGGTGCCGGTCGTCGCCACGCTGGCCACCAACGAGACCGGCGCCAGCGTCCGCTTCACGCAGGACTTTAACCCCGTCGGCTCCGCCACGAATGTCCCCTATCAAGTCCTGGTTCAGTTGCCGCGCAGCGGCAGCACCACGATCCGCGCCATTGCCACCGACCAATACGGCAACGACGGGCAGGTCGTGCAACTCGTGATCACGGTGGCGCCGCCCAAGCCTCCGGCAGTCCAGTTCACCCTGGTCTCCCCGACTAACCCGCCGGTGCCCAGCGGTTCCGCTCTGGTGGTAGCGGTTAGCGCCTCGGGCGACGCCGCCATCTCCAACCTCACGGCGGTCATCGCCGGCCCCGCCTCGGGCGCCGTGGTATCGACCAACGGCTCAAGCCTCCTGGTGGAAGGGGTCGTCTCGAACACCGCGGTGGCGGGTCAGCAAGTCCAGGTTCTGGCACAGGCCACCGACGTCCTCGGTGTTTCCAGTGGCGAGCAGCCCTTTGACGTGCTGGTCAGCGACGGCACACCGCCGGCGCTGGCCTTGCTCAGTCCGACGAACGGCGCCGTGATCCCGGCCGGGCCATCGTTCGGCCTTGCGGTGCAGGTCTCCGACAACAGCAGCAACGTTACCCTCAGCCTCACGCTCTCAGGCGGCATCACCGCCACTCAGGGCGTGGCGCTGGCGCTAACGCCCAACACGCCGATCACCAACGTTTTCACCGTGTCTCTGGCGGGCGCTCCCACGGGCGGCCAAACCGTCACCGCGGTGGTCGTCGCCACCGATGCCGCGACCAACCAAACCACCGTTACCCGGACCTTCCGGCTGCCCGACCTGGCGATTCCCGTGGTCCAATCCATAACGCCCACAAACGGAGCGGTTGAGGTGGCTATTCTGCCGACGATAGCGGTGGCGTTCAGTGAACCGATGAACCCCAGCACGATCAACGCCGCGACCTTCCAGGTCACCCGCGGCGGCGTGGCCGTGCCTGGAACCTACGCCATGGGTCCAAGCAACCTGGTGGCCTTCTGGCGGCCAGCGGGGCCGTTGAGCCTGGGCGGAAGTTATGTCCTGGCATTGACGGCCGGCATCACCGAGGCCGGAGGAAATGCCATCGCTCCTCAGAGCACGGCATTTATGGTGACGGGGTTCGGCATACTGGCGCCAACCAATGGCGCCACCATCGCCGAGGGCCAGTCCATTCCCGTCAGGGCAGGCGGCCCCAATCCCGCGGGTGTCGGCGCGGTCCAGTTCTCCGCCGGCGGCGCGAGTGCGGTGGGGCCATTCCCGGCCTTCAGCGCTTCTCTGGCCGCTCCCACGCTCGCCAAGCTGGGCACAAACCAGTTGGCGATCAGCGCCGTGGCCCTCGGGGGCGGCGCCAATGTGGCGCGTGGAAAGACCGCCAGCGCCTCCTCCTCCTTGACCGCCCAGAACTCGCCATCGCGCGCCGTGGACGGAGACACCAACCAGAATTACGCCGCCGGCAGCATGTTCCATAGCCTGGCTGATCTGCACGCCTTTTGGGAGGTCGATCTCGGCTATGTCACACCCATCAGCGAAATTGACCTCTACCTCCGGACCGATTGTTGCGAGGATCGAAATGTCTTCGCCGTCCTGGTGGCGAGCCAGCCGTTCGTCGCCTCGGATTTCCTGGGAACCAACCTCCCCGCTACCTACAGCAACGGAGCGGTGGAGGTTTACCAGACCACCAATGCGTTCGACTCCGGCGTGGTATCTATCCCCACCCTCGCCGAAGGCCGGTGGGTGCGGGTGGTTCTCCTGGGACAGAACTATCTTATGCTCGCGGAGGTGGAGGTCTTGGCCCCGCTCCAGGACACCCCTTTAGCTCCTGTCTCGGTCAACGTGCTCTCGAGCGCCCAGGCGGCGGCCTTGCTGCCCATCCAGTTTCCCACCGCCATCGGCCTCATCCAGGGCTCCCAATCGAACTTCACCGTGAGCGCCTCTGCCACGGGTGGAAACCTGGTCTCGCTGAGGGTGGACGAGCTGGCTGCCGGTGGCGGCACGGCCATCGCCAAGGCGGAATTCTGGAACCTCGATTTCACCCCGACCCAGTTGGCCGGCGTGCCGTTCACCAACGCTCCCGCATACACTACCACCTTCGACACGCTCAGTTACTCGAACTCCCCATTCTGGCCCGGCGCCCAGGCGATCCAGACGGCGGCCCGCTTCAGCGGCACCCTGCGCGTGCCGACGGACGGCGCGTACACCTTCTATGCCAACAGCCAGGACGGGTCGAGCATCTCGATCGACGGCCAACCGGTGGTCAACAACGATGGCATCCACAGCCCGTTGGAAACCAACGGCTCCGTGGCCTTGACCACTGGGCCGCACGCCTTCCAGGCGCTCTACTTCCAAGGCCTGGATGCCGCCTCAATCCAGGTCTCCTGGTCTGGCCCCGGGCTGGCCAAGCGACTCATTCAAAAGAGTGACCTCAGCCAGTTCTCGCCGCTCCAGTTCGCCGAAACCGGGGGCCCCGTGGTCTCGAACGCCTCCGGCGTGCCCAGCCTCGCGGCCACTTTGCAGATCCGCGATCCCTTCACCAACAACGCCCAGATCCTGTTCACCGCTCAGGATGCGGGCGGCCTGACGGCCACGCAACTCGTGAGCGTAGTGATCCTTCCAACCTCCGGCCTCGCGCCCCGGATCACGAGTCCGCCCGCAAGTCAAATCGCGCAGTGCGGGAGCAACGCGACTTTCTCGGTGACGGCGACCGGCGCCGCCCCATTGAGCTATCAATGGTATTGGTTCGGAACCAACCAGGTTCCCGGCGGAACCAATGCCAGCCTGACTTTGACCGATGTGTCCCTGGCTTCCTCCGGGGGCTATACCGTGGTGGTTACAAATTCATCCGGCAGCGCCCTCAGCCCGCCGGCGAATCTGAGCGTGGTGGATACTATCCCGCCGGTCATCACGCTCATTGGTCCCAATCCAATGCAGGTGGTCCAAGGCACCTCGTTCGCCGATCCGGGGGCGATGGCGGATGATAGCTGCGCCGGCAGCGTGCCGGTGATCGTGAGCAATGCAGTGAACCCGAGTGTCGTCGGCAGCTACACCGTCAGCTACGAGGCCACCGACCCGAGCGGCAACTCCGCGACCAACACCCGCACGGTGCTCGTGGTGGCCGCCGCCGTGGCTTGCGATGCCACACCGAGCGGCATCACCGCCTGGTGGAAGGGACAGAGCAACACCGTGGACGTGGTCGGAGCCGACAATGGAACTCTGGCGGGCGGCGCCAGTTACGCCCCGGGTCTGGTGGGCACGGCGTTCAGCTTTAGCGGCTCCGGCGAAGCCGTTGAAATCCCATACGCGCCGGCTATCGATCTGAGCGCCCTGTACCACTGGTCCATCGAGGCCTGGATAAATCCCGCCAGTTTCAACGCCTCGGCGTATCCCACCATCTATGCCCAGGGCTCTTGGGGCGCCTCCCTGGGGCTAAACAACCCCAGCGGAAAACTCGAGAGCTGGATCAACGATGCTAATCAGTTGGTCGGCACCGTCCCTGTGCCCTTGGGCCAGTGGAGCCACGTCGCCCTGGTTTATGACGGAACTAATCGTACGTTCTACCTCAATGGCGCGATGGCGGGCTCGGGCAACGCGCCGCCCGTCACCACCGACACCAGCGGCTCGGCGATCGGCACCGTCTCACCCAGCGCCGATGTCTCCAGTTTCTTTGGTTTGATTCAGGAGGTATCCCTCTACAGCCGCGCGCTGACCTCCGTTGAGATCGCCAACATTTATGCCGCAGGCGCGGCCGGGAAATGCCCGGTCAGCGGCACCAATCTCAATGTCCCGCCCTTCGTAACCGTTCAGCCCAGCGACGTTGTGGCGTTCCAGGGGAGCAACGTTCTATTCACGGTGACCGCCACCGGCTCGGCGCCCCTGAGTTATCAGTGGCGGGAAAATGGGACCAATGTGGTTGATGGCGCCGGCGTCTCGGGAGCCGCCACCCCCACCCTCTCCCTCGCGAACGTCTCCGCCGCCGGCATCTACTCGGTCGCCGTTTCTAACCTCGTGGGCTCGCGCGTCAGCGCTGCCGCATACCTGGTGCTTATTTCGCCTCCGTCCGGCGGCGCCACCAATACCTTCTGGCATGAGCAGACCGGCAACAACAATTGGAGCCAGACGGGTGCCTCGGGCAACTGGATCGACTATGACTCGCCCCAAGGCGCGTCCTACTATCCCAATGGAACCAATTACAGCGTCACCCTCGATGGCGCCGGCGGGGCCACCGCCAACCTCAACGTCAGCGTCACCCTTAACACCCTGACCATCCTCAACAATGGCGGGCTGAACATCCAGAGCGGCTCGACGCTCACGGCGTCAAACCTCAATTTTCAGGGTGACAGCGGCATCACCGCCAGCGGCTGTTGTTCCCCGGAGAACATCGTGTTGAATGGTGGAACGCTGGCCAAGTCTGCGGGCACGAACGTCTCCACGATTACCCCGGTGGTCATCCTTACGAGCTCGGGCGCCACACTCGCCGTCGATTCCGGAACCCTGGCCCTGCCTGGTAACAACAGCTATTATACCAACGGCGCCTTCGACGTCGCCTCCAACGCGACCCTGGTGCTCGTGCCGGCTGGCTACAACGCCAACTTCGCCGGCACCTTCACCGGGTCCGGCAACGGCTCGGTCGTGCTCAGTGGCGGGTCCCTGTCCGCCGCGCCGGGCGGCCTGACCTTCGACGTTCCGCCACCGTTGCTCCAGTGGACCGGCGGAACGCTCGTGGGCAACAACCCGCTGACCAACGCGGGCGTTCTGACGGTTGGGGGCAGCAGTGGCGTCTTCCTCGACTATCAACTCAACAACGCCGGTCTGTTGCAGCAGGCCGGTCAGGCCAATCTCTATCTCAACTCGTCTCCCGGCGCCCAATTTGAAAACCTGCCCCAAGGCACCTATACCCTGGCCTCGGACGCCGGCATCGCTCCGTACAGTTGCTGCTCCGCCACCGTGTTTGATAACTACGGCCTGTTCCAGAAGAGCGCCGGGAGCGGCGATTCGCTTATCACGACAACCTTCAACGATTGGGGCGGCACCGTGAACGTCCAGTCCGGGACCCTCACCCTGGCCAACAACGGCACCACTAGGAACGGCACCCTCGAGGTCGCCGCCGGCGCAACCCTCGACGTCACCGGAGGGAGAACCCCTACCTGGGCCGGCCAGATAACCGGCACCGGCTCTGGCACGGTGCTCCTGGCCAACGGCACCTTGGTCGCCAGCCCAGGCGCCTCCCTGAACTTTGTTAAGGGATTGTTTCAGTGGGCCGGCGGTACCCTGCAAGGTCCCGTGACCAACCTGGACTTCATTACCATTTCGGGCACCAACCCAAGTTACCTCGACAACGTGTTCTATAACCCCGCCCAGGTGCTCCAGTCCGGTTCGGCCAACCTCCTGCTCAACTCGTCTCCCGGCGCCCATTTTGAGAACCTGTCCCAAGGGACCTATACCCTGTCCTCCGACGCCGGCATCGCCCCTTACAGTTGCTGCTCGGCCACCGTGTTCGATAACTCCGGGCTGTTCCAGAAGACCGGCGGGACCGGCGATTCCGTCATCTCGGCAATCTTCAACGACCTGGGCGGCACCATCAACGTGCAAACTGGCACTCTCACGCTGGCTAACAACGGCACCACGACCGACGGCACCTTCGCCGTCGCCGCCGGCGCAACCCTCGACGTTACCGGCGGGCGCTCCCCGACGTGGGCCGGCAACATCAACGGTACCGGCGGAGGCACGGTGCTCCTGGCCAATGGCACGTTAGCCGCCGGTGGCGCCTCCCTGAACTTTCCCAACGGAATGTTCCAATGGACTAGCGGCACCCTGGAAGGCCCTTTGACCAACCTCAACGTCGTTACGCTTTCCGGCACCAACCCGTGTTACCTGGACTACCCGTTTTACAACCGTGACCTGGTGCGCCAGGTCGGCAGCGGCGACCTCTATCTCAACTCCTCCCCGGGCGCCTATTTTGGAAACTTTGCCGGCGCCACTTACCAAATCGAGACCGATGCGGGAATCGCTCCGTATAGCTGTTGCTCCGCCACGATCTTCGCCAACTCGGGTTTGGTCCGCAAGCTCGCCGGCACCAACGACTCCTCAATCTCCGCAACCTTCAATAATCTAGGCGGCTCCATCGAGGTCGACACCGGCACGCTCACGCTGGCCAACAGCGGCAGCAGTCTCAACGGCACCTTCATCGTGGCGGCCGGCGCCGCGCTGGATCTGACTGGCGGCGCATCACCCACCTGGGCCGGGCAGATCTCCGGCAGCGGCGCCGGCCGCGTTGAGTTCAACAGCGGAGAGATTATCGCCTCGCCCAGCTTGAGCCTGGCCTTTCCTCCGGGCTTGTTCCAGTGGACCGGCGGGACGTTCAACGGCTCCGAGATCAATAACGGGTCGCTGGCCATCTCCGGCACCAACAATGTCTTCATTGACGGCGCCTTTGCCAACGCCGGCACCGTGCGCCACACCGGTACCGGCGGCGTCACGCTCAACTCCAGCACCGGCGCCCTGTTCCGCAACCTGCCGGGCGCGACGTATGAATTCGATGTCGACACCACCATTTACAGTTACTCGTGTTGCAGCGCCACGATCTTTGAGAACGACGGCCTGGTGCATAAAGCCGCGGGCGCCAGCAATACGACTATTTCCGCGACGTTTAACAACCTGGGCGGCGCGGTTCAAGTGGACTCGGGCCTCCTCACCCTCGCTAACAACGGCTCCAGCCACTCCGGTTCCTTCACCGTCGCCGCCGGGGCCGCGGTCGATCTCACTGGCGGCGCCCAGCCATCATGGACTGGCCGCCTGACCGGGTCCGGCGCCGGAACCATCCAGTTTAACAGTGGGCAAATCTTTGCCTCGGGATTGATCCTGGACTGCGCCCCCGGCTTGTTTCAATGGACCGGCGGCACCTTCAACGGGCCCCTGACCAACGCTAATGAGATAGACCTTTCGGGCGGCGCGATTGGCGGCAACTTCTTCAACGCCGGTCATGTGCGGCATCTCGCTTCGGCGGGACTCGCGCTCAACGCCGGACCCGGCGCGCTGCTCCGCAACCTGCCGGGGGCAACCTACGAGTTTCAAGGCGATGGTTCCATCTCCGTCGGCGGCTGCTGCAGCGCGACCACCTTCGAAAACGACGGCCTGCTCCTCAAGAGCGGTGGCACCAACAGCTCGACCATCTCCGTGCCGTTCAGCAACCAGAACGGCTCGATCGAGGTGGACAGCGGGGTGCTCGCTGTCAGCGGGAATTATATCCAAGGCAGAGGCGCCTTCACCGTTCAACTCGGCGGGACGAATGCCGGCCAGTTTGGTCAGCTCAGCGCCGGAAACGCCTCGCTCGCAGGGCCGTTGAACATCGAGCTGGCCAAGGGCTTTACGCCGCCCTTGGGCAGCCGGTTCCAAATCCTCGCCTGCGCCAGCCTCAGCGGAAGTTTCGCGAGCGGCGCCGTGCCGGGCGGCATCGCGATTAACTACGCCAACAATGGCGTGTTCCTGGTCGTCACGGGGGCGGTGACCCTCAGCGCGCCTTTCATCGTCGCGCAGCCGTCCAGCGTCCAGGGTGTGGCCGGGGCGAGCGCGGTCTTTGCCGCCACGGTGGGCGGGGCCGCCCCGCTGGGCTTCCAGTGGCAGTTCAACGCCGCCAACCTCACGGATAACGGCCGCATCTCCGGTTCCGCCACCCCTCAGTTGATCGTTATGAGCCTGGGCGCCGCCGATGTGGGCAATTACCGGCTCGTCGCCACCAACTCCCTCGGCTCGGTGACCAGCGCCAATGCCGGCCTCACCCTTGTGGCCTGCGTCCCGCCACCCGCCGGCTTGGCCGGCCTGTGGACCGGCGACGGCAGCGCCTTCGACTCGGTCGGCGGCCATGACGGTACCCTCGCGGGTGGCGCGACGTACGCCCCGGGCCGGTTCGGCCTGGCCTTCAGCCTCGACGGGGCTTCCTCCTACGTCGATTTGGGCGCCTGGAGCGCCGGCAGCAATTGGACCTGGACCGCCTGGGTCAATCCCTCATCCATTCCGACTGGCCAGCACACCATTGTGGGCGGAGTCAACTCCTGCCTGGACTGGGCGTTGACGATGTCCGATGGTGTGTTCGGGGTCCTTTGCCCGCCGACCAACGGATGTAATCAGACCATTACCGGAGGACCCACCGCGGTGCCCGGCACTTGGTATTTCGTGACGGCTTCCTGCGACGGTTCGACCGCGCGCCTCTACGTCAACGGCCAGCTTGACGGCTCTGGCCCCGTTCTCACCAATTACCTCGGCACGCCCTCCGGCACGCGCATCGGCGGAGAAGTGTGCTGCGGCGGAGACAATTTCCCGGGCCTGATCGAAGAGGTCGCCCTCTTCAACCGCGCGCTTTCCGGCGCCGAGGTCCTCACTCTCTACACCTCGGGCAATACGCGAGTCTGCCTGGCCCCGCAAATCCTCTCCCAGCCCGTCTCCCAGAGTCTCGGCGTGAGCGACCCGGTCACTTTCAGCGTCGTGGCCCGCGATTCAGCCCAGGTTGCCTATCAATGGCTCTTCAATGGGACCAATCTTACCGACAACACCGGAATCGCCGGCTCCCAAAGCAACCTCTTGACCATCGCTGGCGCCCAACTGACCGACGCGGGCAATTACAGCGTAGTCGTCTCCGGCCCGGGCGGATCAACCACCAGCAGCAATGCCGCTCTCACGCTGTTCAGTTGCGTGACGCCGCCAGCCGGCCTGCTGGCCTGGTGGCCCGGCAACGGTAGTTTCCAGGATGTCATCAGCGGGTTCACTGGCGTCCCCAACGGCGCGGTCACCTTCGAATCGGCGGAGGTTGACCAGGGCTTCCATCTCGTCAATTCCGCCATCACCGCCGCGGGCAACTTTGATTTCTCGACCAATAACGCGCTCACCATCGAGTTGTGGTTTAAGCTGAACGTGGACACCACCTATAACGGCCTGGTGTCCGCAGAGAATTGCTGCACCTATCGCCTCATGGTAGATGGGAGCGGCCGCTTCTATTACGATGCCGGGACGCATGTGGACACATCCGTATCCGCCGGCCCGGCCATCAGCCTGGGACAGTTCCATCACGTCGCCATGGTCGTTAGTGGCGGTGGGCCGGCCATCATCTATCTCGATGGCCAGGCTATTTCCACCAACTCGGCCGGGGTGCCTGCGGTTCTACCCTCCGTCTCGACCTTCCTGCTGGGCGCCGGCGAGAGCGCTACCACCTATGCGATGCAGGACGGCGTCCTCGACGAGATCTCCATTTACAACCGCGCCTTGGCAGCGAAGGAAATCGCTGCCATCTACGCGGCCGGCGCCGGTGGGAAATGCCTGCCTAATGGAGGGGTCCCTGGGGTGCGGATGCGTGGCCCGGCGCTCGAGGCTCGCTCGACCGGAGGGGGCTTGGTGTTCAGCTTCCTCTCTACGGCCAACCAGAACTACACGCTCGAGGGCAACATCGACCTGCAAACCACGAACTGGGTGCCGGTGACCAATCTGACCGGGGATGGCTCCCTGATGCACGTGACCCTCCCGGCGACAAATTCCTTGCAACGCTTCTTCCGTCTCCGCGAGCAATGAAGCGCTGCCCGCGCGTCGCCTCCTTGCTTGGGACTCGTCATCTCCCGTGCGGCCAATCCATAAACAGCAGCGTGGAGATCACCTCGTAAATGATGACCGTAGCCCAGGTGACGCCCAGCCACAAAAGCGGCTCCTCGACGGGCAACCCGGAAAATCCGTTGATAAACAATCCCAGCATTTGCCTCGGTTGGAAGCCCCACCACTGGTAGGGCACCGCGAGGGTGGCTTCCCAAAACAAGCTGACGAGCAGGATAAATAAGAAGCCCAAACTAAACGCGCGCCAATTGATGAAGGGACTCGCAACGCGGAAGAACAAGATGCTCGGTGTGATGGCCACGAGCGTTAGAAACAAGAAATACCCGGGGAACCCCGCGTGGTCCGCTTGCGGACCGAACCTCTTGTAAAGCCATCCGGCCAAAAAAACGACGACCCCAAAAATGGCCGAAGACGGATGGAACGAAACGAGGGCGCGGAACCGAATGTTCCGGCGCGGCGCGTCATCCACATTGTACGCCCGGAACCAAAACTCGTCGCCCCAGATATAAACCAACAGCACCGCTAAAGCCCCGAAAACGTAGAAACCGATTTCTTCGATGGGAATCGCCCGCTTCCAGCCGTCAGCGAAAGAGTATCCGTAGAAGCACACTCCGAGCACTGCGCCCCGGTTCGGGAACGTGAAGAAACTCAGCCCGAAGAATACGTCCAGCAAAACGCCGCTGCCGGACACGATCAGGGTGGTGATCCAAAACGCCCGGTTCTGAGTTCGGCTCTCCCGGTGGCGGGCCAGCCAGAAGGCCAGCGCCACGACCGGCAACATAAAAAGGGAAAGGCTCCAGGTATAGCCGTGAGGCGTGGGGTTGGCTTGCAGGTCACTGACCAGCGGGCGCGGCCAGGCAATGGTCATGAGCGTGAGCACGAACGGCACCGTCAACACCGCCGCCATCCCGATCAAGACCATCCATTCGTTCGAGGAGCGTTTCTTCGGCATAGGGCTTTTTGCACCGGATCCGCTAACAGGAAGTGACCCCGCTGGCAAGTCGAGTTGGGTAAGTCGTTACCAATCAGTTCCAAATCTTCTCTTGACGGCCTTCTCATTGGCAGCCCAAATGGTCGGGTGATTTCAGCGTTTATGCTCAGGTTTTCGACGCGCAAGACCCTTCGCGCGTTGGCCACGCTGGCCCTGGCCGTCGCCGCGGCGGGTCTCGCGGGTTGCGCCACCTCCAAAGTCGGCGTCATCACCGCGCGCCAGGGCGATGAAATCGTCGTGGCCGGACAATTCGTGCATAGCGGCACGCCGGTCGTGCTCTGGATGGACCCGGGCGGTTACGATGCCTATCGCGTCGAACGCCGATTCAGTTCTCTGGACAAATCAGGTTGGGAGGCGTCCAAAAAGGAGGTTTCCACCCTGACTTCGCCCAACCGCTACGGCTTGCGTCGAACCGGCCTGACCGAGGCCCAGGTCGAGCGCTTCCGCGGGGGAGGCTGGGACCTGCCGAGCCTCCAGCAGGTGGTGGATCAGTTTGTCATCCACTTCGACGCCTGCGGCACCAGCCGGCAGTGTTTCAAGGTCCTGCAAGATGTGCGCGATCTGAGCGTCCACTTCCTGCTCGACGTGGACGGGACCATTTATCAGACGCTCGACCTCAAGGAGCGCGCCTGGCACGCGACGACCTCCAACAGCCGTTCGGTTGGCATCGAAATCGCCAATATCGGCGCCTACGGGCCTGACGAAACGAATCCCTTTGAGGCATGGTACGCTAAAGAGCCCTCCGGCCAAACCCGCCTTACCATCCCGCCGAGGTATGGCGGCGGCGGGCTCCGGGCAGAAGACTTCATCTTCCATCCCGCGCGGCCAGAGCCGGTTCAAGGCGTCATCCAGGGCCGGGCGCTCCTCCAATACGACTTCACGCCGGAGCAATACCAAGCCCTCATCAAGCTGACTGCCACCCTTTGCAAAGTGCTGCCCAAGATCAAGTGCGATTACCCCAAAGACGCCGCCGGCGCGCTCATTCCGCGAAAGCTGCCGGATGCCGACCTCATGCACTACGAGGGAATCCTTGGCCATTTCCACATCCAGACCGACAAGGTGGACCCCGGCCCCGCCTTCCGGTGGGACTACGTTATCAGGAACGCCCGGCGCCTCATAGGTGGTCCCTAGCCCTGAGCGGGGCACCAGGCTCGGGAGGCCGCGTAGCGCAGGTTTCCAACCTGCTGTATCGCCGACTTCCAGTCGGCAGGCTGTCCGTGCGTGGACGCGTCTGCGGATTGGAAATCCGCGATACGGCAGACTGGAAGTCTGCGCTACGCCTTCGGGTCGGCGAAACTCGTGGGACCTCCGGGCCAAGTTTCAATCTTCGAGCGCGGCCAGGCTCGTCGCCTCCTTTTCCCATTGCGCATTGAGCGCGGGCAGGCGGTGTTGGATGTCCAGCAATTCCCGGTTGACCTCGAGGGCCCGGCCCGGTTTTTCATAAGTCTCCGGCTTCTCGAGGTCCGCAACCAACTCCGCCTGGCGAGATTCCTCGTGGTGGATTTCGTGTTCCAGTTGCTTGACGATCTGCTCCTGGGCCCTTCGCTGGCGGGAACGCGCCTGCCGCATTTCGGCGTCCGCGCGTTTTTGGTCCTTCCTCGATAGGGGAGGGGTGCCGTTGCCCGGGTGCTCGGCCTTTTCGGCGGTGCCCCCGCCGCGCCGGAGCGCGAGCGAGGCGGGCTGGGCTTGGCTGCCGCGGTCCTCGCCGCCGGCCGTCAGGCCGGCCCGCTCAGATGCGGCTTTGGTCTTGTCCAGATAATACTGGTAGCCCCCGGGGTAATGGGTGAGGCGGCCGGCGTTGATGTGAACGACATGTTTGGCCAGGGCGCGGATCAGATAGACGTCGTGGCTGATGAAGATGAGGGTCCCCTCAAATTGGTCGAGGGCAAAAGCCAGTGCGTCGATGCTCGAGATGTCCAAGTGGGTGGTTGGTTCATCCATCAGCAGGAGGTTGGGCGGGTCCAGGAGCAGCTTGACCAGGGCCAGGCGGCTCTTTTCGCCGCCGCTCAGGACGTCCACCCGCTTGAACACATCGTCACCGCGGAAGAGAAAGGAGCCCAGCAGCGTGCGCACAAATTGCTCGCCGACCTGCTGCGGCGTGTCCATGGCCTCCTCGAGCACCGTCCGGTCGCGCTTGAGCATGTCCACGCGGTATTGCGAATAGTACCCGGCGGTGACGTTGTGGCCCAGGGTGCGCTCCCCGGCTTGGGGCGTGAGCACGCCGGCCAGGAGCTTGAGCAGGGTGGACTTGCCGGCCCCGTTCGGCCCCACCAGCACGATGCGCTGGCCGCGCTCCGCCTGGAAATCGATGCCGCGATACACCCCGTTCTCGCCGTAGGCGTAGTGGACGTTTTCCAGCTTGATGACCCGCTGGCCGCTGCGCCGAGGCTGCGGAAACTGGAAACCGATTTTCCGGTCTTCCCCGGCCGGCGCTTCCACTCTGTCCATGCGCTCGATCAGCTTGAGCTTGCTCTGCGCCTGCGAGGCCTTCGTATTCTTGGCCCGGAACCGGTTCACGAACTCCATCAGCCGCGCTATCTCGCGCTCCTGGTTCTTGTAGGCGGCCAGGAGTTGTTGCTCGTGCGCTTCCCGCTGTTCCAGGTAATCGTCGTAGCCGCCACGGTAGCGGATGAGCTTGCTCTGGCGGATCTCGACGATGCTGCCGACCACTTGGTTGAGGAACTCCCGGTCGTGGGAGATGACCAGCAGGGCGCCTCGATAGCTCTTCAAGTACTCCTGAAACCAAAGCAGCGCCTCGAGGTCCAGATGGTTGGTCGGTTCGTCCAGCAGGAGCAGGTCCGGCTCCTGCGTCAGCAGCCGCGCCAGGTGGGCGCGCATGACCCACCCGCCGCTCATCTCCCGGGCCGGGCGGTCGGCATCACCCTCCCGAAAGCTCAGGCCGGCGAGGATCTGTTTGGCTTTGGCCTCCAAACGATAGCCCCCCAGCTCATTGAACCGGTCATGGACGTTGTCGTGAATCTCCTGCGGATTCGACGCCGCCCCCGGGTGCTCCGCATCCCAGGCCTTCAAGATGCGCCGCAGTTTCGTGTACTCCGGGCTGATCGCCGTGGCCACCTCGATCACGGTCTCATCGCCGACCGGCATGTTTTCCTGCGGCAGATAGCCGGTCGAGATGCCCCGCTCGACCGAGATCTCGCCGTTCTCGGCCGAGTCCTGCCCCAGGATGATCGAGAAGAGCGTGGTCTTGCCCGCGCCGTTAGGGCCAACCAGCCCGATGCGGTCCTGCCGGTTTATCTGCAAGGTGACGTCGGCGAACAACACCCGGTCCCCGTACGCCTTGCGAATGCCTGACAAGGTCAGCATGTACCACGATCGGACGACCCGTCATCCCGCGGGTCGCGCCTTATTCCAATGAGCGTTCAAGATGGCACTAAGGCGCGCAGGACTTTGGGCCGCTGGCGAGGCGCGAGCGAGGC
>Ga0209415_10004206_pt1 | contig 26457 bp, 24 predicted proteins | sample PeaSoiSIISIP2007_FD_187696 | JGI IMG/M metagenome (GOLD analysis project Ga0209415, IMG submission 187696) | Peat soil microbial communities from Weissenstadt, Germany - SII-SIP-2007 (SPAdes) (version 2) | ecosystem: Environmental > Terrestrial > Soil > Wetlands > Peat | place: Germany... | reverse complement strand
GCCGAGGCAGGCGTCGAACTCCTTTTGGCCGATACCGGCGAGGCGGGCGATTCCAGCCAGCGCGGCGCGCCAGTCCTTTGCCACCACCCACTTGTCCTGCGTCTCGAACAGCGTCTCGACCAGCGGGTAATACCGCTCGGGCGGAGCGCAGCGCGCCACCATCTCGGCCCGCAGCGCCACTTCGTCCAAGGGGTAGGGGCGCAGGATCAGCTTGGCTTTTCCGGTGTCGATCCATTTCTCCTTGAGCTTGGGCATCACCTCGGTGGCGAAATGCGCGCAATGCGGACAGCTCATCGAGGCATATTCGATGATCGTGATCGGCGCGTCGGGTTGCCCGAGCACGCGATCCTGCGGATTCGGCGCGAGAAGGCCCGCAGCGCTCGCCGCGTCGCCGGGCGGTGGCGTCTGCGCAGCCGCCGGGTCCACTCCCACGAGCGTTAGTACAATCAGAACCGAAAACCAGATCTCCCGCATCAGGACCTTCCCACTACCATATGTTGATATTAATCGCTTCGCTGGACCGGCGCAACGGCCGCGGGCAGACTCACCGGCAGAGTTAATCGCCGCGCCGCGCGCCGGCCAGCACCAAACGCCCGAGCCCGGCGAGAGCAGCGCGCAACCCGGGATCGGCGATGTCGCCAAGCTGGATGTCGAGGGTGTTCGCCTCCGCGGCCGGCAGCGGGGGTGGCGGCGCCGGCGCCGGTGGGGCGGGTAGCGGCAGCGGCCCCTGGACCAGAACCAGCCGCACGACCGCGTCGCGGCCGAGAAAGCGGTTGATGCGCTCGATCATCAACGGCGCGCGGTGCTGCAGGTCGAGGGCGAGGTTCGAGGCGACGCGCAGCTTCAGCGCGCCGTCGCGGCCGAGCGCCGCGGGCCAAGTCGCGGCGGCGAGCTGTGCGCCGACGATCACGGCCCATTCCGCCTTGAGACGGCCAAGAACTCCGCCCTGGTGGCGCGAGAGGATCGGCGCGGCCAGCCGGGCGGTGGCGATGCCGGCGGCGCGCAGCCCGCCCTGGTGCAGCCCACCTTGGCGCGAGTCGGGCGGGCGCTCGCCCTCGGCCGGAGCGCCGACTACTCTGGGGGTTTGGCGATCACTGCGTTGGCGACCCATGCCGTCAATCCCGTCCGCATCCTTGCCCGTTGCAGGTTCGCCGGACCCGGCGGCTCTGCTTGCCTGGTACGACCGAGAGCGCCGCGATCTGCCGTGGCGCGTCGCCCCTGGCCAGCGCCCCGATCCCTACCGGGTGTGGCTCAGCGAAATCATGCTGCAGCAAACCACGGTGGCGACGGTCGGCCCCTATTTTGACCGATTCGTGGCACGCTGGCCCGATCTTCGTGCATTGGCTGCAGCGTCGCTCGATGAGGTGCTGCATCTGTGGCAGGGGCTCGGCTATTACGCGCGCGCCCGCAACCTCCATTCCTGCGCCCGCGCCGTCGTCGAACGCCATGACGGGCAACTCCCCGATGATCTGCGCCAGCTGCGCGCCCTTCCGGGGATTGGCGACTATAGCGCGGCGGCAATCGCGGCGATCGCGTTCGACCGCAGGGTCGCGGCGGTCGACGGCAATGTCGAGCGGGTGATGGCCCGGCTCTTCGCCGAATCGGCGCCGCTGCCCGGCGCGAAGCCACGCCTCAAGGCGCTCGCTGCGGCGCTGGTGCCGAGCGCGCGGGCCGGCGATTTCGCGCAAGGACTGATGGATCTGGGCGCCGTCATCTGCACGCCGCGCCGGCCGCGCTGTGTCCTCTGTCCATGGCGGCAGAATTGCGCGGCGGCGGCGATGGGGATTGCCGAGAGCCTGCCCGCCCGGACCGAAAAGCCGGAGCGTCCGCTGCGGCACGGGGTGGCGTTCTGGCTCGTTCGTGGCGACGGCGCGGTATTGCTGCGGCGCCGCCCTGAGCGGGGCCTCCTCGGCGGCATGATCGAACTGCCCTCGACGGCGTGGCGCGCGCTGCCGTGGTCGATGGGCGAAGCGATCGCGGAAGCCCCCGCGCCGGCACAATGGCGGCGCCTGCCCGGCGCGGTACAGCACGGTTTTACCCATTTCCGCCTCGAACTGGCGCTGTTTGCCGGAACGACCGCCGAACCCGTCGCGGGGATTTGGGCGAGACCCAACGAATTCAAGGATTACGCGCTGCCGACGCTGACCAAAAAATTGATCAGCCATTCGCGGTCGGTGGTGGCGGGGTAGGGGGTAAGCGGAAACGGGCGACCGCTGATGGTCGCCCGTCCCCCCTGTGTGGTGCCGGGGGATCAGATGCCGCCCGGATAATTCCCGTTGATCACCGGGCAGGGGCGGCGAGCTCGACCCTGTCGACCACACTGGGGGCGAACGCTAGCCACATCTGTCCGGCTCACAACCGGCGAATCGGTGTTCCACAGGGTTGCCCTCAAGAAAGAGCACTTACCCCCGAGCTATCCACCGCTTGGTCCACGTTGCCGGCGGCAATACCGTCGACCCCACCCCAACCCTCCCCCGCTTGCGGGGGAGGGGGCTCGGCGACTAGGAGGTCTTCCGGCCGCGTTTCTCGGCGATGCCGGAGGTGCCTTCGCGGCGCTTGAGTTCGTCGGCGACATCGGCCGGAGAGACGCCGACTGCGGCCCACAGCACGAAGAGGTGGTAGAGGAGATCGGCGCTCTCGCCGACGAGCGCGGCGCGGTCGCCCCTGACGCCCTCGATCACCGCCTCGACGGCCTCTTCGCCGAGCTTTTGCGCGATCTTCGCGTTGCCGCGGGCGAACAGCTTTGCCGTATAGGAGGTATCGGGGTCGGCGCCGCGGCGCGATTCGATGACCCGCCACAACCGCCCCAGGATCGCTCCGAGCGAATCGGCCATCGCTAGTGCCTAGGGCCGCACCGGTACGCCGCAGGCGGCGAGATGCGCCTTTGCCTCGCCGATGCGGAACGTGCCGAAGTGAAAGATCGAGGCGGCGAGGACCGCGGTCGCGTGGCCGTCGCGGATCCCTTCGACCAGATGGTCGAGGGTGCCGACGCCGCCGGAGGCAATCACCGGCACCCGCACCGCGTCGGCCACCGCCCGGGTCAGCGGAATGTCGAAGCCGGATTTGGTGCCGTCGCGATCCATCGACGTCAGCAGGATCTCGCCGGCGCCGTAATCGGTGAGCCGGCAGGCCCATTCGACTGCGTCGAGCCCGGTCGGGCGGCGCCCGCCATGGGTGAAGACGCCCCACTTTCCGGGCTTCACCGCCTTCGCGTCGATCGCGGCGACGATGCACTGACTGCCGAATTTCTCGGCCGCCTCGCGCACGAACTCGGGGCGCGCCACCGCCGCGGTGTTGATCGACACCTTGTCGGCGCCGGCCAAGAGGAGCCGGCGGATGTCCTCGACCGTGCGCACCCCGCCGCCGACGGTCAGCGGCATGAAGCATTGATCGGCGGTGCGGCCGACGACGTCATAGAGCGTGTCACGCCCCTCATGGCTCGCCGTGATGTCGAGAAAGCACAATTCGTCGGCGCCCTCGCGGTCATAGATCCGCGCCTGCTCGACCGGGTCCCCGGCATCGGTCAGATCGACGAAGTTGACTCCCTTGACGACCCGCCCGTCCTTGACGTCGAGGCATGGGATGACCCGCATCTTCAGCATCTATCGAGCCTCTCCCGCCGCCACACGCAATGCCGCCTTTGGCTCGACGCGGCCGTCATAGAGGGCGCGGCCGCAGATCGCACCGGCGATGCCGTCTTCGGCATGGGCGGCGAGCGCGGCGATGTCGGTCAGCGATGCAATCCCGCCCGAGGCGATGACCGGGATTCCGACCTGACGGGCAAACCCGGCGGTGCCGACGACGTCCGCGCCGGAGAGTGCGCCGTCGCGGGCGATGTCGGTGTAGACGATCGCGGCAACTCCGGCGTCGGCGAACCGCCGAGCCAGATCGACCGCGCCCAATTCGCTGGTCTCGGCCCAGCCCTCGACGGCGACCCGCCCGCCGCGCGCGTCGATGCCGACAACGATGCGGCCGGGGTAGTCGGCGGCGGCGCGCCGCACCAGCGCGGGATCGCGCAACGCGGCGGTGCCGAGGACGACGCGGTCGATCCCGAGATCGAGCCATCGGTCGATCGCGGCACGGTCGCGGATGCCGCCGCCGAGCTGGATCCTGAGATCGACGGCACGGCAGATCGCCCGCACCGCCTCGCCATTGACCGACTTTCCGGCAAAGGCGCCGTCGAGATCGACGACGTGCAGCCAGGTAAAGCCCACCTCCGCGAAATCGCGGGCCTGCGCCGCCGGATCGTCGTTGAAAACGGTGGCGCTCGCCATCTCGCCGCGGACGAGGCGGACGCAGGCGCCGGCTTTCAAGTCGATGGCCGGATAAAGGATCATTGGGGGGTCACGAAGGCGCCTGGTCGATGCGCTTGTAGTAGTAATAGCCGGGGATGACGCGCCCCTCGACCTGGGCATAGCACGGGTGGATCCCCCAGCGCTGATAGCCGAGGCTTTCGTAGAGCCCGATCGCGGCCTGCTGGGTGTCGCGAAGATCGAGATTGAGGACGGCGAGGCCGAGCTCGCGGGCGAGCCGTTCGAGCTCGCTGACAATGCCGCGCCCAATGCCTCGGCCCCGCGCCCAGGGCGCGACAAAGGCGGCGCTGACGGTCCCGGCGAACGCCTGGGCCTCGTTGTTGCGCGGCGCGCGCGATAATTGGACGGAGCCGGCGACGACCCCGTCGAGCCGGCCGACGACGAGGCGGCGCTCGGGGATCAGCAGCATGCCTCGCCAGTAATTTTCCAGCACCTGGCGCGGCGGCACCGTGAGCCAGCCGAAGCCGCCGCCTTCGACAATCGCGCTTTCGGTGGCCTCGCACAGATCGTCGAGATCGGTGCCGGAATACTGAGTCAGCCGTTCGACCGAGATCCGCCCGGCCGGGCCGCTCACGGCCGCCACCGCAGGAAATTGGCAATGAGAAGGAGCCCGGCCATCTGACTTTTTTCGGGATGAAATTGGGTGCCGATCAGATTGTCGCGGCCGATCACCGCGGCAAGCGGACCGCCATAATCGGTGTCGGCGATCAGATCGGCCGGTTGGGCCGGGCGAAAATGGTAGCTGTGCACGAAATAGGCGTGGGTCCCGGCGGAGAGCCCGGCCAGCACCGGATGCGCCGTGCGAGGCAACAGCTCATTCCAGCCCATATGCGGGATTTTGAAGGACGGGTCGGCGCGCTCAATCGCCACCACTTCGCCCGGGATCCAGTCGAGGCCATCGACCGTCTCGAATTCGCGGCCCCACGAGGCCATCAGCTGCATCCCGACACAGATGCCGAGGAACGGCCGGCCGCGCGCGATCACCGCCTCGGTAAGGGCGGCTTCGAGGCCGGGCACTTGGCCAAGGCCGCGCCGGCAGTCGGCGAAGGCACCGACCCCGGGCAGCACGATCCGCTCGGCCCGGAGGACCTCGTCCGGCCGGCTGGTCACCGTGATCTCGTCGCCCAGGCCTCCTTCGGCGGCGGCGCGCTCGAACGCCTTCGCCGCCGAGCGCAGATTGCCCGAGCCGTAATCGATGATCGCGGTCGTCATCGGCGAGGCTTCAACTCAACGTGCCGCCAAGTGTGCCCTTGGTCGAGGGGATCGCGCCGGCGCGGCGCGGGTCGATTTCGATCGCCTGCCGCAAGGCGCGTGCCAGACCCTTGAAGCAGGATTCGACGATATGGTGATTGTTCTCGCCGTAGACATTCTCGACGTGCAGCGTCAGCCCGGCAGACTGGGCAAACGCCTGGAACCACTCCTTGAACAATTCGGTGTCCATCTCGCCGAGCTTCGGCCGGGTAAAGGCGACTTTCCAGACGAGGTGCGGGCGGTTCGAGGCGTCGAGGCTCACCTGGGTCAGGGTCTCGTCAAAGGGAATGACGGCGTGGCCATAGCGCTGGATCCCGGCGCGATTCCCCAAGGCCTTCGACACCGCCTCGCCGATGACATAGCCGGTGTCCTCGGTGGTGTGGTGAAAATCGATGTGCAGGTCGCCCTTGGCCTTGAGCGTAATGTCGATGAGACTGTGCCTGGCGAGCTGGTCGAGCATGTGGTCGAGAAAGCCGATGCCGGTCGCGACCTCGGAGGTCCCGCTGCCGTCGAGATCGACCCGGCCCTTGATCTGCGTCTCTTTGGTGTTGCGCTCGACGGTCGCGACCCGCACCGCTGTTCTCCCGGTTCGGCAGCCGTCAACGGCGGCGCCTCGGCCGTCTTTTAGCAACATCGGGGCGCGGCTGCCACTATTGCCGGGAACGGCCGTTCTCAGCTCGCCATCAGCGAGCGCTGGCGGCGCACCAGCGGGATCAGCATGACCGCGACAACGAACATGCCGCCCATCAGCATCAAGACGTCGTTGTAGGTCAGGACCAGAGCCTCCCGCTGCACCAGCTTGGCGAGGAGGCCAACGGCGGCGTGGCTCGGATCGCCGGGGATCATCGAACCGAACCGGTCGGTCTGCGCATCGAGAAACTGCTGCACCGCGGGGCGCGCGGGGTTGATGTTCTCGATCAGCCGGTTCCAGTGGAAATGCAGCCGGTCGTTCATGATCGTGCCGATCGTCGCCAGCACCATCGCACCGCCGAGCTCGCGGGTCAGGTTGTAAAGCCCGGCGGCGTTCTTGAGCTTGTCCTGCGGGACGGTGCTGAGCGCGATCAGATTGGCCGGCAGGTAGCAGAACATCAGCGCGAAACCGCGTACCGCCTGCGGCACGAATAATTCGACAAAGCCGGCCTGGTTGGTCAGCCCCGCCGTCAGGTACATCGAGAAGGCAAACGTTCCGAGGCCGATCGCCAGCATGATGCGCAAATCGAGATGGCGGGCGACATAGGCGCTGAACGGCGACATCGCCATTTGCGCCAGGCCGGCGACGACCACCGTCTCGCCGATCTGCAGCGCGCTGAAGCCGCGCACTTGCGCGAGAAACAGCGGGATCAAATAGGTGGTGCCGTACATCCCGGTGCCGACCACAAACGTATAGAACGAGCCGAGCGCGAAGTTGCGGTTGGTGAAGCTGCGCAGGTCGACGATCGGCTGGCGGAAGCTCAGCACGCGCCAGAAAAACAGCACCGAGGCGATACCCGACACGGCCACCGCGGCGCGGATCGTCGTGTCATCGAGCCAATCCCAGCGCGGGCCTTCCTCGAGCGCGTATTCGAGACAGCCGAGAAAGATCGCCATCAAGACGAGCCCCATCAGATCGAAGTGGCGCAGCAGCGATCGGTCGGGCTTGTCGATATCGATCGTTACCCACACCACCACGACGACCAGGAGGCCGGGCACGATGTTGACCAGAAACAGCCAATGCCAGGAAAAGGTGTCGGTGAGGAAGCCGCCGAGCGTCGGACCCAGGGTCGATGAAAGGTTGAGGATGACCGAGACGATGACCATCAGCGTCGCCAGCTGGGGCCCGCGAAACGTCGTGTAAATAACCGGAAAGACACCGGGCGTAATAGCGCCGGCGCAGAAACCCTGCATCGCCCGGTAGAGGATCATCTGGTTGAGGCTGGTTGCGCTGGCGCATAACGCGCTGGCGGCGGTGAAGCCGAGCGTCGCGGCGACGAACAGGTATCGCGTCGACAGCAGCCGCGACAGGATCCCGGACATCGGGACCATCACCACGTCGGCGATCAGATAGGCGGTCTGAACCCAGGCGATCTCGTCGGCGCTCGCCGACAACCCGCCCTGGATCTGGGTCAAGGAGCTGGTGACGATCTGCACATCCATGATCGCCATGAAGAGGCCGACGACCATCGCGAGGACGCCGAACCAGTCGCGCAGAGTTGGCTGCCCCGCCGTCCCGCCTGCGCCCGAAGCGGGAGGTGATTGCGGCCGCGTTGGCGCGGCGCTCGCAGGGTCGCTCGCGGCAACCCGGGCGCGAGCGAGGCGCCCGCGCCGAAGCGCAGGGACGAGGGTCATTCGCTGACCGTCGCGGCCGGCACCGCGCCGCCGCCGCCGAGATCGACCCGGCCTGCGGTCTGCGTTTTTTTGGTGTTGCGCTCGACCCTCGCCGGCTGCACGGCCCGTCTCCTGCCGGGGCTATTGGGTAAAGAACGAACGTGGCTTGCGCACCAGCGGCAGCAGCATCAGGCTGCAGACGAACAGCGCGCCGAGCAGTAGCAAGAGGTCGTTGTAGGTCAAGACGAGCGCCTCGCGCTGCGTCAGATTGCCGAGCAGCTTGACGGCGGCGTGGCCCGGATCGCCCGGAATCAGCGACCCCAGCCTGTCGGTCTGGGCGTCGAGGAACTGCTGGACCACCGAGCGCGCCGGGTTGATGTTCTCGATCAGCCGGTTCCAGTGGAAATGCAGCCGCGAGTTCATGATGGTGCCGATCGAGGCCAGCCCGATCGCGCCGCCGAGGTCGCGCATCAGATTGTAGAGGCCGGCGGCATTCTTCATCTTGTCCGGCGGCAGCGTGCCGAGCGCGATCATATTGGCCGACATGTAGAAGAACATCAGGCCCATGCCGCGCACCACCTGCGGCACGAACAATTCCCAAAAGCCGGTTTGATTGGTCAGCGCCGCGGTCAGGTACATCGAGAAGGCGAACACCGAAACGCCGATCCCCAGCGTGATGCGCAGATCGAGACGGCGGGCGATCCGCGGGGTGATCGGCGAGATCAGCAGCTGGGTCAGCCCGACGACCACCACCGTCTCGCCGATCTGCAGGGCGCTGAACCCGCGCGCCTGAGCGAGGAACAACGGCACGAGGTAGGTCGTGCCGTACATCCCGATGCCCATCATGAAGGTGAAGAGCGAGCCGAGTGCAAAATTGCGGTCGCCGAAGGTACGCAGATCGACGATCGGCTGGCGGTAGGTCAGCACCCGCCAGAAGAACAGGCCGCCGGCCACCGCGGAAACGGTCACCGCGGCGCGGATCGTCTTCTCATCGAGCCAGTCCCAGCGCGGGCCTTCCTCGAGGGCGTATTCGAAGCAGCCGAGAAAGGTTGCCATCAGCACCAGCCCGGTCAGATCGAACCCGCGTAAGAGCGAGAAGTCGGGCTTGTCGATGTCAATAGTCACCCACACCACCGCGGCGACCAGGAGGCCAGGCACGATGTTCACGAGAAACAGCCAATGCCAAGAAAAGGTATCGGTGAGAAAGCCGCCGATGGTCGGGCCCATGGTCCCGGAAAGATTGAAGATCATCGAGATGACGACCATCAGCGTGACGAGCGGCGGCCCGCGGAACTTGGTGTAGACCACCGGCCATACGCTCGGCGTGATGGTGCCGCCGCAGAACCCCTGCATCGCCCGGTAGACGATCATCTGGGCAAGGCTCGTGGCGGTGGCACACAGTGCGCTCGCCCCGGTAAAGCCGATCGCGCCGATGACGAACAGGAGGCGGGTCGACAGCAGCCGCGACAGCATCCCGGACATCGGGACCATCACTACATCGGCGATCAGATAGGCGGTCTGCACCCAGGCGATCTCGTCGGCGCTGGCCGACAACCCGCCCTGGATCTGGGTCAACGAGCTGGTGACGATCTGCACGTCCATAATGGCCATGACGAGGCCGGTAACCATCGCCAGCACGCCGATCCAGTCGCGCAACGTCGGTTGTCCCGCCGCCCCATCGGGGGCCGGCGCGGGAGGCGAGGCTGGGCGCGTTGGCGCGGCGCTCGCGGGCTCACTCGCAGGCTCGCTCAAGGCAACCCGGGCGCGAGCGAGGCGCCCGCGCCGAAGCGCAGGGACGAGGGTCATTCCTTGACCGTGGTGGGCGGCCCCGCCGGGTGGGCGAGCGCCGTGCCGCTGCCGGCAGCGGCCGCGGCGGAGGGCCCGGTGCGGGTATCGATGGTCACCGTGACCGAAAGCCCGGGGCGCAGCAGTCGGGCGAGGGGTCCATCCCCCGGCACCGCGATGCGCACCGGCACGCGCTGCACGATCTTGGTGAAATTCCCCGTCGCGTTGTCTGGCGGCAACAGGCTGAACTCGGCGCCGCTCGCCGGGGCGAAGCTCTCGATGCGGCCGGTGAGCGGCTGATCGGGATAGGCGTCAACCGAGATTCTGGCGCTCTGGCCGGGCCGCATGTCGGTCAGCTGGGTCTCCTTGAAATTTGCAGTGATGTAGACATTGGGCAGCGGCACCAGCGACAGGAGCTGCGTCCCCGGCTTGACGTATTGGCCGACCCGGCCGGCGCGATTGCCGACAATCCCGGCGACCGGCGCTCGAATGAGGGTGTTGTCGAGGTCGTTTTGGGCGAGTTGGCGGCTGGCGCGAGCCTGCGCGAGGCGCGCTTCCTCCTCCTCTTTTTGCGATTGCAGCACGGTGAGCCGGGTCTGTTCTGCGGCCAATGCTGCGCGCGCCTTGCCGAGGGCGGCCTCGGCCTTGCGGGAATCCGCCTGCGCCGTTTCGAAGCGCTGGCGGCTGGCAAAATCGCTGGAGACGAGGCTCGCGTAGCGCTGGTAGTCGAGCTGCGCCCGGTTCAGATCGGCCTCGGCCGATTGCACCGTCGCCGCCGCCTGGTCGATCATCGCCTGCTGCAGTTTGAGCCGGCTCGCATAGGTCGCCACCACCGCCGCCTGGGTGGCGACGGCCGCCTCGGCTTGCGCGAGTTTGGCGGCAAAGTCGCGGTCGTCGACGACGATCAGCACCTGACCCGCGACGACCCGCTGGTTTTCCTTGACCAGGACGTCCTTCAGATAGCCCTCGACCTTGGGGCTGATCACCGTGATGTCGCTTTGAACATAGGCGTCATCGGTCGATTGCTCGAACCGCCAGGCGGTCCACCAATACCACCCGGTGCCGGCGCCAAGCGTCAGGACCACGACCAGGAGGACTATCAACGCCGCATTGCGCATGGTATGGGAGAGATCACAGACTAGACTGAACCGTTCAGTTCAGTTTACCCTGCACAAAAAAACGGCGCCAGATGTTATCCGCGCGCGAGACGCGATTAACGAGGGTCCGAAGGATGAGCGAGCCGCAGCTGGTTGCGGGCCGCGTGGAACAGGGCGGCAAGGCGGAAACCATCCTCGCCGCCGCCGAGCGCGCCTTCCTCGCCCGCGGCTTTGGTGCGGTTACGATGGACGCGATCGCGCGCGAGGCCAGCGTCTCGAAGGCCACCGTCTATGCCCATTTTCACGGCAAGGAGGAGCTGTTCGGCGCGATCGTCGCGCGGCTCAGCGAGCGTCGCTTTGGCGGGTTCTCGGTCGAGGCGCTGGACCCGCGCGACATTGCCGCCTCGCTGACCACGATCGCACACCGTTTTCTCGACCTTGTCTTGTCGCCCGAGGGGATTGCGCTCAATCGCATCATCGTCGCCGAGGTCACCCGCTTTCCGTTGCTCGGGCAGGTTTTCTGGGCCGCCGGGCCGCAGCGGCAGCGCGCGCAGATCGAGGCGTTTCTGCGCCGGGCCGCGCAGGCCGGCTCGCTCGCCATCCCGGATCCGCGGCTGGCCGCCGAGCAGTTCGCGGCCCTGGCGCGCGGTGAAATCCACCTGCGCAGCAGTTTGCTGCGGCTCGACGATCCGGCGGATCCCGACGCTCTTGACGCCGCGGCGATGAATGCGGTCGCGACGTTCCTGCGCGCCTTCGCACCGCGCCCGGAAGACCGCTAGCTCACGCTGCGACGGCAGCCTGGTGTTTCTTGCGCGCTGGGGTCACCCGCATCTCCGGCTCGATCGGGATCAGCGCCGGGTCGCTATAGGGCAGCGGATCGCGTTCGACCTTTTTGCGGATGCGGTGGAGGAAAAGATAGAATGCCGCCAGCCTGACATGGGTATCGACCACCTCCCAGATCCGCCGCGGGTAGAATATCAGCGGGTTTTCGCGGGGCAGGCCGGAGCGGCGCTGGCTGCGGATCTTGCGGCGGAAGAAGCCGCCTTGCAGCGGGTGCACCTTCTCCTGCCGAAAGGTGAAATAGAACTGCAAAACATGGTTGACGAGGCGCACCGGCTTGATCCCCGACGCCTTGGCGCGCCGGAACATCCGCTCGATGTGCTCGGGCGAATAATAGAGGTCGAAGGCGCGCCGGTAGAGCGACTGCCACTCGGCGTCGGTCATCACCGGATGGTGCGCAGCGACGTGCTCCAGATCGTATTTGTTCATGTCGGGGTCCATCCAGGCCCCGGCGGCATGAAGCTCTTTGTGGTCGGCCGAGCCCGGCAGCGGCGTCAGAATGAAAAATTCCAGGAGGTCGACCGGCAGATCCCGCTGCACCGTGGCGATGTCGCGGGCGACGCGCTCCGGGGTGTCGTTCGGGAAGCCGAGGATGTAGCCGGCATAGGTGATGACCTTGTGCTTGCGCCATTCGAGAAACAGCTGACGGTATTCATGCACGCGGTTCTGCTTTTTCTTGGCGGTGAGGAGATTGTCGGGGTTGATGTTCTCCAGGCCGATAAACACCCGGGAGCAGCCGGCGCGCGCCGCCTTCTCGACGAAATTCTCGATGCGGTGGCACAGCGTGTCGACCTGGATCAAAAAATTCAGCGTCAGCCCCTCCTTTTCGCGCATCTCGATCAGCCGGTCGAAGATCGCCTCCCAATTGCGGTTGCGCGCGAAATTGTCGTCGGTGATGAAAAACCGGTAGACGCCCTGAGCGACGTTGGCGCGGACCAGCCGCTCGACATCGTCGGCGTCGCGCCAGCGCGATTTCCTACCCTGCACATTGATGATCGTGCAAAAGCTGCATTGGAACGGGCAGCCGCGCCCGGCATCGAAGGCGCCGAGCGTCTCGCTGTAGCGGCGGATAATATCGATCGGCAGGAACGGGGTGACCTCACGTTGCAGCCCGGGCAGGTCGTTCATGTAGTTGTAGATCGGCTTCAGCCGGCCGGCCAGCGCATCGCCAAAGACCTCGGCGAGTCGTCCCTCCGCCTCACCGGCGAACAATGAGATGCCAAGCTCACGCGCCGCGGCGATATCGGGCGGCAATTTCGGCAGCATCGCCAGGCAGCCCGAGACGTGAAACCCGCCGACCGCGACCTGAATGCCGGCAGCGCGGAACCGCTCGGCGATATCCATCGCGCGCGGAAACTGGTTGGACTGGACCCCGACCAGGCAGACCAGCCCGCCATCGGCCGCCTTGATGCGCCGGATGATGCGCTTGATCGGAATGACCGTGTGGCACTCGTCATAGGCGTGGATTTCGACCGCGACATCGGCGCCGATGGCGCGGCGCGCCGCCACGTCCTCGGCGATCGCGTAAAGACAGGCGAGCGAATTCGACGGGATCCAGGACCGCATCCACTGAATGACGTAGCCGTCGTCGTCGTAATGCGACGGTTTGATCAGCTCGACGACAAAGCGGCGCTCCCCCATGCCGGAAAGCTTACGTTATTCCGGCTCTGACAGAAACCCCCGGTTGCGTCGGACCGCATCACGGGCTTGCCCGGCCTTGGTAGAGGAAGGTCCACGGCTTTGGCCCGGTCATGTAGCCGGTTTCGATCGCGTCGAGCCGGAAGCCGGCGGCACGAATCAGTTCGTCGATTCTGCGGTCGAGATGACAACCGCCGGCGACGTGTCGCCACCCCGGCGTCAAGCCGTGCTGCCAGCGCGCGACCCGATAGTCCGACGACAGCCCGTGTTCGACGAATAAGAGGGTGCCGCGACGGTTGAGGACCCGGCGCATCTCGACCAGCGCTGCGACCGGGTCGACGATCGAGCACAGCGTCCAGGTCATTACGACGGTGTCGAATGTCGCACCGGCGAACGGCAGGCGCTCGCCCGAGGCTTGCACCAGCGATACCGGAACCGACGCACCTGCGCACCGTTGGCTCGCCAGGCGCAACAGTTCGGGCGAGGGATCGATCGCGCAGACGCGCGCGACCGCAGGGCCGTAAAGCGGCAGATTGAGGCCCGACCCCACCCCGATTTCCAGCACCAAGCCACGCGCGGCCGCGATCGCCCGCTTGCGATATTGCTCGAGCACCGGCTGTCGCATCGCGAGTTCGAGGAGACGCGGCAGAACCCAGCGTTGATAGAGGCCCATGGCGCCGCACTATACAGCCGTCCGCGCGATTTCCCGGAGACGGCTGAGGCAGGCGGCGCGGTCCGCGGCGAAGTCGCCCGCCTCCCACCAGGACCGCAACTCGCCGAGCAGTTCGCCGACGCGCGGCCCGGGCGGGATGCCGAGCGCGGTCACGTCGCGCCCGGCGAGCGGAAACACCGGCGGTTTCCAGCCGGCGGCCAGAGCCAAGAGTTTCGTGAGCCGCGTCTCCGACATGCCACCATCGGCGGCGACCAGCAGCGCGAGGTCCCGGTAGCGCTCGGCACCGAGGCGGTACAAGGCGCGTCGCTGTGCTCTCGGGCTCGCCGCCGGATCGATCAGCCATGGCGGTGCAAGGCCGACGAGCCGATCGCGCCCGGACTTCGGCAGGCGCAGCCGCTCGGCCAACCCCGCCGCCCCCGCGCCGTCGACCACGACAAGCGCCGCGAGCCGGCGCGGTGGGTCCGGTACCGGTTCGAGCGCGATCAGCCTCGCCAAGCGGTCGAGGCGAGTTGCCTCGGGGAGGATCGCCGCCAGCACCGCGTCCGCGGCCATCATGCGCAGCGCCGGCACGGGATCGGGTACCGCCAAGAGGCCGATCAGCTCCTGCGCCACCCGTTCTCCCGAGAGCCTCGGCAATAGCGGCACCGCGGCCCGGCAGGCGGCGCGCGCGGCAGGATCGCCGTCACCGCCGCCGAAGCGCGCCGTGAAGCGGTAATAGCGCAGCACGCGCAGCACATCCTCGGCGATCCGCCGCGCCGGCTCGCCGACAAAGCGCACCCGCCGTGCCGCCAGATCGGCCAGCCCGCCGACCGGGTCGTAGAGGGTGCCGTCCGGGTCGAGATAGATCGCGTTGATCGTGAAATCGCGCCGCGCCGCGTCCTCTGCCCAATCGGCATCGAAGGCGACCCGCGCACGCCGACCAAAGGTCTCGACATCGCGGCGCAGCGTGGTGATCTCGAAATGGCGCGGCGGCACCACTGCGGTCACGGTGCCGTGGGCGAGCCCGGTCGGCACGGTCTTGATCCCGGCCTTGGCGAGCGCGGCGATGATCTCCTCGGGGCGGGACGGGGTGGCGAGGTCGATATCCGCAACCCTGCGGCCAGGCTCCGGAGCGAGGAGCGTATCGCGCACGCAGCCGCCGACAAATCGCGCCGCGATGCCGGCCTCCCGCAACGCCCCGAGAAGGGCCTGGGTCGGCGGCTCCTCGATCCAGGGCGGCGGTGGAATTTTCCTCACGGGTTGCGCAGGGGCTCGATATGGGCAGGCACGATCCGCCCGTTCTCCCAGCGCGGCGGCACATAGGTCCCGGGCTGGGAGGTGCCGAAATGGACGGTCACGACGAACAGCACCAGGGCCAGCAGAACCGCGCCGGCTGCCGCCAGCCAGACCCAGGGCAGGGCGGTCCAGCGCACCGTCGCGGCCGGCTGAAATTCCGCCGGCGACCCCCCGGGAGACCCCCCGGGAGACCACCGCGCGACCCGTATCCAAACCAGGTAGAGCGCGGTCGGCAATACCAGGGGTAGCGCGATCGTGAAAATGACCCGGAGCATGGCTCCTTCAATCTGCCAGCACCTCGGCCAGGTTGACCAGGATCCCGGCGGTGGCGCCCCAGATGTTGCGCCCCTCATAAGGGAGGACAAAAAAACAGCGGCGGAGCGCGCCGACCGCACGCTCGATACGCTGATGGTTGCTGGAATCGAGAATGAAGGCGAGCGGCACCTCGAACGCCTCGGCGACCTCGTAGGGATCGATCGCCAGCGCAAAGGGCGGCGCGACGATGCCGACGATCGGGGTGATCTCGAAGCCGGTGCCGGTGATGTATGTATCGAGGCGGCCGACGACGCTGACCCGGTTGCGCGGCAGCCCGACCTCCTCCTCGGTCTCGCGCAGCGCGGCGGCGACCGCGTCCGGGTCGTCTTCTTCAATGCGGCCGCCGGGAAACGAGATCTGCCCGGCGTGAGCCGAGAGATGCGCCGTGCGCTGGGTCAACAGCACCGTCATGCCGCTCGCGTGCTCAACCAGCGGCACCAGCACCGCCGCCGGCCGCAATGCGGTGCTCGGCGGCGTCGTGGCGGGGTTGAGCCCGGGAGCGAGATCATGATCGCCGCGGAGCGCGAGGCGGAAGGCGGCCGCCTCCTCGGGGTCGGCGGTGCCGCCAAAACCGCGCCTTCCGGGTCGCCGCCCGGCCAGGCGGTCGATCAGCAGGTCGCGCATCGCGCCGTCATTCCGCTCACTCCTCACCCGGATCGCCGAGCCGGAAGAAGAGGCCGGCGCTCCATACTCCGAATTGCACGTCGCCCGCGACCCGCTCCTCGCCGCCCCACTCGACCAGTTCGTAGAATACCGGGCGCGCCAGTCTCGCCTCAAGCCCGGGCCGCACCAGGATATAGGGCGCCGGCGTGCCGTCGGCAGCGGTCTCGACGCGCAGCGGATGGTCGAGGCCGGCCGTCACAATCTCGTCCAGATTGGTCCGGAAGATGAGGCGCTGCTCGCGGCCGGCGCCACCCCGGTCGACCGCGACCGCGATGAACGGCGCATCCTCGACGGTGACCCGGCCGCGTTCGGCCGGGGTTACCAGCCAATAGAGGCCGTCGGGCTCGCGGCGTAAGACGGAGGCGAACAGTTTGACGAGCGACATCCGGGTGATTGGGGATCCGCGGTAAAACCAGGTGCCGTCGCGGGCGATCCGCATGTCGAGATCGCCGAGTTCGATCGCCGGCGGACGCCCGGCAGGGTGCCTGAGAGGCGCCAAGTTTGCGGAGGATTTGCCGCGGTCGGATTTTTGCATCATCGTCGGCGCGAGCACGTGGCGTGAAGAGGGGTCGGACAGCTTGAGGTCAACCATATCGGTAAACACCGCGCACGGAACCACCAATCAGGGGGATCTGGTCGCCGAGGTCGAAGCACTGGGCGAGCGCTTGAGCCTCGTGCGCGAGCGCATCGGCGAAGTCATCTTCGGCCAGGCCGAGGTCGTCGAGCAAGCCTTGATCACGCTGTTGTCGGGCGGCCACGCGCTATTGATCGGTGTCCCGGGGCTCGCCAAGACGCGGCTGGTCGAGACACTCGGCACGATCCTCGGGCTCGACGACAAGCGCATCCAATGCACCCCCGATCTGATGCCCGCCGACATTCTCGGCTCGGAGGTACTGGAAGAAAGCGAAAGCGGGCGGCGCTCGTTCCGCTTCATCGCCGGCCCGGTGTTCTGTCAGCTGCTGATGGCCGACGAAGTCAACCGCGCCAGCCCGCGCACCCAATCGGCGCTCCTGCAGGCGATGCAGGAGGGCAGGGTGTCGATCGCCGGCCAGTACCATCCACTGCCGCGGCCGTTTCACGTGCTGGCAACGCAGAACCCGCTGGAGCAGGAAGGGACCTATCCGCTTCCCGAGGCCCAGCTCGACCGCTTCCTGTTGCAGATCGATGTCGATTATCCCGACCGCGACGCCGAACGGCGGATGCTGATCGCCACCACCGGGCTCGCCGAGCAGCCGCCACGGCAGGCGATGACCGCCGATGAACTCCTGGCCGCACAGCGCTTGGTGCGGCGGATACCGGTTGGCGACAGCGTCGTCAACGCGATCCTCGACCTGGTCGGCTCCGGACGGCCGGATCTCGGAGCGCAAGGTCCGCGCCGCTTCGTCGCCTGGGGGCCGGGGCCGCGCGCCAGCCAGGCGCTGATGCTCGCCTGTCGCGCCCGGGCGCTGATCGACGGGCGCTACGCACCCTCGGTCGAGGATGTGCTGGCGCTCGCGCCCCCGGTCTTACGCCACCGCATGGCGGTCAGCTTTGCCGGTCGCGCCGAGGGGGTCACCGTCGCCCAGGTGATCGATCAGATGGCGATGCCGCTGCGGTGATCGCCGAGCGCGCAATGAGCGTGGTGTCGCCGCGCCGTGCCGCGGTGTCGCCATTGCGCGACCGCGCCGAACAGATCGCCGCCACGCTGCCGCCGCTCCTGGTCGCCGCCGAACGGGTCGCCCAGACCGTGGCCCAGGGCGTGCACGGGCGCCGCCGCGTCGGCCAGGGCGAGACCTTTTGGCAATTTCGCCAGTATCAGCCAGGCGATTCGACCGCGCGCATCGATTGGCGCAAAAGCGCCAAGTCGCAGCGGCTTTATGTCCGCGAGACCGAGTGGGAGGCGGCGCAGAGCGTGTGGCTGTGGCGCGATGCGTCCGCATCGATGGACTATAGCTCGGCCGGCTACATCACCGGCGCCGAATGGCCAACCAAGCGCGACCGCGCCGAGTTGATCCTCGTCGCCTTGGCGAGCCTTTTGGTGCGCGGCGGCGAGCGGCTGACTTTGCTGGGCAGCGGGCTTGCGCCGATGACTGGCCGGGTGGCGTTGAGCCGCCTGGCGCAGCTCGTTGAGCGCGCGCCGGGCCCGTCCACCGCAACCGCGGGTCTCCCGGTCTTCGAGCCGCTGCCGCGCGCCGGGCAGCTGGTCCTTATCGGCGATTTTCTGGCGCCGCTCGACACGATCAACGCTGCTGTCGCGCGCTTTGCCGGGGCCGGCCTCCGAGGGCATCTGCTGCACATCGCCGATCCGGCCGAGGAGGAGCTGCCGTTTGCCGGCCGGGTCCGCTTCGCCGGGGTCGAGGACAAGGACGAAGTTGTGATCAGCCGGGTCGAGACGGTCCGCGAGGATTATGCGCTGGCCTTCCAAACGCATCGCGCTGGGCTGGCGGACATCGCGCGGTCGGTCGGCTGGACGCTCGGCTATCACCGCACCGACCGGCCGCCGCATCTGGCGCTGCTCGCGCTTCATGCGGCGCTGACGGCCGACCGCCGGCTCTAGGCCATGTTCGCGCTCGAGTCGCTTGCTTTTGCCTCGCCCTGGCTCCTGGCTGCGCTCGCCGCCCTGCCGGTGATCTGGTGGTTGCTGCGGGTGACCCCGCCGGCGCCGCGCCGCATCGACTTTCCGGCGATCCGGCTGCTGCTCGGCCTGGTGCCGCGGGAGCAAACGCCGGCACGCACGCCGTGGTGGCTGATCCTGTTGCGCACCCTCATCGCCGGGCTGATCATCGTCGCGCTCGCGCATCCGCTGCTCAATCCACAGACCGGGCTCGCCGGCGACGGGCCGGTGGTGCTGGTCATCGATGACGGCTGGACCGCGGCGCGCGATTGGAGCCGGCGCCAGGCGGCGGCGATCGACATCCTGGGCGAAGCCGAGCGCGAGGGCCGGCAGGTTGTGCTGGTGACTACCGCGCCGCTTGCCTCCGACGAACCGGCACCGGCGCTCGCGCCAATCCGTGCCACCGATGCGCGCGCGGCGGTCGAGGCTCTGCGGCCGAAGCCATGGCCGGGCGACCGGCAGGCCGCGCTGGCCCGGCTCACGGCGATGCCGTTGCCGGTGGGCAGCATGGCGGTGTGGATCAGCGACGGCATCGAGGACGGCGCCGCTACCGCGCTCGCGGATTATCTCGCCGGGCGCGGCAATGTGCGCTACATCGCGGCTGCGCCTTCCGATGCGCCGCGGCTCCTCGTGCCCGACGCGGCTCCGGGGGAGCTGGCGCAGAAGGATCTCGGGGTCGTCGTGCGCTCGCTCCCGGCATCGGTGCCGCGCGCGATCGCGGTGCGGGCGAGCGGCGAAGACGGCGCGCTCTTGGCGCGCGGGGTGGCGACGATTGCGCCTGGTGACAAGAGTGTCGCGGTCAGGCTGTCATTGCCGAACGAGTTGCGCAACCGGATAACCCGGATCGAGGTCGAGGGCGAAGAATCGGCTGGAGCGGTGCTGCTCGTCGACGAGCGCTGGCGCCGCCGGCCGGTCGGCATCGCCGCTTCCGCGAACGCCGCCGGACAGCCGCTCCTCAGCGAGAATTTCTACCTCGAGCGCGCGCTCGCCCCGTTCAGCGAAATTCGCCGTGGCCGCGCCGCCGACCTCCTGAAACGCAAAATCGCGGTGCTGATCTATTCCGATGCCGGCCCGGATTCGCCCGCCGAAGAAGCGAGCGTGCAGAAGTGGATCGAAGCCGGCGGCATCCTTTTGCGCTTCGCCGGGCCGCGCCTCGCCGAAGAGAGCGACCATCTGCTGCCGGTCCGCCTGCGCCGCGGCGGCCGCACGATCGGCGGCGCACTCTCCTGGGAGACGCCGGCACGGCTCGCCCCGTTCGCCGCCGAGAGCCCCTTTGCCGGGCTCGCGATACCGCCCGATATCAGGGTGTCGCGACAGGTCTTGGCCGAACCCGACCTCGACCTGGCCGGCAAGATCTGGGCGCGGTTGGCCGACGGCACGCCGCTGGTGACGGGCGAAAAAATGGGCCAGGGTTGGACCATCCTCGTGCATACCACCGCCAACGCCGAATGGTCCGATCTGGCGCTGTCCGGCCTCTTCGTCCAGATGCTGCGGCGCATCGTGGCGATGAGCCAAGGGGTTTCGGCGGTGAGTGAGGGCGAGCTGCCGCCAGTGGAGACGCTCGATGGGTTCGGCCGTCTCGAGCATGCGCCGCCCAACGCCCGGCCGATTTCCGGCAAGGAGATCGCGACAGCAAAGCCATCGCCCCGCCATCCGCCAGGGTTTTACGGCACTGCCGATTCGCGAACCGCGCTCAACCTGTCGACCACGGTGGGCGCACTCCAACCGATCGGCCGCTTGCCCGCCGGAGTGGCGCGCGACACCTTTGCCAAGAGCGCCGAAGTTGATGTCCGGGCGCCGCTCTTGGTGGCCGCCTTCCTCCTTGCGCTCCTCGATCTCGTGATCGCTTATGCGCTGCGCGGCCTGTTGCGGCGACAGCCGGCCGCGGTCGCGGGCGGGATCGCGCTGGCGATGATGGTGCTGTCGGCGGCTGCGGCGCGGGCCGATGATGCCTTTGTCGTGCGCGCAACCTCCGAATTGCACCTCGCCTATATCCAGACTGGCGATGCGGCAACCGATGCGGTGAGCCGCGCCGGCCTCACCGGCTTGATCGCGACCCTCGACCGCCGCACCGCGGTCGAGACCGCCGAACCCCTGGCGGTCGATATCGAGACCGATGAACTGATTTTTTTCCCGCTGCTCTACTGGCCGGTGACGGCGACACAGGCTCCGCCCTCACCGGGTGCGGCCGAGCGGATCAACCGCTATCTCGAGACCGGCGGCACAATCCTCTTCGACACCCGCGACGCGGGCGAGGAGACCCCGGGACCCTTTGGCAGCGCCGCATCCTCGCAAGCCCGCCTGCGCCGCCTTGTCGCCGGGGTCAAGATCCCTCCGCTCATTCCGGTGCCGCCCGATCACGTGCTGACCAAGTCGTTTTATCTGCTGCATGAATTCCCCGGCCGCTGGAATTCGGGCCAGGTCTGGACCGAGCCGGCCGAAGACCGCGTCAATGACGGCGTGGCGAGCGTCATCGTCGGCGGCAACGACTGGGCCGGCGCCTGGGCGGTCGACGACCAGGGCCGACCGGCCTTCGCCTGCGTCCCCGGCGGCGAACCGCAGCGCGAGATGGCGATGCGTTTCGGGGTCAACCTCGTCATGTACGTGCTGACCGGCAACTACAAGACCGACCAGGTGCACGTGCCGGCGATCCTGGAGCGGCTCGGGCAATGAGGTCGGTCCAATGATCGCCGCGCTCGGCGGCAGCGCCTATGCGTTCGCGACCACGCCGTTGCTGCCGTGGTGGGCGATCGCGGTGCTCGCCGGCGCGGCCCTGGTGGCGCTGGCGCCCGGCATATGGCGCCGCGCCCGGGGCATCCTGTGGCGCGCCGCCGCGGTCGGGATGCTGTTGGCGATCCTCGTCAACCCGTCGCTGGTCGAAGAAAAACGCACCCCGCTGCGCGACGTCGCGGTCATTGTTGTCGACGAGTCGCCGAGCGAGGAAATCGGCGACCGGCGACAGGCGACCGAGGCGGCGCTCAAGGCCCTGAAGGAGCGGCTCGGGCACGAACCCGATCTCGATCTGCGCGTGATCCGCGCCGGCAAGCCGCAGCCCGGCAGCGGCGACGACGGCACCAGGCTGTTCACCGCATTGGGCCGGGCGATGTCCGACATCCCGCGGCAGCGGCTTGCCGCAATCATCATGATCACCGACGGGCAGGTCCATGACGTTCCCGCCACCACGCCGGCGGCAACCGCCCAGGAGCTCGGCGCGCCGTTGCAGGTACTGCTGTCCGGGCATCCGGGCGAGCGCGACCGGCGCCTCGTGGTCCACCAGGCGCCGAGCTTTGGCCTCGTTGGCAAGGACGTGCCGCTGACCATCCGCATCGCCGATCTTCCCGAGCCGAAGGAGGGTTCCGCCGGCGCGCCCGAGCGTCAGGCCCGCCTGACCTGGCGCAAGGATGGCGGTGTTGCGCACCAGCTGATGGTGCCGGTTGGCCGCGACGTGCCGCTGGAGGTCCCGATCGATCACGGTGGCCCGAACGTGCTCGAATTCGAAGTCGAGCCGGGGCCGCACGAGCTGACCTTGATCAACAACCGCGTCGTCGTTGTCGTCAACGGCGTGCGCGACCGGCTGCGGGTGCTCCTGGTATCGGGCGAGCCGCATGCCGGCGAGCGGGTGTGGCGGAATATCCTCAAATCCGACCCGTCGGTTGATCTCGTGCATTTCACGATCCTGCGTCCTCCGGAAAAACAGGACGGCACGCCGATCCGTGAATTGTCGCTGATCGCCTTTCCGATCCGCGAACTGTTCGACGTCAAGCTCGAGGATTTCGATCTCATCATCTTCGACCGCTACAGCCGGCGCGGCATCATTCCGCAGGCCTATATCGAAAATGTCGTGCGCTATGTGCGCAATGGCGGCGCTTTTCTCGAAGCCGCGGGGCCGAGCTTCGGCACACCGCTGAGCCTGTTCCGCACGCCGTTGGGCGAGATCCTGCCGACCGAGCCCACCGGCAATGTCGATGAGGAAGGTTTCAAGCCGCAGCTCACTGATCTCGGCCGGCGCCACCCGGTGACGGCGCATCTGCCGGGCGCCGGCAAGCCGGGCGAGGCGCCGGCATGGGGCCGCTGGTTCCGCCAGGTCGAGGCGCGGGTCCATCACGGCACCACGATCATGAGCGGCGATCACGGCGAGCCGCTCCTCGTTCTCGACCGGGTCGGCAAAGGCCGCGTCGCGCAGCTCCTCTCCGACCAGATGTGGCTGTGGGCCCGCGGTTTCGAAGGCGGCGGACCGCAGGCCGAACTGTTGCGTCGGCTCGCTTATTGGCTGATGAAGGAGCCCGATCTCGAGGAGAACGATCTGCGCGCGTCGATCGACGGCGACCGTCTCGTCGTGACCCGCCAATCGCTCGAGCCGGACGACCGCCCGGTGACCGTGACCGCGCCGGACGGGACCACTACGAGCGTCGCGTTGACGCCGGATAGCGGCGGGCGCAGCACCGGCACGTTGGGAATCACGCAGATGGGGCTCTACCGGGTCACCGACGGAATTCATACCGCGCTCGCCGCGGCCGGCCCGCTCAATCCGATCGAGTTCGCCGACGTTCGCACCACCGCCGATAAGCTCGGTCCCGTGGCGCAGGCAACCGGCGGCGGGGTGTTCTGGGTTGGTGACGGCGCGATGCCGGAAATTCGCCGGGTGTCGCCGGGCCGCGCAGCATCGGGCAATAACTGGATGGGGATCCGCGAAAACGGCGATTACCTGGTGGCCGGCTTCCGCGAGGTGCCGCTGTTTCCCGCCCTCGCCGCGCTCTTCCTGGCGATCGGCCTGTTGCTCGCGGCCTGGCGCCGCGAGGGGCGATGAGGCGCCAGTCGCCATCGAAAACCGCGCCGCTCGGATCCCGGCTTCCGACCCAACGACGGCCGCCCGTTGGAACGCGCGTGCTCGCCTCGTGTTGTCGCTGAATGCCGGTTTCGCTCAGTGGATGACGACGACGCGCACCGCGCCGCGGCGCCGGGTGACGGTCGCCGCTACCTCGCCGTCCAAACGGTGGAACAGGACATCAGCCTCGGCATCGCCGAGCCGCAAACCGCGGACATGCAAACGCTCGAGAAAATCCGGCAGCCTGGGGCGGTCGAACCGGATCTCGCCTGCACGATGATCGAAATGCAGCCCGAGGCTGGCCTGGATCAGGGCGAACGTTGCCGCGCTCGCCCAGGCCTGCGGCGAACACGCGACCGGATACAGGGTCGGCGCCATACGCTGTCGCGCGAAGCCGCAGAACAGTTCGGGCAGTCGCCTCGGCTCCCAGTAGGAGGCAGCGTCGAACAGCCCGGTAAAGACGCGCAGTGCCGACGTTTTCAGCCCGTAACGGGCAAGCCCGAGCGCGATCAGCGCGTTGTCGTGCGGCCACACCGACCCGTTATGGTAGGAGATCGGGTTGTAGCGCGCCGCGGTCTGCGCCACCGTGCGAATTCCCCAGCCGGAAAAACAGCCGGCGCCCAGCAGGGTGGCGGCGACCCGCTCGGCCCGGTCGGGCGCGGCAATCCGGGTCAGGAGTGCGTGCCCGGCATTGGAGGTAATGACCCGGCACGGCCGCTTCTCGCCATCGAGCGCCAGCGCATAGGTGGACAGTTCTTCGCACCAGAACGCCGCCTCGAAATTCTGCCGCAACGTCTCGGCTTCGGCCACGAGCCGGGCGGCTGTCGCCGGCTCCCCGAGCGCGAGCGCGAGCGTCGCGGCATGCCGCTTGCCGGCAAAAACATAGCCTTGCACTTCACACAGCGCGATCGGCCCCTTGGCCAGTTCGCCATCGGCGTGAAAGATCGCGACGGCCGAATCCTTCCAGCCCTGATTGACCAGCCCGGTTTCGCTTTGCCGGTGATATTCGACAAAACCATCGCGATCGGGGTCGCCATCGGTATCGATCCACTGCAACGCCGCCATGACGTTCGGCCACAGCAGGCGGACCGTGTCGAGATCGCCGGTACGGGCGAAGTATTCGCCGACCAGCATGACGAAGAGGGGTGTCGCATCGACGCTGCCGTAATAGCGGGCGAACGGCACTTCGCCCAGCCGAGCCATCTCGCCGTTGCGCATCTCGTGCAGGATTTTGCCGGGTTGGGCGTCGCTCTCGCGGTCGGTTTCGCTCGCCTGCGTCGCCGCCAGAAAACCGAGCACCCCCTTGGCGATCGCGGGATCGAGCCAAAGCGTCAATAACGCGGTGATTATGCCGTCGCGGCCGAAAAAGGTGCTGTACCAGGGGATCCCGGCAAACGGATAGGGGCCGTATTCGGTTTCGGTGAGCAGCATGTAGAGGTCCGCGACCGAGCGCCGCGCCAGTTCGTTGAATACGGCGTTCGAGCCCTCGATGCTGGCGGCCCGACCGCTGGACGCTCTGAGCGCCCGCCTTGCGGTGCGCAGGGCCTGGTAGCACCCGCGGACGGTCCAGTCTTGCCGATCGGCCGGATCGCAGCGGATCCGCAGCGCCAGCCGGCACCATTTGCCTGGCCCCAGATCGAGCACAAAAGTTGCGCTGCTCTTGTCGAGCTGTGCGGGGACCGGCGAGAACGACAGCTCGGTGACGCGCTCGACGCCATCCAGGCCCTGATAGCGCAGCGCCGCCGTATCGGGCGATACGCGTTCAGCCGACCCTTTGCCGCGCCGGGCTCGCCTCTGCCCGCGCACTTCGAAGACGTCGGCGAAATCGGCGGCAAAACTCATCGCGAGCGTCACCACGTGCCGTCGCAAATCGAAATTGCGGATCAACAGCAGTTCGTAATAAGCGGACTGCCATACGAATTGCCGGCGGTTCACATAAATCAGCTCGCGCTGCAACAGGCTGCCGTCGACGGCGACCGTGTCGGCATTGGCGAGATCGACCGGGAGCAGCGAGTTGTCCTCGGCCTGGCTGGAGCTCAACAGCAACGGGCAATCGCCGTTGAGCTGCAGCTCGAGCAGCGACAAAAAGCGCGTGTCCTGATGATAGAGCCCATCGGGACAGCCCACCTCGCCGGCCATGTCGCCAAACGGGCTCAGCACGGCGAAGGTGTCGCCATGCTTCAAGATGCGGGTTCGCGGCTCGCGATACGCGCCCGAAGCTGCGATGCGAAACTGCGAAGCGGCATCGCTCCGCTGGGTTGCGGCGGCCGCCATGACTTTTCCCTGTCGAGCGGCCTAGTTGGCCGCCTCCCGAGCCGCCCGTCCGGTCGCACCGACAAGCCGGAGGGGCGCCGAACGGCGGGACAACGCCCGCTGATAGAGCGCGAGATAATCGCGCGCCATCCGCTCGGTGGTGAAGCGCTCTTCGAAGCACGCGCGAATTGCCCTGCGGTCGAGCCGCAGTGCGAGCGGCACGGCGGCGGCAGCGCCCTCAATGTCGTCGACAATGAAACCGGTGACGCCGTCTTCGATGATCTCGGGCACCGAGCCGTGGCCGAACGCAATGACCGGAGTGCCATTCGCCATCGCCTCAATCAGCACGAGGCCAAAAGGCTCGGGCCAGTCGATCGGAAACAACAGCGCCAGGGCATTCCCGAGAAATTCGGTCTTGTCGGCCTCGCCGATCTCGCCGATGAAATCGATCGACGGATCGCGCAACAGCGGCACGATCTTGCTCTCGTAGTACTCCTGATCGAACCGGTCGACCTTGGCCGCGATCCTCAGCGGCAGCCGCGCCCGGAAAGCAATTTCGATGGCCCGCTCCGGCCCCTTTTCAGGGCTGATGCGACCAAGAAAGCCAAGATAGCCGCCGCTGCCATCCCCGA
>Ga0209415_10004204_pt1 | contig 26466 bp, 20 predicted proteins | sample PeaSoiSIISIP2007_FD_187696 | JGI IMG/M metagenome (GOLD analysis project Ga0209415, IMG submission 187696) | Peat soil microbial communities from Weissenstadt, Germany - SII-SIP-2007 (SPAdes) (version 2) | ecosystem: Environmental > Terrestrial > Soil > Wetlands > Peat | place: Germany... | reverse complement strand
TCCAGGCAGGTGAAGGCGACCACCTCCTTGGTGTCCGGGGCGACATCGAAGCGAACGATCGCCGTCTGGCTGAGCACGGTCTCGACCCGGCCGGTGGCGCCCACCGGATAGTTCCCGATCAGCGTTCCGGTCCGCGGGCGCGTGTTCTGGATCAGGACCACCCGCTCGCCGACCGCGAACGGAGGCGGCGGCTCCTCGCGGGCACTCGGTGGCCTGCCGGGCTGGGGACGGACCGGTGGAGGCAGCACGGGGCCGACCACGACGTCCGGCTCCTCCTCCTCCTCCTCCTCGTCCGCGGGGGCGATGGCATCGTCCACCAGCAGAACGTCGACCACGTCGGGAATCTCGACATCGGGGACGTCGTGGACCTCACCGACGACCAGCTCGAGGTCGTCCTCGTCGCCGGCGTCGGCATCCAGATCGGAGGCTTCGTCGTCGATATCGTCGCCGGCCATGGTCCCTTCTCGGCTGGGGATGGAGCTGCTGAGACGCTGAGGATACTGCCTGGCCCTGCCGGTACCGCGAGCGACTGGCGCGATGGCTGCCGAGGGCCGCGCTCGGCTCCGCCTAGAATCGGGCCCCATGGCGGTTCGCACCTGGACGGCACTCTCGCCCCGCGCCCAGCAACGCGCCCTCGAGATCGCCCCGGGCGCCCTGACCTGGACGGTGCTGCTCATCCCCCTTATCGTCGCCTTCGCGATCCGCTTCAACGATCCCGCCGACCTTTGGATCATCGGTCTGGGAGCGGTGCTGCTCGACGCCTACTGGTTCCTGCGCACCGCGGTCACCGTCTACTGGGTGTGGCGGTCCCTGCAGCGGCTCCGCCGGGTCGAGGCGGGGGACTGGTGGGCGGAGTGCGAGCGGATGGAGGCGCCGGCGGGCGGACCCGGCCCCAACGACATCACCCACTGTGCTCTCATCCCCACCTACACCGAGCGCTACGAGGTGCTCCGCGCCACCGTGGAGGCGCTCGCCGACCAGCGGTACCCGGACCAGCTCAAGGTCTGCGCCATCATCACCCGGGCCACCGACATCGCCGGCTGCGACAACGTCCGCCGCCTGCAGTCCGAGCTGGGGCACCGATTCCGCGCCTTCATCCACATCAAGGACCCGCTGCTCCCCGGGATCGTGGTGGGCAAGTCGGCCGCCATGTCCTACGGCGGTCCGGTGCTGCGCCAGCATTGCGACCGGCTGGGGCTCGATCCGGCGCGCACCCTGGTCACCGACCTCGACTCCGACTTCCGCCTGCACCCTCAGTACTTCGCCCACATCACCTGGAACTTCCTGCACGTGGACCACCCGCTGACCTCGATCTGGCAACCGGTGCCGGTCTTCCTCAACAACCTCTGGAAGGTGCCGGCGGCGGTCAGGGTGATGGCCACCGCGGCGACCCAGTGGCAGATGTTCCTTCACCAGCACCCCGATCGCCTGGTGATGTTCTCCTCCTACACCATGTCGATGAAGCTGCTGACCGAGGTGGGCTACTGGGACAGCGACGTCATCCCCGAGGACTCGCGGTTCTTCTGGAAGGCCTTCTTCCGCTACGGCGAGGAGCTCAAGGTGCGGCCCGCCTTCCTGCCGGTGTTCGGCGACGCACCCCGCTCGCGCGATTACGCCTCCACCCACGTGAGCCAGTACAACCAGATCAAGCGGTGGGCATGGGGGGCGACCGACGTCCCCTACGTCTGCGTCCGGATGCTCAGCCACTCGGAGATCCCCTGGCGACTGCGCGCCCGCCGCTTCCGCTTCCTGATGTTCAACCACCTCACCTGGGCCACGCTGCCCCTGCTGCTCCCCATCGGAGGCGCGCTGCCGGCCCTCATCGACCTCGACTACAGCCTCTCCCCGACGGCGACCGCGCTGGGGTTGCTGACCACGGTGATCCTGACCGTGACCCTGCTCAACACCCTGGTGCTCATCGTGGTGGACCGCGCGGTCTGCCCCAAGCCCCCCGAGTGGGGACGGTGGCGCCGCCTCTACGCCGACGTCCAGCTCTTCCTCTACCCGGTGGTGGGGCTCGCCCTCTCGGTCATCCCGGCGCTGGAGGCGCAGACGCGCCTGATGTTCGGCGCCTACCTCGAGTACCGGGTCACCGCCAAGGAGTGAAGCTCCAGGGCCTGGGTCGGGGGCGGCGCGAAGCGGCCCGCCCGCCAGGCGAGATCAGGTCAGAGCGTGACCGGGCGGCCGCTCAGGACCTCCAGCGCGAGCAGGTAGGTGCCCGCGCTCCAGCTCTGCCCGGCGGCCCCCTCGGGCTCCCCGGTACGGCTGTCGATCCACTCGTGGAAGCCCCAGCCGGGCCCCGACCTCCGGCTCAGCCGGTTGGCCGCGGCGAGCCGCGCCATCTCGGCGCCGGCCTCGGACACCATCCCGACCCGGTGCAGGGCGGCGACGTAGAGACCGCCGATGAAGGGCCAGACGCCGCCGTTGTGGTACCGGCCGGGTGGGTTGCGCCAGCGCGGGTCCTGGAAGGCCTCGAGGTCCTCCCGGTACATCCCCCAGCGGTCACCGGCGACGAAGCTGCATGTGTAGGTGCGCATCGGGTAGGGGGTTGCCGCGGCGCTCCGGTGGAGAAACTCCATGATCAGCCGGGAACGCGCCGGGGAGGCGACCCCGTAGAGGACGGCCAGGACGTTGCCGAGCACGTCGCACTCGTCCACGTACCGGCCGCCGTCGACGTGCGAGAGGTAGTGGCGCCGGTCGGCGCGCATCGCCGCCCGCCGGGCAGCCGGGCCGATCGGGTGGGGGAAGCTCCGCGCGGCGGCGGGAGGGTGGCCGGCACCGTCGAGGAGCCCGGCGTGGTCAGAGCCGGGCTCGGGCCAGAACAGCAGGTCGATCTTGGCTCGGAGCAGCTCGGCTCGGGCCGTGTAGGTCGCGGCGCCACCGGGGGCCAGCGCCGCCATCCCCTGCAGGGCCCGGTGGTAGAGGGCGTTGACGTAGAGCAGCTTCCCGCTGCGCTGCAGGGTCGAGTCCATCCAGTCCCCGCCGGAGGGGGAGTCGATGACCGTGAACTGGTTGGCGTCCTGGTCCTCGAGCCAGTGGATCGCCCGCCGGAGGTGGGGCCACAGCCGGCGCTGGAGGCGGGCGTCGGGGTGGGCCTGGAGGTGCTGAGCGGCGGCGACCACGAAGAGGCAGGTCGCGTCGGTGCAGCCCGCCTCGTGGAAGTCCCAATAGGCGCGGCGCGGCCACCACGCGTTGGGGATCTGGCCCGAAGCGGCCTGGAGCTGTGCCAGGCCGGCCAGGCTGCGTCCCACCGCCGCGTTCAGCTCCGGGTCGGTCGAGACATTGGCCCCCAGCGCGGCGAAGGCGACGTCCCGCGTCCAGACGGCGGCGTAGTGGGGGAGAGCGGCGGAGGCGACCAGCCCCTCCGGTGCGGTGGCGGCCCGGAGCACCGCCACTGCCTGGGTGGCGCCCTCGGTGACCTCGGTGGGGAGGTCGCCGGGGCGACGCGGCCGACTCGTGACGGAGGTGTCAGTCGGGATGCGCGGCCTCGGCGTGGTAGTGGTCGGAGATCTGCTGCCAGGAGGCGGCGTTGACCTTGCCGGGGAGCGGGCTGTTGCCGTCGAAGTAGCGCACCTCGCCGGTCTCGACGTTGCGGTACTCTCCCGGGCTCACCACGCTGCCGGCCGCGAAGCGGACGCCGTGGGTGACCTGGTCGGGCATGTTGTGACGGCCGTGGGCGGTCGCCTCCCCGGCGTGGTAGTGGTCGGAGACCTGCTGCCAGGAGGCCGCGTTGCCCTTGCCCGGCAAGGGGCTGTTGCCGTCGAAGTAGCGGACCTCGCCGGTCTCGGTGTGGCGGTACTCTCCCGCGCTCACCACGCTGCCGGCCGCGAAGCGGACACCGTGGGTGGACTGATCCGGCATGTGGTGGCGGTGTGTACCGGTGTCGCCGGCGTGGTAGTGGTCGGAGATCTGCTGCCACGAGGCCGCGTTGACCTTGCCGGGAAGCGGGCTGTTGCCGTCGAAGTAGCGCACCTGACCGGTCTCGACGTTGCGGTATTCGCCCGGGCTGACCACCGTCCCGGGGGCGAAGCGGACACCTTGCTTGGCCATCGTTCGAAGCCCTCGATCTCAGCAGGCGGGGGAAGCCTCTCCCAGTCTAGTCGCCCTTCCCTGATCCGGCGAGCCCGCAGGCCTCGCGGGCCATGGCCATCGTCTCCCGGGCCACGACCCGCGCCCGCCGGGCCCCCTCGGCGAGCACCTCGTCGACCACACCGGGGCGGGCGGCCAGCTCGGCCCGCCGCTCCCGCATCGGCGCGAAATGGTCGGCGATCGCCTCGGCGAGCCAGCCCTTGACCTCCACGCAGCCGGTGCGCGCTGACCGCTCGCCCTCCCAGATCTCCTCCCAGCGGCTCGGGCTGAAGAAGCGGTGCAGGCCGCAGACGTTGCAGCGCTCGGGATGGCCGGTATCGGTGCGCCGGGGCCGCTCCACGTCGGTGACCATGGTCATCACCGTCTTGCGGATCTGCTCGGGACTGTCCAGCATGCCGATGGTGTTGCCCCGGCTCTTGCTCATCTTGGTGAGCCCGTCGGTGCCCATCACCCGGGGGGTCTCCGTGAACAGACCCTGGGGTTCTGGAAAGACCTGGCCAAAAAGATGGTTGAAGCGGCGGGCGATCTCTCGGGTCAGCTCGATGTGGGGCGCCTGGTCCTCACCGACCGGGACCCGGTCGGCACGGGGGAGCAGGATGTCGGCGGCTTGGAGGACCGGGTAGCCGAGCAGCCCGTAGTTCTGGTTGTCGGGGAACTGCTCCGCCTTCTCCTTGTAGGTGGGCACCCGCTCCAGCCAGCCGAGCGGCGTGGACATGGAGAGCAGGAGGTGCAGCTCGGCGACCTCGGGCAGGTCGGACTGGAGGAAGACGGTGGAGCGCTCCGGGTCGATGCCGGCGGCCAGCCAGTCGAGCACCATCTCGACCGTCGCCGGCCGGATCGAAGCCGGGTCGGTCGCCTCGGTCAGGGAGTGGTAGTCGGCAACGAAGAAGATGCACTCGTAGTCGTCCTGGAGCTGCACCCAGTTGCGCAGCGCCCCCAGGTAGTTGCCCACGTGCATCCGGCCGGTCGGCTGCATGCCGCTCAGGACCCGGAGCCGCCGGCTGGGGCTCGCCGCGCCGTGAGGGGAGCTCTCGAGGATGGTCTCCGGCATGAGCCTGCGATTCTAGCCGGTGTCGAAGGCCTGGGCAGCCCGGGCGTGGTGGCCGGTCGAGGCCGAGCCCGACGGTGGGACGGGTTGCTACGGTACTCGAGCCCGGCTCGAGGCCGAGTGTGGGCAACCAGGGCCTTCGGAGGATCGCGCGATGACGTTGCCGCGGCGGCGGCTTGGCAGCGCCGGGCCGGAGATCACCCGGGTCGGCTTCGGGGCCTGGGCGGCCGGTGGGGGAGGCTGGTCCTTCGGCTGGGGCCAGCAGGCGGACCGCGACTCGATCGACGCCATCCAGCGGGCGATCGGGCTCGGGATCAGCTGGGTCGACACGGCGGCGGTGTACGGCCTCGGCCACTCTGAGGAGGTGGTCGGCCGCGCTCTGGCGGGGCTTCCCGACGGCGAGAGGCCGCTCGTCTTCACCAAGTGCGGGCTGGCGTGGGACGCGGAACGGCCGATGCAGCCCGCTCGCCGCGTCCTGAACCCCGACTCGATACGCCGTGAGTGCGACGCCTCGCTGCGGCGCCTTGACCTTGAGGCCATCGACCTCTACCAGTTCCACTGGCCCGACCAGAGCGGGGTGCCGGTGGAGGAGAGCTGGGGCACGATCCTCCAGCTCCGGGCCGAGGGGAAGGTCCGCTGGTGCGGCGTCTCCAATTTCGACGTGCCGCTGCTCGAGCGCTGCGAGCGTGTGGGCCACGTCGACTCGCTGCAGCCGCCCTTCTCCCTGGTCGTCCGGAGAGCGGCCGCGGAGCTGCTGCCGTGGTGTGCCGCACACGGGACCGGCGTCATCGTGTACAGCCCGATGCAGTCGGGCCTGCTCACGGATACCTTCTCCGTCGAGCGGCTCGCCGCCATGGACGGCGACGACTGGCGGCGGCGGAGCCCGGACTTCCAGGCTCCCGGCCTGGCGCGCAACCTGGCGCTCCGCGACGCGCTCCGGCCGGTGGCGGTCCGCCACGGCGTCTCGGTGGCGACGGTGGCGGTGGCGTGGGTGCTGAGCTTCGAGGCCGTGACCGGGGCGATCGTGGGCGCCCGCTCCGCCGCCCAGGTGGACGGCTGGTTCCCGGCCGCCGACCTGGTCCTCAGTCCCGGTGACCTCGACGAGATCGCCGCCGCCGTCGACGGGACGGGCGCCGGCGTCGGGCCGAGCCGCCCGCCCGCTGCCGAGGGTTCCGGCTGACCAGTAGGGGGACGGGGGGCTGGGTCCGGTTGGCGCGACGATCGGCGCCCCACCGACAGCAGCGGCTGATCGGGGACGTCTACTCCGACGCCGACCCGGTGGACTTTCGAGACCCCAAGGGGGGCACGGAGTGGGCTGTGACACGGGCACTGGCAGCCGTGGCAGGCCGCGGGGCACCCGGACCGAGAAGCCCCTCCTCGCGGGGAGTGGACGATTAGTCATGTCTCAATTGACAGGTAACGCACTGCCGTTTACCATCGCGCCGTGGTGTCCGCGTTTTGCGGTGGTGGCCGTCAGAGTGCGACACGGCAGTCGATGCGCAGTGCGTCCGAACTGGCCGCAGGGACGCTGATACACACGGTCCCAGGGCGACTGCCGAGGCGTTGGCCGCACAGGCTCCCCATGACCTCCCGCCGCGCTCGACTCGGGAGCCGGCTGCGGTTCTCGCCCGGGCAGACTCGTGCCTCGACACCCTGGGGTCAGTAGCGGTGCCCACGCCCCCTGCCCGTCCTCCTCGAGAATCGGACGCCCGACTCGCCCTTGAGGGTGCTGCCCCACCGACGAGCGGTGCTCCCAATTGCGGCACTCTCCGTACGGCTGGGTGTTCGGGTCCGCCTCCACGCACCGGTCGGGCGGGCGGCGCTGCGGTGTCGGGCCGCGACGCGTGTGACGACCGCTGGGCGGTGCCTCTGCCGAAAGCCACCAGGCTCATCGAGAGCCTCGTCACCCAGGGATACGCCATTCTGGGTGGCGAGTACTGGATGTACGTCGGCGACGGCCACGAGCCCACCGGTCAGAGCTGGTCCTTCCGGGCCCGAGGCGCGGCCGAGCCGTGGTTCGAATACGCCGTGGACTCGCTGTTCGCCGCCGCCCGGGAAATGGCGCTCCGCGAAGGGCATGTCGCAGACGCAGAGGACATCCTCGTGATCGCCGCGGTCCCGGAGCCGGCGTACCTGGATGCCAACAGTGGACTGGCGGAAGCGACGTCTGGCGTCCCGACGGCGTCCGGCCCTCCCGCGGCGCCGGCTCGCCACCGGGAGCCCGATCCTGCGTCCGTCCTCGCCGCCGCTGGCGCTCTCGCCCATCTGCTCGGTATCGCTGGCTGACGCGCCCGCACCCCATCCTCCTCGAGGACTCGGTCGCATCTCCTGCCGTCGGCTGCCGGCTGAGCGGGGTCACACACTTCGGTGCCCCACCTGGGATTAATCGAGGAGCTTCGCGCCCAGGGCCGCCTCGTAGACGCCGACGGTGGCCCGGGCGGCGCCGGCCCAGGTGAACGTCGCCGCGTGCTCCACTCCGAGCCGCCGCCGGCTCGCCGCCTCGCCCGGGTCCGAGAGCAGCCGTTGGAGGGCGGCCAGCAGCGCCTCCCGGTCGCCGTCGGGCACCAGCACGGCGGCGTCGCCGGCGACCTCGGGGAGCGAGCTGTTGGCGAAGCCCACGGCCACGGCGCCGCATCCCATCGCCTCCAGCAGGGGCAGCCCGAATCCCTCGTAGGCGCTGGGGAAGACGAACGCCGCGGCCCCGCCGTAGAGGGCGACCAGGTCGGCGGTCGCCACGAAGCCGAGGTCCCGGGCATGGCTGCCGAGGACGGCCAGCTCGGCGCGCAGCGCGGGCCCGAACAGCCCCTGCTGTCCCGCCACGACGAGGTCGACGTCGTGGTCCCGCCGGAGCCGGCGGGTGACCGCCACCAGGTGGGCGAGCCCCTTGCGCGGCTCGAAGGTCCCGACGCCCAGGAGGTAGGGCTGGCGCAGCCCGAGCCGGGCCAGCGTCGCCTCGACGACCTCGGGCTCGGCCGGTCGGTACCGCGGCGAGAGCCCGTGGGGGACGACGTGGACCCGGCCGGGATCCACACCCGCCAGCCGGGCGCAATCGGCGGCGGTGGCGTGGCTCGGGACGATCAGCGCATCGGCCCGGCGGAGCAGCCGCATCCCGGGGCGGCGCAGCAGCCGCGACCTCCACGAGTAGCCCGGGAGGAGGAGGGGGATGAGGTCGTGGACGGTCACCACCACCGGGATGGCGGCGCGCCGAGGCTGGCCCTGCTCGACCGCGTGGTAGAGGCGGGCCGGGCGGTGACGCAGCGCGCTCGCGACCAGGAGGGGATCGACCAGCACCTGGGCCCGGCGCTCCAGCCGGGGCACGCGCGCCGTCACCCGGACCCCGCCGCCGGCGAGCTCCCGGGGGGCGGCCGCTCCGCGGCCCAGCAGGACCCCGACCTGGGGGGCGAAGCCGATCTCGCTCATGCCCTCCAGCAGGCCGCGCAGGTAGGTCCCGATCCCCCGGCTCGCCGAATCACCCTGGAGGGGGCGGGCATCGATGAGGATCGGTCTCACGGCCGCTCCGGATGCCGGTCCGCGCGGCTTTCGGCGCCGAGCGAGATGAGGTCCTCGAGCCGCCGCACCACCGCATTCCACCGATAGTTGAGGGCCACGAAGCGCCGCCCCGCGTCACCGCGCCGGGCAGCCTCCTCCGGGTCGGCGAGCAGGCGCCGGGCGGCGGTGGCGAGCTCCTGCGGATCGCGGAAGAGGAGCGCCCCTCCGCTCCGCTCCGCCTGTCCCGCGAGCACGGGCGAATCCCCGTTGAGCAGGCACGGCCGCCCGGTCGCCCACGCTTCCAGCGCCACCAGGGAGAGGCTCTCCATGCGGCTAGGCACCACCACCGACGCAGCCCCGGCCAGGGCTGACCAGTGCTCCTCGTCGCCGAGCCAGCCGAGGGAGAGGACCCCCTCCGGCGGGGAGGTCAGCCGGTCGGGGTCGCCGATGAGCACCAGCGACAGGTCGGGGTGGCGCCGCCGCAGCAGGGTGTAACCCTGGAGGAGGAGGTCCACCCCCTTGCCGCGGGTGACACGCCCGGCGTAGAGGAGGTAGGGTCCCAGGCCGCGTTCGCGCCGGAAGGATTCCCCGTCGGCCCCGATGGGTGGATCGATGGCCACCGTGCCCACCGCGTGGGGGCGCCGGGCGGCGACCGGGTGCACCGCCTCCAGGAGGGTGCGCTCCTCCTCGGTCCCGTACCAGAGGGCGTCGACCGCTGCCACGGCGCGTCCGACGGCGCGAAGCCGGAGCGGCGCTTCGTCGTGGGCGCCGGGGATCAGCAGGCGCGGGTGCGGTGCCGCCGGGAGGCCCCACAGCGTCGGGTGGTAGAGGTAGGGGGTGAAGAGGGTCGGTCGGTCGGACCCGATGGCCAGGGCGTGGACCAACCCAGGGGCGAACGGCCCCTGGGTCACCAGCCAGGCCGTCTCCGGCCGGAGCGGCTCTGGGAGCCGGAACAGTGCCCGGCTCATCTGGTGGAAGAGGCGGGGCGGCCGCCTCCCCACCACCGCGAAGCGGCGCACCCGGACCCCGCCGTCGACGTCGTCCCCCGGGGGGAAGGCCGGCGACCAGGTGGCCTCGTCGCCGGCCGTGGTGGTCCAGACCTCCACCTGCCAGCGCCGCCCCTGGAGGGTGGTGGCGAGGCGTCGCATCAGCAGCTCGCTGCCCCCGCTCACGCCGGCGCCGAAGCGCGGCACCACCAGCCGCAGCAGCCGCGAACCCGTGCGGGGCAGGGCCCGACCCCCGGCGCCAGAGCGCGGTCGCGACCTGATCTCGGCTTCGCCGCCGTCCGTCGCCGGCCCGGTCACACTCCGACCGTTGAGCGCTGTGCGGAGGTGTACCAGTCGGCGCGGGTGAGCGGGATCCCCGACTCCCCCGCCTCGCCCTGGCGGACGGCCAGGATCTGGTGGACCGCGATCGACCCCTGCTCGAATCCGACCCGGCTGCCGCTCATGTAGAGCTTCCACACCCGGGCTCGCTGGACCCCGACCAGCCGGACCGCCTCGTCCCACCCCGCCTCCAGCCGCTCCACCCAATTGCGCAGGGTGAGCGCGTAGTGCTCGCGGAGGCTCTCCACGTCGCGGACCTCGAGGCCCCCGGCCTGCAGCGCGGTGACCATCGCCCCCGCCTCCTGGAGCTGGCCGTCGGGGAAGACGAAGCTGTTGAGGAACGCACCGATCCCCTGGGTCCCGGGGCGCGTGGTGATGCCGTGGATCAGTGCCCGCCCCTCGGGCCGGAGCAGCCGGTGGACGGCCTCGCAGTAGCCGGGCATCCCACGCCGTCCGACGTGCTCGACCATCCCGACGCTGGCCACGGCGTCGAACTCGCCGTCGAGGGAGTCCCGGTAGTCGGCGAGCCGGACCTCGGCCCTCCCCTCCAGGCCGCGCCGGCGTAGCTGCTGGGTGGCCCATTCCGCCTGGCGGGGACTGGCGGTGATCCCCACCGCGTGGACTCCCCACTGCTCGGCGGCGTGGAAGACGAGGCTCCCCCAGCCGCAGCCGATGTCCAGCAGCCGCTCGCCCGGCTGCAGGCGCAGCTTGCGGCAGACCAGCTCCAGCTTTGCCTCCTGGGCGGTGTCGAGGTCGGTGTCGGGGGTGGCGAAGTAGGCGCACGAGTAGGTGAGGGTCCGGCCCAGGAAGAGGCGGTAGAACTCGGGCGGCTGGTCGTAGTGGTGGCGGATCGCCTCGCGGTCCCGGGCCCGGCTGTGCAACCGTCCCCGCAGATGCGCCTCGACCGGCAGCCCGCGCCGGTCGGGCCGGGCGCCGAGGGCCAGGGCGGTGGCCACCAGACGGGGCAGGAGCCGGGCCACCCGGCCCATGGCCAGGTCGTTGACGTGGGCGAGGAAAGCGTAGAGGCCGTCGACGTCGAGACTCCCCTCGACGTAGGCCCGGCCGAAGCCCCGGTCGGGCAGGTCGCTGACCAGGCGGTCGAGGGCCCTGCGGCTCCTCAGATGGAGGACGAATCGGGGCATCTCGGGCTCCCCGGTGCCGCTCCCGTCCCACATCTGGAGCCACCACCGGTCGGTGCCCCAGACGGAGCTCAGGATGGTGAAGAGCCGGCGCGTCGCGCCGGGGTCAGGGGTGGAGGTGGAGGTCATCTCGAAGCTCCCGGAGCTGCTCACGTGCCTGGCGATGGTGGCACACGGGGGGCGAGGTTCACCTGCTATGGGGCGGCGTCCCCGTGCTCGAGTGGAGCACGGGGACGCGCTGCACCGCGCGACGGCGGCCGCTCCGGCTCGGGCGACGCCTACCCACCGGCCGAGCGCCGCAGGCCCAACCGCTCGAGCAGGTCCCGGATCCGCTGGGTGAAGGCCGCGTCCGAGAAGTCGAGCAGCCGGCGGCGGCCCCGCTCGACCAGGGCCCGGCGCAGCTCACCGTCCCGGATCACCCGGTCGACGACCCCCGCCCACACCAGGGGGTCGCGGGTGCGCAGCAGGATGGCGGCGTCGCCGACCGTCTCAGGGACCGCCGCGGCGGCGCGGGCGACCACCGGGAGGTCGAACGCCCAGGCCTCCAGCAGGTGCATCCCGAACCCCTCGTGCTCGCTGGCGCAGACGGCGACGCTCGCTCCGGCATAGAGGTCGCCGATCTCCCGGTCGCTGCGGCGTCCCGGCAGCTCGACCGACCCGGCCACGCCGAGCTCCCGGGCGAGCCGTCGCAGCCCGGCGGCGTAGGCCTCGGTGTCGTCCCAGCCCCCGGGGAGCACCAGGGTCGCCGCCGGCTGCCCACCGGCTCGGAGGGCCGCCAGCACCCGGATCAGATCCTCCTGGCGCTTGTTGGGGGCGAGCCGGGAGACGAAGATCAGCCGTGGAGGTCCGGCCGCGCGGGCCGGGCGCGGATCCAGTCGCGCGAGGTCGACCGGGGGAGGGATGACCATGGTCGCCGGACATCCCGCCGCCCGCAGCTCGGCGGCGTTGTAGGCGGAATCGGCCACCCCGATCTCGACCGCGGGCGAAAGCCGGGCGAGATCGCGACGTCCCTCATCGAGCCAGCCGGCCACCCGAGGGCTGGTGGCCCGGTAGTACGTGGACGGCGTGATGTTGTGGTAGACGATCGCCCGCCGGCAGTCGAGCCCGGCGAAGAGGCGCGCCACGGGGGCGCCGATGCTGAGGTGGTAGAGGACGACGTCGCCGGGCCCGACCCGCGCGCTCAGCTCCGCGGCGGGGCGCGCCTCGCCCTGGAGGCGCTGGTGGGCCTGATCGGCGAAGATCTCCGAGGGAAGACCGGCCTCCCGAAAGGCGGAGCGCATCCGTCGCACCGCCTGCCCGATGGCGTCGCCGGGGGAGAGGACCGGGAGAAGCTGATGGATCGCGGTCATGAGCTCAGCCTCGCGTGCCACGGATTCCGCAGGCCGCGAGGCGGCTCACCAGCGGGCCGGGCACCTGGCATGTCACCGACCAGGCGGCCGTGGGCTCTCCGGCTTCTCCTCCGGGGCGGAGGCCGCGGACGACCCCTCGAGCCGTGCCACCCGCTCCTCGAGGGCGCGCAGCTCGCGCAGGATGGCCAGGTTGAAGCGGGTCTGGTCGCGGGCGATGGGGGCGACGTACCAGGAGAGCATCCGCCGGACGGCGCGTTTGCAGAAGACCGTCACCCCTCCGACCACCGGTCGGGTCGAGCGGAGCGGGCGGGCGCTCTCGACCACCGCGCTCGCTTCCGGAGGCTCCAGCCCCTCGTCGGGATGGAAGGGGACCTCGAGAGCCGCAATCAGGGGGGCGGGGTAGGTGCCCAAGCGCCGCCCGTTCTCGACCTCCGCCGTCACCTCGCCCACCATCCCCTCGACGTCGGGCGCGGGAGGGGTGTCGACGCCGGGCGCGGGGAAGCCGGCACCCGCGCCGGTGGTGGCGCCGACGCTCCCAGACGGAGATGGCGGGTCGGGGACGGAACCGGCCTGGCCGCTCATCCAGCCCCGCCTACTTGGCCGACGCCAGCTGGTCGGGCCAGTCCCCGGGCTGGTCCGCACGCACCACCGACCAGACCCCACCGGGCTCGATCACACCGCGGCGTTCACGGCGGTCCACGACCCGGAAGTGCAGGGCGTTCTTCAGGTGGTCGTAGGGGGTCGTGTCCCGCCGCCCCTGGAGCTCCACGTCCACGCTGTACTTGCCGTCGAGCAGGGAGAGCTGGGGGATGTCGAAGCGGATCGTTCCAGCCGAACCCCGCTGGCTGGCGCCGACCTGCGCGTACTGGCTGACCGGGAGGGAGGACTCCGAGATCAGGACCCCGTCGGCGCGCAGCAGCCAGAGCACACAGGTGAAGTCGGCCACCCCGTCGTTCTGGATCTCGTAGCCGAGCTCGATGCGAACGGATCCCCCGGTCGGGGGGTCGACGTCCTGGACGCCGCGGGAGTCGAGCATCCGCACCCCCGTGATCACCACGTCCCGTGAGCCCCACCGCTCCATCTCCGCCTCCGGGCGGGAGCCGTCAGCGGCCATCCCGATGGCGTGACGGTACTGGGCGGTCACGTCGGCGGTGTCGCCGTCCGCAACCAGGCGGCCGTGGTCGAGGAGGAGAGCGCGGTCGCAGTAGGTGGTGACGGCGCCCAGCTCGTGGGTGACCAGCACCACGGTGCGGCCCTCCCGCTTGTAGCGGTTGAAGGTGTCGAAGCACTTCTGCTGGAAGGGCGCGTCCCCGACGGCGAGCACCTCGTCCATCATCAGGATCTCAGCGTGGGCCTGGATGGCCAGGGAGAACGCGAGGCGCACCTGCATCCCCGAGGAGAAGTTCTTGAGCTTGTGGTCGACGAACTGCTCCAGCTCGGCGAAGCCGATGATCTCGTCGAGACGCCGGTGCAGCTCAGGCCGGCTCAGCCCCAGGATGGCGCCACTCAGGAAGATGTTCTCCCGCGCGGTCAGCTCGGGGTTGAAGCCGACCCCCAGCTCGAGGAAGGGTGAGACCCGCCCCTCGATGGTCACCACGCCGGCGTCCGGTCGGTAGATGCGCGAGAGGATCTTGAGCAGGGTGCTCTTGCCCGAACCGTTGTGCCCGATGATCCCGACGAACTCCCCCGCCCGCACCTCGAAGCTGACGTTCAGGAGCGCCTCCAGGCTGCGGTAACGGGAGGCGCTGCGCCAGTGGGTGAGCCGGTGCTTGAGGGTGGAGCTGCGGTCGAGCGGGATGCGGAACCGCTTGGAGAGGTTCTCCACCCGGATGGCGAGGTCGCGATCGGTCACAGTCAGAGGTTCTCTGCGAAGCTCCGGGCACGGGCCCGGAAGGTGAGCGCGCCGAAGATCACCACCAGGATGACGACCAGGAACGGCACCGGAACCTCCCAGGCGGCGTTGAGCGGAGCGTACTGCTTGACGGCGGCGAGGTGGCCGCTCACCACCAGCTCGGTCCACGGGGCCACCGGCGTGAGCAGCGCGTGGCGCAGGTCCTCGATGATCTGCATGATGGGATTGGCGACCATGACCTGCACGATCCAGACCAGGTGCGGGGCAGGCCTTGTGGTGGCCCCTACCTCCACTGCCAGGTGCAGCCGCTGGAGCACGTAGGTGAGGCTGAACATCACCCCGGAGGCGTAGAAGAGCAGGTTGATCAGCACCTCCCAGAGGTGGCTGACATCGTGGAACTGGACGAAGAGCGCTGAGAGGAAGAGCGAGATGCCGAGCGCGAGCGCGTACAGCTCGAGGAGCAGGGGGATGACCATGACGATGCGCAGACCGAGGTCGATGTCGCGCAGCGCCACCGCGATCACGAACACGATCAGCAGGTTGATGATGAAGGTGAAGAGAGAGGAGAGCGAGGCGGCGATGACCAGGATGGAGCGCGGGAAGTAGGCCTTGCGGATCAGCCCGCCGTTGCTCGCGATGGCCTGCATCGAGGAGGCGGTGCACTCCGCGAAGAAGGTCCAGACCACGATCCCGAGCAGGAGCTCCATGCCGTAGACCTTGGTCCCGTCGTTGATCTTGAAGAGGTCGACGAAGATGAAGTAGGTGATCGCGAAGATGCTCGCCGGCTTGATCAGCGACCAGAGGTAGCCGAGCACCGACTGGGTGTAGCGGAGCTTGAACTGGCTGATCGCCAGCTCCAGGGTCAGGTGCCGGTAGTGGCGGAAGCTGTTGAGGGGGGGCGCGGTCGCGCCGGCCGCGCCGGCCAGCCCGGCGTCAGCGGTGGCGAACATTGATCATCAGAGAGGGTGCAACCACACGAGGATGTCGGAAGGGGACGACGAGGCAGTGTAGCAATCGCGCCAGCAGCGCGGATGGGGAAGGGCCGCTACTCCCTCTGCGTACCAGGGGCTCCCCCTCCTCACTGCGTCACGCCTGGTAGCATCCCGCGGCGATGGCCGATGGCCCCCCCGCCCCCGCCCCCCTGGCTGAACGCCTCCGAGGGCTGATCCGGGATGTGCCCGACTTCCCCCGCAAGGGTGTCCTCTTCAAGGACATCACCACCCTGCTGGGCGACGCCGAGGCCTTCCGCACCGCCATCGACGACCTGGTCGAGGCCCACCGCGACGCCGGCGTCGAGGTCGTGGTCGGGGTGGAGTCGCGGGGCTTCGTCCTCGGCGGGGCGCTCGCCTACCTGCTCGGGGTCGGCTTCGTCCCGGTGCGCAAGCAGGGGAGGCTGCCCTCGGAGACCATCTCGGTCGCCTACGCCCTGGAGTACGGCGAGGCGGTGCTGGAGGTCCACGCCGACGCCATCCGCCCCGGCCAGCGCGTGCTTATCGTCGACGACCTGCTGGCCACCGGGGGGACCGCCCGGGCCTCCGCCGAGCTGGTCGAGCGACTCGGCGGTCAGGTGGTGGGGATCGCCTTCCTCATCGAGCTGGCCGGGTTCGGAGGCGCGGAGGCCCTCGGCGACCGGCGCCACGTCTCGCTGATCCGCTTCTAACCTCGATCGGCGATCCGCTCTGACCTGGATCGGCGATCCGGTGTCCGGGATGGAGGGGGGGCCGGTCCGCCGCTGCCGTGGGCTTCGCTACCATGGCCGCCCAAGCCCGTCCGCCAGCACCAGCCGGGAGGTGGCATGACCGCCAGCGCCAGCAGCTCCAAACACGATGTGGCCGACCTCTCCCTCGCCGATGAGGGCGACCGGCTGATCGACTGGGCCGCCCGGGAGATGCCGGTGCTCACCCTGATCCGGGAGCGCTTCGAGAAGGAGCGGCCGCTCGCCGGTCTCCGGCTCGGGGCCTGCCTCCACGTCACCAGCGAGACCGCCAACCTGGCCATCACGCTGCGGGCAGGCGGCGCCGACGTCCGGCTCTGCGCCAGCAACCCGCTCTCGACCCAGGACCCGGTCGCCGCCGCGCTCACCGCGCACCACGGCGTGCCCACCTTCGCGGTCCGGGGCGAGGACAGCGCCCGTTACTTCGACCACATCAACGCGGTCCTGGACCACCGGCCCCAGCTCACCATGGACGATGGCGCCGACCTCGTCGCCGAGCTGCACAAGAGCCGGACCGAGCTGATCCCCGAGGTTCTGGCGGGGACCGAGGAGACCACCACCGGGGTGATCCGGCTGCGGGCGATGGCTGCCGACGGAGCCCTGCGCTTCCCGATCGTGGCCGTCAACGAGGCGCTCACCAAGCACCTGTTCGACAACCGCTACGGGACCGGGCAGAGCACCCTGGACGGCCTGATTCGGGCCACCAACGTCCTGCTCGCGGGTAAGACCCTGGTGGTCTGCGGCTACGGCTGGTGCGGGCGGGGCCTGGCCAGCCGCGCCGCCGGTCACGGTGCCCATGTCGTGGTCACCGAGGTCGACCCGGTTCGGGCCCTGGAGGCCGCCATGGACGGCTACCGGGTGATGACCCTCGCCGAGGCGGCCCCCGGCGCCGACTTCATCATCACCGTGACCGGGGACATCAACGTCGTCGACCGCCACCACTTCGAGCTGCTCAAGGACGGCTGCATCGTGGCCAACAGCGGTCACTTCAACGACGAGATCAACCTGGCGGCGCTGGACGACATGGCCACCGGGGTCTCCCGGCCGCGCCCCCAGGTCGAGACCTACCGCCTCGGCGACGGCCGGACCGTCAACGTGCTCGCCCAGGGGCGGTTGCTGAACCTCGCCGCCGCCGAGGGGCACCCCGCCGCGGTGATGGACATGTCCTTCGCCAACCAGGCGCTCTGCGCCGAGCACGTCGCCCGCCATCATGCCGAGATGGAGCCGCGTGTCTACGACGTGCCCGTCGAGATCGACCAGGCGATCGCCGCCCTCAAGTTGCACAGCATGGGAATCGCGATCGACGTGCTCACCCCGGAGCAGCGCCACTACCTGGCCTCCTGGGAATCGGGCACATCTTGAAGGCGCGCGCTACCTTTCGTTGATCACCCGGCCCACGAGGTCCCCTGCGTTGCCCCACGTCTCCAAAGTCCTCCCGCTCCCCCTCTCCCCGCCGGCGACGACCACCCTGGCCAACGGGGTCACCCTGCTCAACGCCCCCTCGCCCAGCCGCAACGTCGGGATCTTCCTGATCGTCCGGGCCGGCTCGCGCGACGAGACCGCCGAGACCGCCGGCCTCGCCCACTACCTCGAGCACATGTTCTACAAGGGCACCGAGCGCCGTCCCACCACCAAGCAGATCACCCGTGAGATCGACCGGCTGGGGGCCTCGACCAACGCCTACACCGACACCGAGGAGGTCGGCTACTACGCCGAGGGCCCGGCCGCGGCGATGGTCCAGCTCGCCGACATCGTCACCGACATGCTGAGCCGGCCGCTCTTCGCCATGGAGGAGGTCGAGCGCGAGCGCAACGTGGTGCTCCAGGAGCTCTCCGCCCGCCTGGCCGACCCCGACGGATGGATCTGGGACCGGCTGGGGACGGTCACCTTCGGGGGCGACCAGCCGGTGTCGTGGTCCGCCGCCGGCTTTCCCTGGGTGATCGAGAAGGCCACCCGGGACCAGCTCATCGACTACCACCGCTCCTTCTATGCGCCCGCATCGATGTGCCTCACCGTGGCCGGGGGCGCGGTGCTGGAGCCGGATCGGGCCGAGGCCCTGCTCCGCGACGTCCCGACCGCCCGGCTCCGGCCACGGGCTCAGGCGAGGTGGGGTCAGGGGGACCGCTACGCGGCCAACGTCCGGCCCTTCACGAGCTCGGAGGAGCCCCAGATCAAGATGGCGCTGGCGGTGCCGGGGATCCCCACCCTGGACGAGGACCGGACCGCGCTCTCGGTGATGACCCACATCCTCGGGGGCGGGATGTCGTCGCGTCTCTTCCACACCGTGCGCGAGCGCAACGGGCTCGCCTACTCGATCTTCGCCCACCACGAGTCGCTCGAGGACACGGGGATCTTCGCGATCGCGACCGGGACGCGCCCCAAGGACGCCGCCCGGGCGGTCCGGCTCTCCTTCGGGGAGCTGCGCAAGATCGCCGCCCGCCCGGTCCCGGCGACCGAGCTGGCGGCCGCCAAGTCGGCGATGATCGGCCGCCTGCTTCGATCCACCGAGACCGCGATGGCGAGCGCCCGCTTCTACGGGGGGCGCTGGCGGGCCCGGCTGCCTCTGGAGACGCCCGACCAGCGCGCCGAGGCGATCGCTCAGGTGACCGTCCCCCAGGTCCAGCGGGTCGCTGAGCGGATCGCGGCCGGGATCGAGGAGGTCCGGCTGGCCTTCGTCGGCCCCAGCGACCAGGGCGAGGCCCTGCTCGACGCCGCGCTCGACCGCCGGGCCGGCTGACCCGCCGACGCTCAGCCGCCGGGTGCGCAGGCGGCGATCGGGGAGTCGCAGTGAGCCCGGTGCGGGTGGGTCACGGCGCCTGAGCGGGCGAGGTCACCTCGCTGCCGTCGGGCAGCTCCGAGCGCGTCGCGACCGGTGAACCGTGCTTCTCCCCTCAGTGAGAGCAGGTGTAGTGGATGGTCTGGGTCGCCGATCGTGCCTGGGGTGAGATGACCTCGAAGGTCACGGTCGCGGTGAGGCTGGCCGGCCCGGTGAGCTGGAGTGGAGTGGTGAAGCTGAACGAGCCCTCGTGGGTGGTGATGGCGAGCGAGTACTCGTCGTAGACGGGGGCGCTCCCGGCGACGCTCTTCACCCAGCGGTAGGTGAGCGTCCCGGCGCCGCTCACGCTTCCGATCGCTGTGAAGCTGAAGGTGGTGTCGCAGCCCCCGCTCGGACCCGGTTGCACCCTGAGACGCACGTCGTTCCCGACCGCCAGCGGAGCGGGGGTGGATCTCGTGGGAGGCGTGGGGCGCAACACCACCAGCCACGTGGCGGCTGCGGCCGCGACCACGATCAGGACGGCGAGGGCGATCGCCAGGCCGCGGCGCCGGCGCCTCCGGGGAGGTCGGCGACTCGAGGCGCTCCAGTCGCCGGCAGCCGGCGGTGACGAGCCGACGGGCGGCGCGAAGGGGTCGACCCCGACCAGCTCGGCGGCTGCCGGAAGGGGAGGTGGCTCCGGGGGCAGGGCCTCCACGGGGGCGCCGCTGGCCGCCACCTCCTCCGGCTCGGCGAGCGGCAGCGGCGCTGTGACGGGTGGCGATGGCAGCGGCGCGCCGGACGCGGGCGATCCCCAGGGCGGTGCGGGCGGCGGGCCGGACGTAGGCCACCCTGGCGACGGTGTCGGTGGCGCGCCGGTGGGAGGCGACCCGGGCCGGGCGCCCCGCGCAGGTGCCGGAGACGAGCCGCCCGGGGGACCCGCACCGGCCGGCGCCATGGGGGCGACCGGTGCGGGCGCTGCCGGCTCACCGGCCCGGGCGAGGGTCACGGTGCGGCCGGGGCGCCGGCGGGGGGCCTGAGGACCGAGGGGTCGGGTGACTCGCACGGCGAGGTCGCTCTGAACCCTCCAGCTCGCTCCGAGCAGAGCTGCCGCGGCCGCCTGCAACTCCTGCCGGAAGGCGCCGGCCGAGGGGAAACGGCACGCCGGTTCCGGGTCGAGCGATCTGCTGACCAGGGGCTCCAGGCTGCCCGGGCCCGTCCACGGCCCGGCCTGCTCCGGGCGCAGGCCGCTGATCAGCTCGCGCAGCAGGGCACCGGCGCCGTAGAGGTCGGCGGCCGGGCTCGGCACATCCCCCTCGGGTGGCTCCAGGGCGGGGCAGCCGGGGATCGTCGGGTCGGCGGCGAGCACCGCGGCCACCCCGAGCTCGGTGATCCGCACGCCGCCGGCCGGGGTGATGACCACCACGTCGGGAGAGACGTCGCCATGGCTGAGACCGGCCCGGTGGATCTCCTCGAGTCCGGCCAGCACCGAGTCGGCGATGGTCAGCGCGGCCGGCGGAGGCAGCGAGCGCTCAGCCCCGAGCAGGGCGGCGAGCCTCCGGGCCCGGACCAGCTCGGTGACGACGAAGAGGGTCGGGCCGAGCCGGACCAGGTCGTACACCGCGACCACGTGGGACTCGGTCACACCGTGGGCCGCCTTCCCGGCGCGCGCGAGGCGGTCGACGAACTCCGGGCGGTCGCTCAGGGGTCGTGGGACCCGCTCGAGAGCGACCGGGTGCCCGCTGGGGCGATACCGCCCGGCGTAACGGGGGCCCATGAGGCCGTCGCCGATGGCCGTGCCGACGACGTAGTCCTCACTCATCGCGGGACCGCTTGCCCTCCGTCGACCCGGACCGGTCCTGCGCCTGAGAAGAGCACGACGGTCACGTCTGACGCAATGTAGCAGCCGGCGATGGTGGCTGCGCTGAGCGTGGCCCCGCTCGCCGGTCCGCGCCGGGCGGCAACAACTACTCCGGCTGCCATGGACCTTCCGGTCGAGGTCACCCCGAGGAGGCCCACGCGGCGCTCGCCGGCGAGGGCGCCTACCCGCTCGACGTGCGGGAGCCCTGGGAGTGGGAGGAGCGGAGGATCCCGGGCGCGGTGCTGATCCCCCTGGTTGAGCTCCCGGCGCGCATCGACGATCTTCCCGACGACCGCGACGTCCAGTGCCCTGCCGGGTGGGCAGCGCAGCCGCCGCGCCGTCGACTACCTGCGCGGGCCGTCCCCGGACCGTGAACGTCGCCGGTGGGATCGACCCCTGGGGGGCGGCGGGCCTCCCCGTGGCCCGCTGAGAGCCAGCCGGCGCCGAGGGACCCCCCGCAGCACCCTGCTCGGCGGCCCGGTGCCCGCCGCGCTCCGCCCCCGGCTCAGCGACCGATGTCGAGGAGGATCAGGACGATGATGATCGCGAGCACCACGATCAGCACGGTGACCACGACGGGGAAGGGCAGAGTCATCCCGCCGGAACGCTTGGACGGGGTGACACGCGCCGGCTCCGCGGCGGGGGTACCCCCACCGGCTCGGGGCGGGGCCGGCGTGACGGGTTTGAGGGGCTGCATGGCGGCCGAGATGCTCCACGGCCGGGTGGACACCGGCGCGACCGCACCTCCCGGCAGCAGAGGCAGCCCCGCCCGCTGAGCCGGAGGCGAGGCCCCGGTCCCGGTCCTGGCCGGGGTGGCGGGGGTCAGCGCCTCCCGGAGCCTCTCGATGTCCGTCACGCCTGCCACCGGGGGGCCGGCCTGGGGGGGTACGCCGGCGGATTCGAGCGGGTCCCCGAAGGGGCGTGCCGAGGCGGCGACCCCCGGCTCCCCCCAGAACCCCTCCGCGGCGGGCGCGGGTCCCGGGTCCGCCCGGTCAGGCGAGGTCTCCCGGCCGTCGGTGGCCGCTCCCCCCAATGGCCGGCCGACCGGTTCGGGGGCTGGGGTCTGTCCGGCCGTGGGCGCCACGCCCCACCCCGGTGCCTCGGCCGGGGTCGCCGGAGCCGGCGTTGAGGCGGGTGCGGAGGGGGCGCGCAGGCGCCATCCTGGGAGGCCCGGCGTCCTGACGGGGGCGATCGTCGGGGCCGGCTCGTGTCCCCAGGGCCAGGCTCGATCGGCTCCGGCGGCGTCCGGAGCGGTGGCGCCGGGATCCAGCCCCGGCTCGACCGTCGGTCCGGCGATCGGTGGCGGCGCGATCCCACCCGCCTCCGCCCAGGCGTCCGGCGGCGGGACCGGCGCCGGCCAGGCCTCGGGGAGGGGCGCAGGGCGGTGGACCGCTGGCTCTGGCTCCACCACCTCCCGCGCGGGGGTTCCCATCGCCAACTGGGCATCGGTCCAGGTGCCGGCCTCCGGGGAGCTGGAGGGCTCCGGCCATGCCGTGCTGGTGACCGGTTGGACGACCGGCTCCCAGGGCGACGCCCACTCCGGGGCGACCGGTGGGGGCTGAGGGCCCGGTGGACGCGCCGGTGGCGGAGGCGAGACCGGTGCCCGGGTGGGACCGGCCACCGGGGGCAGGATCGGGGGAAGAGGTGGCAGGTAGCTGGGCGAGGAGGAGGGGAGATCGTCGAGCTCGACCGGCGGCGCGACCCGGAGTCCCGGCGCCGGGAACGCCGCCTCGACCGTCGCGGGCGCTTCGAAGGCGGCTCCGCGCGGTGGCGCCGGGACGTCCTGGTGGCTTGGCGCGGTCAGCTCGGCCTCGGGCACCCGCGGCAGGTCGACCTTCGGGGGGAGGCTCGGGGCCGGCTCGACCGCCACCGGGGGAGGTTGCGGGCCTGTCCGCCTGCGCGCATCGATGGGGGCGGCGGGCGGCGGGACCGGGCGGGGGCGTTCCTCACCGGCCAGCTCACCGAGGTCGGCGAGCAGCGAGCTGACCTCGGACCGGAAGACGTCCCGGTTGCGCGAGCCGGCTGTCGAGCGCTTGTTCGCCACGGTTCCCAACTTACCCCCAAAGAGGTGCGATCTGGGTGGCCGTTTACGACGTGTGACGCAGCCAGGGTCGAGAGCCGGGGCCGAGGGTGCCCACCCGATCCAGGTCAGAGGTGAGCCAGGACCCAGGTGACGGCGTCCTCGGCGCCGGTGGCGCGGTGGATGGCGGGGTCTCCGATCTCACCGCCCGGGGGGACCAGCTCCCAGGAGGAGACCGCACACACCGGCCGGCCGAGCCGGAGCATGAAGGCGACCTCGCTCAGCGTCCCGTACCCCCCGCCGATGGCGATCATCCCGCGGCAGGCACGGGCGATCAGGCCGTTGCGCAGCTCGCCGAGCCCGGTGGCGAGGGCCAGGCTCACCCCGGGGTTGGCGGCCTCGGGATCGTCACCCGGGAGCAGGCCCACGGTGAGGCCACCGGCTCCTGCCGCGCCGCGGCACACCCCCTCCATCACCCCGCCGAGCCCGCCGCAGACGACCACCGCCCCCCGCGCCGCCAGCAGCCGGCCGACCGCCTCGGCAACGCGGATCTCCGGGTCGGTCGCCGCGGACGCCCCGCAGACGGCGATGAGCGGCGCCCTGGCGCCCGCGCTCACGAGACGTCGACGATGTGGACGGCGCGCAGGTTCCGATGCCGCTGGGCCAGGTCGAGTCCGTAGCCGACGACGAAGTGGTCGGGGATGTCGAAGCCGCGGAAGTCGATCTGGACCTCGCGCATCCGGTGGCTGCGCTTGTCGAGCAGGGACACCAGGCGGAGCGAGCGTGGGTGGTGGGTGGCCAGGTGCTTGCGCAGGAAGGAGGTGGTCAGCCCGGTGTCGATGATGTCCTCGACCATGAGGACGTCGCGGTTCTGGAGCGACATGCTCACGTCCTTGACCAGCTCGACCGTCCCCGAGCTGGAGGTCGCGTCGCCGTACGAGCGGCAGGCCACGAACTCGAGCTCGATGGGCACACTGAGCGCCCGGGACAGGTCGGCGGTGAAGAGGATCGACCCCTTGAGCACGCAGATGAGGACCAGCGGCTGCTCGAGCACGGGATAGGCGGCGTCGATCTCGGCCGCCAGCTCGTCGACCCGTCGCTGGATGGCGGCGGCGTCGATGAGGACGCCACCGACGCTGAGCTCGCCGACCTGGGTCACGCCCGAGAGTGTAGCGAGCCGGTCAGGGGCTTCCGGGCTGCTCCCCGGCGGTCTCCGCCCAGCGGTCGTACAGCTCGGCCAGCGCCCCGGTGAGGCGATCGTGCTCGCGCCCGACCTCGGCGCCCACGGCGGGGTCACGGAAGGTGGCGGGGTCCAGCAGCCGCAGCCGGGTCTCGGCCAGCGCAGTCTCGATCTGGGTGATCTCCGCCTCCAGCCGGCGCCCCTCGGCCGACTGCGAGCGGGCCGCAGCGCGGAGCCTGCGGCTCTCCGCAGGAAGCGGCGCGCCAGCGGCGGGACCGTGCCCATCGCCGGCCCGGTGCCCACTCCCGTCGCTGGGCGCCGGCTGGCCCCGTCGATCCGCCTCCACGGCTCGTCCACCCGCCCCCGCGGCCCGTCCAGCCGTCCCGGCACGACCCGCCGCCGCCCGCCCGCTGGCACTCGCGGCCGCAGCCTCCGTGGGGTGGCGCTCCCGCCGGCGGTCCTCGAGCAGGGCGCTGTAGCCGCCGAGCACCCGGCGCAGGCTGCCGCCCTCCTCGATGGCCCAGGTCTCGGTCGCCAGGGCATCGATCAGCGCGCGGTCGTGCGAGACCAGGACCAATGCGCCCGGGTACCTCACCAGCGCCCCCTCCAGCACCTCCTGGGCCGGGAGGTCCAGATGGTTCGTGGGCTCGTCGAGGAGCAGGAGGTTGGTCGGCTCCAGGGCCAGCTTCCCCATCAGCAGCCGGGCCTGCTCCCCACCCGAGAGGTCGCCCACCCGCCGGTCGACCTCGTCGCCGGAGAAGAGCAGGGCGCCCAGGGTGTTGCGGGCGCGCTCGGCGCCGATCGGGTGGTCGGCGAGCAGGTCCTCCAGTACCGTGCTGCTCTGGTTGCTGGCGAAGCTCTGGGCGTCGGTGACCTGGCCGCGGCCGAGGTCCTGACGGTAGAGGCGCAAGACGGTCCGGGGGCCCAGCTCCACCCTGCCCTCCAGCGGGGACAGCTCGCCGGCGAGGGTGTGGAGGAGCGTGGACTTGCCGCTGCCATTGGCCCCGACCACCGCGATCCGGTCCCCGGGGGCGAGGGTGAGGGGTGGCAGGTGCAGCAGCGGGGCGTCCCGTCCCACCACCAGCCCGGACGCCTTGAGGGTGACTCGCGACGAGGGAGCGGTGGCGAAGCGCAGCCGGGGCCGCCGGTCGTCGGGCGGTGCCGCCACCCGGACCAATCGGTCGAGCTTGGTCTGACGCCCCCGCGCCTCGCGGGCGCGCTGGCCGGCGCGGTAGCGGCGGATGAATTCCTCCTGATGGCGGATGTGGTCCTGCTGCTCCTCGAACTCCTTGCGGCGCCGGGCCCGGCGCTCCTCGCGCAGCCGGAGGTAGGCGGTGTAGTTGCCCGGGTACTCCTCGGTGGTGCCGTGGTTGAACTCCAGCACCCCGGTGCAGACGTGGTCGAGGAAACGGCGGTCATGGGAGACCAGCACGAAGGCGGTGCTCACCCCGGCCATGAACTCCTCGAGCCACTCGATCCCCTCCAGGTCCAGGTGATTGGTCGGCTCATCAATCAAGAGAAGGTCGGCGTCGGCCACCAGCAGCTTGGCCAGCTCCACGCGCCGCTGCTGGCCACCCGACAGCTCGGCCGGGTTGCGACCCCGCAGCTCCTCGTCGATCCCCAGGCCGCCCAGCGCCTCCCGCGCGCGCGCCTCCAGCTCGTAACCGCCGGCGTTCTCGTAGCGATGCTGGAGGTCGCCATAGCGGCTCAATTGGCCCTCCAGCCCGGGCCCCGCCCGGCTCATGGCGGCTTCCAGGCCGGAGAGCTCGTGGCGCATCGCGGCCAGGTCGGTGCGTGAGGCCATCACCTCCTCCAGGACGGTGTTGGCCACCGGGGCGGGCGCGTCCTGGGGCAGGTGGGCGCTGCGCAGGCCGCGCAGGCGGTCGACGCTCCCCTCGCTCGGCTCGAGGTCGCCGGCCAGGACGTGGAGCAGCGACGACTTGCCGGCCCCGTTGGCCCCCACCACGGCCAGCCGGGCCCGGCGCTCCAGGCGCAGGTCGAGGCCGGAGAAGATGGTCTCGGCGCCATAGGCGACCGCGAGTTGGGAGGCGCTGAGCAGGGGCATGCTGTCGCCGAGCCTAGCCGGTCGAGTCTCCCGCCGCCGGGGGGAGGACGCCGGCCGGGGTGGCCGCCGGCTCCGCCGCGGGGGTGGCCGGCGGCCGGCCCAGGGCTCCCTCGCGCTCCAGGATCCGGCGGAGGATCGCCACTGAGGAGGCGTAGGTCGAGTCCATCCCGAAGTAGGAGAGCCCGCGGGCGCCCAGGGTGCGCGCCTGGGTGAAGGGCGTGTCCGAGGCGTAGTGGATGATCCCGAAATCGAGCGGCAGGCTCGAGAAGTTGACCGGCTCCCCGGTCGGATAGCGCTCCGCCTCGCTGATCTCGTAGATGGCGTTGCAGTAGGGGCCGACCTCCATCTCGACCACCGTGAACGCCTCGCGGTAGTAGAAGTCGAGGTAGCCGCGGTTCTGCAGGAAGGTGCCCTTGACGGACACCGTCCGCTGGTTGTCGAGGCCGCTCCCGAAGCGGAGGTGGGGCGCGATGTCGGCGACGGTGAAGGCGTTGTTGAGCCAGTAGGTGCAGCCGCTGTGCTCGTCGTGGACGACGTTGGAGATCATCACGTCGCCGACGTCGGCGTTGAGCGTCGCCGCCTT
>Ga0209415_10004203_pt1 | contig 26467 bp, 26 predicted proteins | sample PeaSoiSIISIP2007_FD_187696 | JGI IMG/M metagenome (GOLD analysis project Ga0209415, IMG submission 187696) | Peat soil microbial communities from Weissenstadt, Germany - SII-SIP-2007 (SPAdes) (version 2) | ecosystem: Environmental > Terrestrial > Soil > Wetlands > Peat | place: Germany... | reverse complement strand
GCTCGGCTCGCAAGCTCGACAAAGAGTCTAAAAGTGCGCACCTCGCGGACTCGTTAGCTCGGCTCGCAAGCTCGCCTAGTGATAAGGTTTCAGACTTCCCATTTGAGTAGAGCGGGAAAGATGGGCGGACGGATGGCGCACATCAGACGCCTTGACGAACCTCCCACCGACGTCTCAGCTTAAGCGGCTAAGTGTGATTCCCGCTGACGTGCTTTCCGTCGCTGTTTAATTCGCGCCGTTTTCGCATCCGCACCGCGCAATTGCTCCAGCGGTTTTCGAGTTCGCAACGCGGCAGGCCATGAACGCTCTTGAGTAAATCATTTTCTGCTTGAAGGAGCCGGTTTGCCTCAATCAAGCGGTCCCGATCGGTCTTCAACTGGTCATGGCAGTCCCGCCAATAACCGACCTCGACGTCCTTGGCTGCCTGCGCGGCCTTGAGCCGCCATACTTCGCCGATTAGCGCGGCGCACTCTTCCAGATTTAGTGATCGCAGCTCGTTTACATTTCGTTGGAGTTCTTCCAGTCGCTCTATTTTCATGGGGCGCTCTCCCTTTCATCCAGGCATTCCCCACTCTGTAAGCTGGAGTTCTCGGTTCACCATTCCCGATTTTGGAACTCGATTCAAACCCCGCAACGCCTGGCGGGTTTACTTAGCGGACAGCGCGGGTGCGGATTCCGGCGGAGCAGCCCGCTTGGTTGCAGTGTGTGATGAGGCGCGAGCGAGTTGACGGAAGGCAGTGCGAAAGCCTTTAATGCGCCTATGGCTGGAATTGTCTCTTACGGATCGTACATCCCTTATCGGCGGCTCAAACGCGCCGCGATTGCGGCGGTGCTCGGAGTGCCGGCGACGCGCGGCGAACGCTCGGTCGCGAGCTTCGACGAGGACAGCGTTTCGATGGCGGTGGAAGCGCTGCGAGACGCGCTGAAAGCGACGCCCGCACCCGACGTCCGCTCGCTGGTCTTCGCCACCACCACGCCGCCCTATGCCGAGAAGCTCAACGCCGCATTGGTGGGCGCGGGTGCGCTGCTGCCGCACGAAATTCGCGCGTCGGATTCAACCGGCTCGATTCGCGCCGGACTCTCCGCGATGCTGCAGGCGGCCGACGCCGTTGCGGCTACGGGTGGACAGGCCGCCGTCGCGATCGCCGACAGCCGCCTCGGCGCGCCCGAGGGCAAGGCCGAGCAGGCCAACGGCGACGGCGCCGCGGCCTTTCTGCTGGGCAACGAAAACGTGATCGCGGAGATCGTCGCGAGCACTTCGCTCACCCGCGAGTACCTCGACTCGTGGCGCTCGCCGGGCGAGCGCTTCGCGCATTCGTGGGAAGAGCGCTTCGCGCTCACCCAGGCCTACAATCCGCTGTTCAAGAAGATCATCCACGACGCGCTCGAAAAGGCCAAGGTGGCGCCGGGCGATCTGGCCAAGGTCGTGCTGGATGCGCCCAATCAGCGCGCCGCCGACGAGATCCTGCGCGAGCTCAAGATCGATCCGGCGAAAGTCGCCGATTCGCTGGCGGTGACGGTCGGGCAGGCAGGCGCGGCGCATGCGGCGCTGATGCTGACCGCGGTGCTGCCAGCAGCCAAGCCCGGGGATTACATACTCGTTGCGACGGTCGGCGACGGCGCCGACGCGATGGTGCTCAAAGTGACGCCGGCGGCGGCCGCCTTCAGGCCGGTCCATTCGGTGGGCCGGATGGTCGAATCGAAGGGTGACGTAACTTACGGGAATTATCTGAAGTGGCGTGAAATTCTGCCGACCGAACCGCCGCGGCGTCCCGATCCGGAGCGGCCGGCGGCCCCGCCGATGATGCGCTCGGAGAAGTGGAAGTTCGGACTGATCGGTTCCCGCTGCACCGCCTGCGGCACGGTCCAACTGCCGCCGCAGCGGGTCTGCGTTAAATGCCGCGCCTTTGATAAGATGGAACCGTACCCGTTCGCCGATCGGACCGGGCGAATCGCGACCTACGCGATCGATCGGCTGGCGTATTCGCTCAATCCGCCGACGGTCAACGCGGTGGTCGATTACGAAGGCGGTGGACGCTTTATGTGTGAAATGACCGATTGCGAGCCCGACAAGGTCGCGATTGGCGATGAAGTCGAAATGACCTTTCGCCGGCTCTTTACCGCCGACGGGGTCCATAACTATTTTTGGAAGGCGCGCCCCAAGCGCTAGGCGCAGCGGGACCAACGGCCGCAGGAGGACGAATTCATGGCGAGCAACGGAATCAAGGATCGCGTCGCGATTATCGGGATGGGCTGCACCAAGTTCGGCGAGCATTGGGACAAGGGCGCCGACGACCTGTTATGCGACGCAGCTTACGAGGCCTACGCGTCCGCGGGCGTGCAGCCGAACGACGTCGACGCCTACTGGCTCGGCACCATGGGTTCGGGTGTATCGGGCTTGACGCTGTCAGAGCCGCTCAAGATTGACTACAAGCCGGTGACGCGGGTCGAGAATATGTGCGCGACCGGTTCGGAGTCGCTGCGCCAGGCGTGTTACGCGGTGGCCTCGGGGGCCTACGATATGGCGATGGCGATTGGGGTCGAGAAGCTCAAGGACTCCGGCTTTTCGGGCCTCGTGATGACCAATCCGCCGAACGACGGCACGCCCGCGTCGATGACGCCGCCGGCGCTGTTCTCGCTGCTCGCGCCCGCCTACTTCAAGAAGTATGGGCTCGACGCCGAGAAGGGCAAAGAGGTGATCTCGCGGATTGCGTGGAAGAATCATCGTAACGGCGCGAAGAACGGCAAGGCGCAGTTCCAGAAGGAAGTCTCGATGGAGGCTATCCGGAATTCGCCGAAGATCGCCGACCCGCTCGGGATCATGGATTGCTCGGGCGTTTCGGACGGCGCGGCGGCCGCGATCGTGGTGCGCGCCGAAGTTGCGCACAAGTACTGCAAGCATCCCATCTATATCAAGGCGCTGTCGTTCGTCGCCGGACCGGCGGCGGGACCGCTCTCGCCGGAATATGATTTCACGTCGTTTCCCGAAGTGGTCGCCTCGGCGCGCGACGCATACGCGCAGGCCGGAATCACCAATCCGCGCGAGCAGATCAGCATGGCGGAGGTCCACGACTGTTTCACGCCGACCGAACTGGTGCTGATGGAGGACCTGGGCTTCAGTCCGCGAGGCCATGCGTGGCAGGACGTGATGGAGGGCTTCTTCGATCTCGATGGTCATCTGCCGGTGAATCCGGACGGCGGACTCAAATCGTTCGGCCATCCGATCGGCGCCTCGGGACTGCGCATGATGTACGAGATGTGGCTGCAGATGCGCGGCGAGGCGGGTCCGCGCCAGCTCGATCATCCGAAAGTCGGACTGACGCACAACCTGGGCGGACAGCCGGGGCGCTGCGTGAGCTTCGTCTCGGTGGTCGGCAGCCAGATCGGTTAAGCGGCGGCGCGCGGGTTCGCGCACAATACCACATTAGTAGCGATACGGCCGGTTCCGAGGTGGAGCCGGCCGTATTTTTTTAACAGCAGGCCATCGCACGCGAATCGACGGTGGTTAATGATAAGCAATGCCAAAATAAGCTAACGTACCGTCCTGCCTCCCCGGATGTTGAAGATTTCCGGTCCCGCCGCTCTGTGACTGATTGACATAGTGACATAGCCGGATCGAGTGCTATTGAATCGGATTGTTGCGACAGGTTTCGCGCGAAGCCAGCCCAAAAGGGGGGTCGGCTGAGCCCGTGATCGAATCGTTGAGCGGTTAAATCTATGGACGCCGAGAGGTATCTGCGATGAAGAAGTACATCACGTTGCGGACCGACAAGGGTGATCGGGTATATCTCACGCTGGACGGCTGGGGCGCCGGGATCGACAAACTGCATCGGCGCTGGACGCGCGATCCGGACGGTTGGCGTTGCGTCGATAACGGCGACGTCGCCCATAGCACCGGCCTACTCTTTTCCCGCCCCACGCGAACGCTCGGCGTGGCCCGTCGTTAGCGCCTGAGTCCCCAGCGCGCGGATCGCAGTTCGTTCGCCGCCACACAACCGCGGGACTGCAGCCAGGGAGTCGCGAGCGGTTGCCCGCGAGGCCGTCGCGCCCATAGACTTGGGCGGCCATGGAAGATGCGCGGGTAATCGATCTCGACACTGTGAGGGTGCGGCTCTCGCGTCTGCTGGAGCAGGCGACGGAGGTCATTCGCAGTCATTATCGGTCGGAGCTGTCGCTGCAGGATTTCGTTGATGCGGGACGGTTTCGCGAATGGCGCGTCGGCTGCCTCGCGTTTCTGAAAGAAGCCTTCGGCCCCGACAGCCATTATCTGAAAGAGTACGAGTTTTCCTGCGACAGCCCGTATCTGAACGCGGCCGCGCGCGGGCAGGCGGTGCTGCGGGCGGCGCGCGAGTATATCGATTTTGGCCCGGTGGCGCGGGTCGAGGAGCTGGCCGCGGCCGAGGTCTTCAATGACCTGCTGGCGATCGCGGAGCGCCATTGCGCGGACGGCCGCGCAAGTGCGGCGGCGGTGCTCGCCGCGGCGATTTTAGAGGACGTGCTGTGGCGCAACGCACGGAATCGCAAGCTTGCGATTCGCGAGCAGATCGACGGTCCGGCGACACTCAATCAGAAACTCTGGCAGTCGGGCGTCTATCAGACCGCGATCAAGAACCGGATCGACGGCTGGATGGAACTTGGCGCGCGCGGCGCGGCGGGCGACGCCGCGCTGGACTCTGCGGAGGCCGCGGCGAGCGTGGCCGCGATGATCACCGGCGTGCGCAATTTCGTCGCCGACTTCCTGATCTGATTCGCTACTCTCTGATCTAGCACGGTTCGGCCCAAGTCGACGCGGGGAGCACGCCGCGCGGCGGTCAGGGCTGGGGCGCGTGCGGCGGCGGCCCGCCCGGCGTGAAATCCATCGGTTCGCTGAACTGCGACGGCGGTGGTGGCGCGGCGGGCGCCTTGGTGGTGGCCTCGGTCTGCTTCTGCAGCTTCAGCCATTCGCTTTCGGAAGAGGGCACCTTGACCACCTCGGCGCTGGCCGGAACGACCGTCGGATCGTGCGTGAAGATGTAGGCGGTCGAGGGCGCCGGGCTGGTCAGCAGGGTTGGAAAGAGCGCCTCGAGATCGAACAGGCGCGCCGGGGCGAACGGTGCAAGATCGCTGATCGACCCGAGCGCTACGTCGTTGTCCTTGACCATGATCCCAGGCCTTAGGATGGCGCCGCGTTCGGCGCGCAGGTTGTAACATCCGGGCGGCAGATTCTGGGCGAAAGTGGCGTCGGTGTGGGTCGGGGCGAGGTAGCTGTCGTGGCTCGCGCAGTTCTCGAAATGGAGGTCGCGGCGCGGCGCCGGTTGACCCTGATAGCCGATGAGGGTGCCGCTGACGCGCGCCGCCGAGGCGGCTGCGGGAAGTCCGGCGACCACAAGCATTGCGAGGACGCACGCGAGCATAATCGCCGCGGGCCAGGGCATCACGTTCACGCGCGGGCGGCGGGATTTTTCTCGCAGGCAGCTTTCGCGCCGCTCGCGCCGCGCAGGCAATTGAATCTCGGTGGTCCTCATCGGTGATTCCTCGAACATGATCTCCGTCGATCTACGCAGGCGTCAAGCGGCATCGGATACGGACGCTCGCGATTGTCGCGGACATCGACTATCGTTATCGATTGAATTCATCATCATTCATGTCGCGTATCGGCGACTCCGTTTAGTCCCGAATCGTGACGACATTAAATTGCCCCGCGCGTGGCGCATTGGAGCGACGAAATTATGCAGCGAGTGACGCTATATCACAACCCCGGCTGAGGGAACTCGCGCGGCGCGCTTGAACTGCTCAAGAGCCGCGGTGTCGAGTTCGACACTATAGAATATCTGAAACATCCGCCGGCGCGTGCGGCGCTCGAAGAGATCGCCGCGCGCCTCGAGGGGCCGATTGCCGAGCTGGTGCGCAAGGACAAGCGCTTCGCTGAACTCGGACTGAAGCCCGACGCTTATGCGACGCGCGATACAGTGATCGCGCTGTTGCTCAAACATCCGGAACTGATGCAGCGGCCGATCGTGATTCGCGCCGGCCGTGCCGTAATCGCGCGGCCGCCGGAGAAACTGCTGGCGCTGCTCTGAGGGGCAGGGTCAGGCGGGGATCACGCGCTTTTGCGAATCTTGCCACTGCGGATACAGCGCGTGCAGACCAGCACCCGCTGCACGCCGCCGCCGATCAGCGCGCGCACTTCCTGCAGGTTGGGATTCCAGCGCCGCTTGGTCTTGTTGTTGGCGTGACTCACGCTATTGCCGACCGAGGGCCGTTTGCCGCATACCGAGCAGTGTCTCATCGCGCGTTACTCCGAATCTTTTGAGCTTCTGGCCTGGGCGGCCTGAACCAATCGCCCGCATGGAGTAGCGACTCGCGCGGGCCTGAACCCGCAAGCCTAATCCGAGCGGACGGCGAAGGAAAGAGGGTCGTACGACCTTCGCCGGCGAGGCGACTCGGCAATCGCGGCTATTAACAGGCTGCGGCGAGTGCTGTTAGTAAACCTGAACTCCTGTGGCGCGCGGCGGCCTCGCGAACTTGAGTCAGCGCCCTCAAGCCCACATTGTGGACTTGGCGCAGCCGCAGGCGGAGCGCGCAGTCGGCGACCTCAAGAAGCCTGCCGGCTTGCTCGAACGAGTCTGCGCCGGACGCAAAAACTAAAGGTGGATCGTGACGGCGGCGCCAACGGGATGACCCAGCGGATAATTCATATACTGCCCGAACAGGTGGCGAGCCAGATTGCCGCCGGCGAGGTGGTCGAGCGTCCGGCCTCGGCGCTGAAAGAGCTGGTCGAGAACGCGCTCGACGCCGGCGCGCGCAATATCAGCGTCGAAATCGAGCGCGGCGGCGCCGGACTAATCGCCGTTGCCGACGACGGCTGCGGGATGGGCCGCGAGGACGCGATCCTCGCCCTGCGGCGGCATGCGACCTCGAAGATCCGTGACGCGGCGGATCTGGCCGCGATTCGCACGCTGGGCTTTCGCGGCGAGGCGCTGGCGGCGATCGCGAGCGTCGCCCGGATGGTGCTGCGGACCCGGCGGCCCGCCGACGATCATGGCGTCGAAATCGTCGCGACCGGCGGCGAAATCGAGCGGGTCGAGGCCTGTGCGATGGCGTCCGGCACCCGGATCGAGGTGCGCGGACTCTTTTTCAATACTCCCGCGCGGCTCAAGTTTCTCAAAACCGTCGCGACCGAGCAGGGCGCGGCGGCCGAGACGATCCAGCGGCTCGCCCTGGCCAACTATCGCGTCGCCTTCGCGCTCACCGCCGATGGGCGCAAGCTCGCGGCGACGCCCCGCGCGACCTCGTTGCTCGAACGCCTGCGGCAGCTGTTCGGCGCTAAAATGGCCGACCAGATGATCGCGTTCGATCACCGTGCGGGGAACGCGCGCGCCTGGGGTCTGGCCGCGACCAGCCAGGAGTCGTTCGCGACGGCGCGGATGGTCTTCACCTTCGTCAACGGCCGCGCTGTGCGCGACCGCCTGCTGACCCGCGCGATCGCACAGGCCTATCAAAGCCTGCTCCCGCGCGGCCGCCATCCGGCGGTCGCCCTGATGGTCGAGCTGCGGCCCGAAGAGGTCGACGTCAACGTTCATCCGATGAAGACCGAGGTGCGCTTTCGCAACTCGGGCGCGCTCTTCGAGCTGGTCTATCACGCCCTGCGCGCGCGGCTGGCTGACCAGACCGCCACCGGCGGAGACTATCAGACCGCCAGTGGCGGAGCTTTGCATACCGCCGACGGCGATGTACTCCGGCTCCCCGCCGCAGCGGTCGCGGGTGCCGGGGCCGCGTCCGGCCCGGACGGAGCACCGGCACCCGCCAACGGCTACGCCGACCGGCCGCTGCGGCTGGTCGCCGACGCGCCCGCGGCGAGAATCGAGCAGCGCGCGCTCGGTCTCGGCTACGGCGGCGCGCCGCGCGCCGCCGTAGCCGAGACCGGCTTCGCGAGCGCCACCGCCGGTCCCGGAGCGACCGGCGCTGCGTTAGACGCCGCGGCGCCGGCCGCTAACGGAATGCGCGCGGCGCCCATTCCGCGCTACTCGGAGTTGCGCGTGATGGGACAGTTGTTCGCCGGCTATATCGTCCTGGAAGACTCGTCTTCTGTGTCGGACGACGGTTTGATCCTGGTCGATCAGCATGCGGCGCACGAGCGCGTGACCTTCGAGCGGCTCAAAGACGAGATGCGCGCGGGCGGCGTCCGCACGCAGGCGTTGCTGACGCCACTTCCGCTCGAACTCGGGCTCGGGCGAGCCGCGCAGGTCATCGCGGGGCTCGCGGAGTTGCGGACGATCGGCTTCGAGCTCGAGCAATTCGGCACTTCCACGCTCTTGCTGAAGGCGGTGCCGGCGGTCTTCGCCGGCAACGGCGACGGCTTAAGACTGCTGACGGACGTGATCGAAGGGCTGGGCGAGGCGGGTGGACGTTCGCGCGGCGCCCACGAAGTCAGCGCGATCGAGGACCTCTTGAAGCGTCTGGCGTGTCACGGATCCGTGCGGGTCGGTCGGATGCTCGCCGCCGACGAGATTACGGCGCTGCTGGTTGCGCTCGACGCGACGCCCTTTAAAACCAACTGCCCGCATGGGCGCCCGGTGCATATCCGCTTCGCGCGCGGCGCGATCGAGCGCCTCTTCCGCCGTTAACTCCCCGGTGTTTCGGCGCGCTCCGCGCTGCATTACAATTCCTCCAGGATGAGTCGCGTAGCCGAAATCTCCGCGTCCGTGACGACCAACGAGCCGGCCACCGCAGTCGATGCTGGGCCGCGCGGCGGGGTTCGCTTCACTCCGCGCGTCGGGACGCGCGTCGCGATGATTTTGGGGCCGACCGCTGCCGGCAAGACCACCTTCGCGATTGAAGTGGCCGAGCGCCTCGGCGCCGAGATCATCAACGCCGATTCACGCCAGCTCTACCGCCGCATGGATCTGGGAACGGCCAAGCCGACCGCGCATGAACGGTTGCGCGTACCCCATCATCTGATCGATATCCGCGATCCCGACGCGCCGATCGACGTCGCCGAGTATGCCGCGTTGGCGCGTGACGCGATTGCACAGATCGCAGCACGCGGACGGCCGGCGTTGGTCGTCGGTGGCAGCGGCCTTTATCTGCGCGCATTGCGCGGGGGGATTTTCACCGGTCCGCCGGCCTCGCGGGAGTATCGCGCGGAGCTCGGCGCGATTGCCACCGAGCATGGCGCCCCGTATCTGCATCGGCGGCTGACCGACGTCGATGCGGCGGCGGCGGCGCGGATCGGCCCGGAGGATTTTCCGCGGATCGTGCGCGCGCTGGAGGTTCATGCCTTGAGCGGTATTCCGATCAGTGAACATCAGCGGCGGCATCGGGAGGCCGGCGGCGGCTACGAGAATAGGGAGGGCGCTGGCGGCTACGAGAACCTGGCGATTGGCCTTGCAGTCGCGCGCGAACGCCTGTACGCGCGGATCGACCGGCGCTTCGACGCGATGGTGGCGGGCGGTCTGATCGAGGAGGTGCGCGGCCTGCTTGCGGCGGGCTACGGCGCCGAGAGTGTGGTGCTGCAGACGATCGGCTATCGCGAGATCGCGCGGTATCTGTCCGGGAAGCTCACGCTCGCGGCGGCGATCGACGTGGCCAAGCGCGAGAGCCGCCGCCTGGCCAAACGCCAGATGACCTGGTTCCGGCGCGAGCCCGGCCTGGTCTGGCTTGACCCGGACAAGGGTATCGCAGAGGCTTTGGGTCTGTTTCAGAAGTTTTTTAGCGCGCCGGCGAACCAGGTGCAGGACAGCGCATAACTAAGCCAATTTCACTTGAGAAGGCATCGCTACGGGGCGACGCCGAGGCGACCGCACGATGTACGGCGACGATGAGGCGGCGGCATTATGGTATGCGATGATATGGATGTTCACGAATGAAGGATGATGCGGCGCCCGCGCTGGGCGGGCGCCCGGCCGCGGAACTCGAAACGCGCCTGGCGGAACTGGTGCGGCTGATCGACGCCGCCGAGCCCCGCGCGCGGCGACCGCTCGCGGCCGAGAAGAGTGCGATCGAAACGCACTTGAAGTCGCGGCTCGAGCCGATCGATCGGGTGCGGCTCGCGCGTAATCCGGCGCGTCCGCAGACGCTGGATTACGTCGAAGCGCTGGTCGGCGAATTCATGGAAATTCACGGCGACCGCCGCTTCGCCGACGACGGTGCGATTGTCGCCGGCCTGGGCTATTTCGGCCGCGTCCCGGTCGCGATCGCGGGCCATCAGCGGGGCCGCTCGACGGCCGAGCGGATCCGGCGCAATTTCGGCAAGCCGTATCCGGAGGGCTATCGCAAGGCGGCGCGCGTGTTCGATCTGGCCAGCCGTTTCGGCTTGCCGGTGATCACTTTTATCGATACCCAGGGGGCCGAGCCCGGAGTGGGGGCGGAGGAGCGCGGCCAATCGGAGGCGATCGCGGCGAACCTCGAGCTGATGGCGAAGATCGAGGCGCCGGTGATCGCGTGCGTGATCGGCGAGGGCGGCTCGGGGGGCGCGCTGGCGCTCGGCGTCGGCAACGCCGTGCTGATGCAGGAATATGCCTGCTACTCGGTGATTACGCCGGAGGGCTGCGCGGCGATTCTATGGCGCGAGGGCGGCCCTCAGAAGTTCGCCGAAGCGGCGCGCGCGCTGCGCCTGTCGGCGGAAGATCTTTTGCATCTCGGCGTGATCGACGAGATAGTCCCGGAGCCTCCGGGCGGGGCTCATCGGGAACCCGCCGAGGCGATCGTGGCGCTCGGCCGCGCGATCGAGCGCCAGCTTAAACGCTTGATGCGGATGACGCCGGCGGCGCTGCGCGAGGACCGCGCGCGAAAATTCGCCGCGATGGGCACCGCGTATATCACGCGCACCCGCGTTGAAAACGGCGCCGGAATCGGCTAGCCCTTGGCGCCGCGATGTCCACCAAGGAAAAACTCCGCCGCCCAAAAGGCGGTGCGACGCTCGAAGATCTGCGCAAGCGGATCGACGAAATCAATCTGAAGCTGGTCGCGCTGTTTAATCAGCGCGCGCGGCTTGCCCAGCAGATCGGCCGTCTGAAGCATCACGACGGTGCGCCGATCTATCAGCCGGTGCGCGAACGGCAAGTGCTCGATCGAGTGGTCGCGCATAATCCGGGGCCGCTCAGCGGGGACCATCTGCGGCGGATTTTCCAGGAGATAATTTCTGCCTGCACCGCGCTCGAACATGCATTGCGGATTGCGTATCTCGGACCCGAGCATACTTATTCGCATGAGGCTGCGCGTAATCGCTTCGGCGCGAGCGCGGCGTTTGCACCCGAGCCCTCGATCGCGGCGGTGTTCCAGGCGCTGGAAAACCAGCGTGCGGATTATGGCGTGGTGCCGGTGGAAAACTCGACCGAGGGTTCGGTGAGCCTGACGCTCGATTTATTGATTGACACGCCGCTGTGCATCATCGGCGAAATTATGCTGCCGATTCGCCATGCGCTGATGGCGCGTGCGGATGCCGGCGGGTTCAAGAAAATCGTCTCGCACCAACAGTCGCTGGGGCAGTGCCGCAACTATCTCGCCGCCAACTATCCGAATTGCGAACTCGAGGCGGTGCCGTCGAACAGCTTGGCGGCGCAGAAGGCCGCCGCGGATGCGAACTACGCGGCGATCGCATCGGTGGCCGCGGCGCGCGCCAACGAACTCAACGTGATCGCTGAAAATATCCAGGACGTGGCGCAGAACACGACACGGTTCCTGGTGCTCGGACGCGAGACGATGGCGCGCAGCGGCGCCGACAAGACCAGCCTGGTCTTCGCGCTGCCGGAGCGCGCGGGCGCGCTGCACGGGGCATTGACGCTGTTCGCGCGCCAGCGAATTAACCTGACCATGATCCAATCGCGGCCGCAGCGCGAACGGCCGTGGGCGTATGTGTTTTTCGTCGATCTGCAAGGCCATCGGGAGGACGCTAAGGTGCGCCGCGCGCTCGCTGCGTTGGAAAAGCGGGCCCTTTTTCTGAAGGTGCTAGGATCGTATCCTGAAGGCAAGTCCGCCTGAACGCCGAAAAAGGTCCGCCGGCAGATTCGATTGCGCCGGCGCGGGTCGCACAGTTTGATAAAACCCGAATCCCTGGTCATGCCGACGGTTGCCGCGCTCCATCCGTACGAGCCCGGCAAACCAATTGAGGAATTGCAGCGCGAACTCGGTATCGACGATCCGGTCAAGCTCGCGTCCAACGAGAATCCGCTGGGTCCGTCGCCACTGGCGGTGGCCGCGATGCACGCGGCGCTGGCAGAGGTGAATCGCTACCCCGACGGCGCATGCTGGGCGGTCTGTCAGAAAATCGCGGCACATCATGGCGTCGGCGCGGGTCAGATATTCGTCGCCGGCGGTTCGGTCGAAGTGCTGAACCTGCTCGCATTCCTGTTTTTGCGGCCCGGACTCAACGCGGTCTTTTCCGAACACTCGTTTGCGATTTACGCGCTGGCGACGGCGGCAGCGGGTGGCAACGGCAAGGCCGTGCCGATGAAGGACGGCTTTTACTTCGACCTCGATGCGATCGCGGCGGCGATCGACGCCAATACGCGAATCGCCTTCCTCGATAATCCGACCAATCCCGCCGGTACGATTTTCAAGCGCGCCGCGTGGGAGCGCTTCCTGACCCAGGTGCCCGAACATGTCGTGATCGTTGCCGACGAGGCCTACTTCGAGTTCGTGCGCGACGCTGACTATCCGGACTCGCTCAAGTATCACGACCCTGGTCGCATGATCGTCACGATGCGGACGTTTTCGAAAATTTTCGGCCTCGCCGGCGTGCGCATCGGCTACGCGGTGGCGCGGTCCGACCTCGTGCAATTGCTGCACAAGGTCCGGCAACCTTTCAACGTGACTTCGCTCGCCCAAGCCGCGGTGCTGGCCGGGATGGACGACGTCGATCACGTGCGGCGTACCCTCAAAAACAACGCGGAAGGAATCGCGTACCTCGAGCGCGAGTTCAAGCGGATGGATCTCGCCTACGTCCCGAGCCACGCGAATTTTATCCTGGTCGAAGTCGGCGCCGGCAAGGCGGTGTTCGACCAATTGCTGAAGCTTGGCGTGATCGTGCGGCCGATGGGCGCGTACGGCTGGCCGCAGCATCTGCGGGTTAGCGTGGGTCTGCCGGAGGAAAACCGCAAACTGATCGCGGCGTTGGAGAAGGTCGATAAGAGGAAGTGAAGGAAGGGAGAAGGGGGATTGTTGAGGAGCGCAGAACTTATAATTTACTGAAACCTCACGAGGTTTCAGACTTCCCTTTTGAATTATCGTCGAGCGATATCCGCAGGGCTGCGGCTGCGATGCAGCCGAGTAAGGGTGGGATGCTTTGAACGAATACCGACATACGCCCGAGCGTGCGAGCGGCAGTCAGTGAGGTATTCGGCATCAGTCCCTGTTGTACGCAACGTCGATTTCTCATGGAGTTCTAAACGGATTTTGCCGGCATCTTGCAAACCGGAAGTCTGAAACCTCGTGAGGTTTCAGTAAAAGGCTATAGTTTTGAGTCTCCTCAACAATTTGTCTGTGCTGCGAGCGATCGGTGGCGAGAGCTGCCGCTCGCGCGGAATTGAGCCGAACCGATGACCACGCTGTTTCGCCAGATGACGCTCTGCGGGGTCGGCCTGATCGGCGGATCGCTCGCGCTCACCGCGCGTAAGCATGGGCTGATCGAGCGGATCGTAGGACTGGGGCGCACGCAGGCGAATCTCGACGTCGCGATGGCGCGCGGGCTGATCGACGAGGCGACGCGCGATCCCGCGCAAGCTGCACGGGGCGCGGACCTAGTGATGCTGGCGACGCCGGTGATGACGTTTCCAGAGACGCTCGCCGCAATGGTGCCGCATCTGCCGGAGGACGCGGTGGTGACCGACGTCGGCAGCGTGAAGGAATGGGTGGTGCGCGAACTGGAGCCGCTGATCGGACCGCAGATGGCTCTTCTCGGAGTGCATCCGGTGGCCGGCAAGGAGACCGTCGGGGCGGCGGCTGCGGAGGAAAATCTGTTCGTGAACCGTCGCGTGATCGTGACGCCGTCGAGCCGCAGCACGCCGGATGCGGTGGCGAGGGTCGAAGCGTTATGGCGGGCGACCGGGGCGAAGGTTGAACGGATGACGCCGGCGGCGCACGATGCGATCGTCGCGCGCGCGAGCCATTTGCCGCAGCTGGTTGCGAGCGCGCTGGCGGCGGCGCTCGATCATGAACAAATAGACGGGAAAATTGTCATCGAGTATGGCGCGGGCGGCTTGCGCGACACGACGCGGATCGCGGCGTCGTCCGCCGAGATGTGGCGCGACATCTGCCTGACGAATCGCGCGGCGATTTTGGAGGCGCTGAAACTGTTTCGCGGGAGCTATGAGGACTTTGAAGGTGCGGTCGAACGCGCCGATGCCGACGAACTGATCGCGCTATTCGAGCGTGGGCGCCGGATGCGCGAGCGCTTGAAATAAATATGCGAGCGATTGCGATAAAGCGCGAGCGATCGAAATGATGCGCCGGTATTCGAAATGAAGCGCACACGCCCGATTGTGGCAATCGACGGTCCGGTCGGCGCCGGCAAATCGACCGTGGCGCGCGCCCTCGCGCGTGCGCTCGGCTTCAGCTATCTGAACACCGGCGCGATGTATCGTGCCGTGGCGGTGGCCACGCGCGCCGCTGGTATCGATCCTGATATGGCCGGGATCGACGAGCAATTGCGCGCGATTCTTGATACAATGACGATTGCGTTCGACGGCGAGCGCGTAATCCTGGCCGGCCGCGATATCAGCGACGTTATTATTGAACCAGAAATCGGCGATCTCGCTTCGCGCTTTTCGGCGTTGCCGATGGTGCGCGAGACGATGCGCGATCTGCAGCGCGCGGCCGGCGCAGGGGGCGGCGTGGTGATGGAAGGACGTGATATCGGCACGGCGATTTTTCCCGATGCCGAAGTCAAGTTCTTCCTGGTGGCTGATGCTGGCGTACGTGCGGCGCGCAGGTATGCGGAGTTGGCGAACAAAGGTGTAGCAACGACGCTTGCGGAAGTCGCCGCACAATTGGCCGAGCGCGATCGGCGTGACGCCGGCCGGACGTTGGCCCCGCTCAAACCCGCAGCCGACGCGATTGTGATCGATTCGACCGCGCGCGACGTGGCCGCGGTGGTGAATGAGATGAAAACACGCGTGGAGGTAGTTTCACGCGTCAAATAGGGCTTGAAACGAGTCTAGCGCCCTTGTATGGATTGCAGTAGTCTCGATGTCCCGCAGGTAGAAGGTCCCTTTAAATGGAGAAAGATTTGTCTGAGAAAGCGAACGGAGGAACGAATGATTTCGAGTCGATGATGGAGCAGAGCCTGCGCGCCCCGCGTACGGGCGATGTTCTTATTGGCACAGTTCTGTTGATCACGCGCGACAACGTCATCATCGATATTAATTACAAGTGCGAAGGTCAGGTGCCGCTCGCCGAGTTCCTGGATCACGACGGCAACGTCATGGTCAAGGAAGGCGACGAGGTTGATGTTTTTTTCGAGGGCACCGAGACCGAGAACGGCACGGTGATGCTGTCCCACGCCAAGGCCGAGAAGTTCAAGGTCTGGCGCGAACTCGAACAGGCGTTCCAGAACGAATCCCCGGTCGAAGGCGTAATCCTGGGCAAGGTCAAGGGTGGTCTGCAAGTCGATATCGGCGTGCCGGCGTTTCTGCCCGGATCGCATGTCGATTTGCGGCCGGCGCGAAATCTCGATCGTTACGTCGGTCAGCGCGGCCGTTTCCAGATTCTCAAGTTCAATCGAGCCCGCGGCAACGTGGTGGTCTCGCGCCGTAGCGTGATCGAGCGCGAGCGCACCTCGCTCAAGGAAGAGACGCTCAAGGTGCTCGAAGAGGGCGTGATCCTCGAGGGCACGGTCAAAAATATCACCGATTACGGCGCGTTCGTTGATCTCGGCGGTATCGACGGCCTGCTGCATATCACCGACATGGCGTGGGGCCGCCTGCAACATCCGTCGGAAGTCCTGAAGGTGGGCGAGAAGGTCAAGGTGGTCGTGCTGAAGTACGACCAGGGGCGCGAGCGCGTCTCGCTCGGCATGAAGCAGATCATGCCCGACCCGTGGACCAAGGCGACGGAGAGCTACCCGGTCGGCGCGCGCCTGCGCGGCAAAGTCGTGAGCGTGACCGATTACGGCGCGTTCGTCGAGTTGGAAAAGGGCGTCGAGGGGCTGATTCACGTCAGCGAGATGTCCTGGAGCAAGCGCGCGGTACATCCGTCGAAAGTGGTGAACGTCGGCGACATGGTCGAGGTGCAGGTGCTCGGCGTCGACGAAGGGAATCGGCGGATTTCGCTTGGACTTAAGCAGACCGAGCCGAATCCGTGGGAAGCGCTCGCCGACATCCATCCGATCGGCAGCACGATCAAGGGCAAGGTCAAATCGATTACCGACTTCGGCGTGTTCGTCGAGATCGAACCCGGCATCGATGGGCTGGTGCATATTTCCGATCTGTCGTGGACCAAGAAGGTCCGCCATCCGTCCGAGGTTTACAAAAAGGGCGATGAGGTCGAGGCGGTGGTGCTCGGAATCGAGGTCGAGCACGAGCGCGTGAGTCTCGGCGTGAAGCAATTGACGCCCGATCCCTGGGATTCGGTGGCCCAGCGCTATCCGCTCAACAGCCGCGTCAATGGCAAGGTCAGCTCGGTTGCGGATTTCGGCGTATTCGTCGAACTGGAAGAGGGTATCGAGGGACTGATTCACATCTCGCAACTGAGTAACGAACGCGTGGACAAGCCGTCGTCGTTGTTCAAGGTGGGCGACGAACTCGAAGCGCTGGTGGTGCAGGTTGACAGCAAAGAGCGGCGTATCGGGCTGTCGGTGAAGGGTTTGCGCGCACATGAGGAACGCGAGGAGATGCAGGCGTATCTCAAGCGCGAGCATGAGGCGTCGCGTTTTTCGCTCGAAGATATTCTGAAGGAAGAGCTGCGGCTCGATCGCGACGACCGGACGCCGCGCAGCGGCCGGGGACGTTAGCCGGAATCGCGCGACCCAAGGGCGATGACCAAGCGAGGCTTAATCGAGGAGCTGTTGGCGCGCCGGCAAGGCGTTACCCATCGCGATTCGGAAACCATCGTGAACGCGATGTTCGAGGCGATGGCGGAAGTGCTCGCACGCGGCGAGCGCATCGAGATTCGCGGCTTCGGCAGCTTTGGCGTCAAGCAGCGGCGCGCGCGTCAGGGGCGCAATCCGAAGACCGGCGATGCGGTGGAGGTCGCGGCCAAGCGGATACCATTTTTTCGCGCCGGCAAGGATCTTCGAGTAGAGGTTAATGGCGCGGCGGACCCCGCGCAGGCGCGCTCAGCCTGAGTCCGCAGTCGCGCCCGCGCTACTGTGGGCGCCATGGCGCTCGGCTTATGTCACGCGAGCGCCGCAACCTGCGGGCGAATGCATCTTCTGTTTTGGCCGGTTGAGCGCGGTAACACGCCGCCGCCGGCTGGTGCTGTACGCGGGGCCACTCGCGCTCGTGATGCTCAATCGCTATCCCTACAACAATGGACATCTGATGGTCGCGCCGCGCCGCCATGTCGCGTCGCCGGAGCTGCTCACCCGCGACGAATTGATTACGCTTGCTGAAATCGTTGCGCGCTCGGTGCAACGGCTGCGCGAGGCCTATCGGCCCGCGGGTCTCAACGTCGGCTTGAACCTGGGGCGCGCGGCCGGCGCCGGCATCGTGGATCACATGCACTGGCATCTGGTGCCGCGCTGGGAGGGCGACAACAATTTCATGCCGGTCATAGCTTCAACCCGCGTGCTCCCGCAGTCGCTGACGGAAACGCAGGCGCTGCTCGAGCCGCTTTTCAAAGCGATCGATACTGCTTTATCCTGAAGGCAAGGATTTCGCCGCGGCATTACCCACATGGATCAAAGTCTGCTGAAACTTCGGACCTTCGGTGAACTCAAGCACGCTGGCTATCGCACCAAGCCGGTGCGTATCGAGATGCGCGACAACCTGCTTCAGCGCTTGCGCACCAAGGAGAGAGTGCTGCCCGGCATAGTTGGCTATGACGACACCGTGTTGCCCGAAATCGAGAACGGCATTCTCGCCGGCCATCACATGATCCTGTTGGGTGAACGCGGGCAGGCGAAATCGCGCATCATCAGATCGCTCGCTTCGCTGCTTGACGAGCACGTCGCCGCGATCGCGGGTTGCGAGATCAGCGACGATCCCTACGCTCCCATCTGCGGCAAGTGCCGGGCGCTGATGGCCGAAAAGGGTGACGCGACGCCGATCGCGTGGCTCACGCGCGATCATCGCTACGCCGAGAAGCTCGCGACACCTGACGTTTCAGTGGCCGATCTGATTGGTGAGATCGATCCGATCAAAGTGGCCGAAGGGCGTTATCTCGCCGACGCCGAAACCATCCACTACGGACTGATTCCGCGCACCAATCGCGGCATTTTTGCCATCAATGAGCTGCCCGATCTCACCGAGAAAGTGCAGGTCGGTCTGTTCAACCTGATGGAGGAGAAGGACGTCCAGATCAAGGGTTACAAGATTCGGCTGCCGGTCGATGTGGTCTTCGTTGCGAGCGCCAACCCCGAGGACTACACCTCGCGCGGGCGCATCATCACGCCCTTGAAAGACCGCTTCGACATCCAGATTCGGACGCATTATCCGAAGACCCTCGAACACGAAGTCGCGATCATGGAGCAGGAGTGCAGTTATCCGCTGCGATCGGAAATGCCCTTGCGGGTGCCGCAATTCCTGAAGGACATCCTCGCGCAGATCACCTTCGAAGCGCGCGCGTCCAACGAGATCAATCAGACCTCGGGGGTCTCGGTGCGGGTGACGATCAACAATCTGGAGTCGCTCATCTCCAACGCCGAGAAGCGCGCGATCATCAATGGCGACAGCGAGATCGTGCCGCGACTGTCCGATCTGCACGCGCTCTACGCCTCGACCGCGGGCAAGCTCGAACTCGAATATGTCGGCGAGGACAAGAAGGACGACGACCTGATCGAGCGGCTGGTTAATCGCGCCGTGCTCAAAGTCTTCGATCGTTGCGTCAAGCTCGACGATCTCAAACGCGTCGCTGCCTATTTCGAGCAGGGCTGGGGTGTCGAAGTCTCCGACCGCGCGCCGGCTTCCGATTACATGGATGCGCTGCGCGAGGTTCCAGGCCTGCGCGAGGCGATCGATCAAATCGGCGTTTTCGAGACGCCTGGTCTGATGGCAACGGCGAGCGAATTCATTTTCGAGGGCCTCCATCTCCATCAGAAGCTCAACAAAGAACGCCAGGGCGGGCGCTACTCCTACCACGCCTGAGGCGCGGACTTACGATGGTCAACATCCGCTACACGCAATGGGACGGATCGCAGAAGCTCAAACTCGACGCCGACAAGGTCTTCGAGAAGCTCGCCGAATTTCTCTCCTATAGCGACGAAGTCCGCCAGGCGATGGACTGGATGATGCGCCAGGGGATGGATTTCGACGGCGTCAAGGTGCAGGGCCTCGAGGAGTTCCTCGAGCAATTGCGCCAGGAGATGCGCCAGCGCTATCGCGATTTCAATCTGAAGAATTCGCTCTCCGAGTTGGAACAGCGGCTCGAAGAGATCCTCAATCAGGAGCGCCAGATGCTCGATTCGATGCGCGGGCAAAAGGACGGCATCGAAGATAAGGAGCGGCAACTGCAGCAGATGCCGCGGCGCTTGTCGGAAGCGCTGCGCAAGCTCGAAAGATACGACTTCGAGGACGCGCAGGCCAAGGCCGACTTCGACGAACTGCTCAACGAATACGAGAATATCCGCGACCTCGAGAATTTTCGCGATCGCTACAATCACATGTTCCACGGGCCTCAGAGTCTCGACTACCAGAAGGCGCTTGACCTGATGCGCGAGATGGAGCGGATGCGCCAGCTCGAGCAGGACCTGATGTCCGGGAACTTCGAGACCATCTCGATGGAGGATTTGAAAGAGCTGCTCGGGCAGCAGGCGCAGAAGGATTTCCAGAGCCTACGCCAGGTGATGATGCTCCTCAGCCAGTCCGGCTATATGGTGCAGAAGGGCGACCATCTGGAGCTCTCGCCCAAGGGCGTGCGGCGTATCGGCCAGCTCGCGCTGCGGGACATCTACACGGGCCTGCTCAAGGATCGCGCGGGATCGCATACCACAGACCATCGCGGGATCACTGAGATGCGTCCCGACCAGACGCGCCCGTATGAGTTCGGCGATCCGCTCAATTTGAACCTGGTCGCCACGCTCAAGCACGCGCTGACGCGCCGGCCCGGGGTGCCGCTCGCGCTCAAGCCGGACGATTTCGAAATCTACGAAAACGATTATGGCAGCTCGTCGTCAACCGTGCTCTGCCTCGACATGTCGTGGTCGATGAGCTGGGAGGGACGTTTCGCGGCGGCGAAGAAAGTCGCGCTGGCGCTGGAAACGCTCATCCGATCGAAGTTCCCGCGCGACTATTTTTCAATCGTCGGATTTTTTACGCGCGCGATTGAACTCAAACTTAAGGACCTGCCCGAAGCGTCGTGGAACATGGGCGATCCGTTCACCAATCTGCAGGACGGTCTGCGGCTGGCGAGCGATCTGCTGGGCCGTCATCGGTCGCGCAACCAGCACATTATCGTAATCACCGACGGACAACCGACGGCGTATTTTCTCAACAAGCGCCTGTACTGCGAATGGCCGCTATCGTTCGGCGGCATCAGCATGCGCGCGGCGCAGGAGACGCTCAAAGAAGTTGAGCGCGTGACTCGGCGTGGAATTACCATCAACACCTTCATGCTCGACGACTCGCCAAGCCTCCGTGCATTTGTGGAAAAGATGACGCAGATTAATCGCGGACGCGCGCTCTACACGCGGCCCGACCATCTGGGCGAGTACATGCTGGTCGATTACCTGTCCAAGAAGCGCAAGCACGTTTGAAAGAAACTTAGCGAACTCTCGGTGAACGCATCGCGGAGTCTGGCTTCAAATGCGCACGTCGCAGACTCCTTAGCTCGGCTCGCAAGCTCGCCTAGTGCGTGCGCTCAGGGGGCAGCGGTGGAATCTTCGGGCGCAATCGATTCCTCGGTGGCCGCGGTCACCGACTGCAAATTCTCTGCACGATTCCATTCGGCCTCGTGCCAGCCTTCTTTGAAGGCAGCGACGCGCTGCGCGCTGCTGCCATGGCTGACGCCGGCGCCGAACTCATCACCCGTCATGCTCCAGTAGGGCGACAAACCGGTCGCCGGAACGTCGAGCTTTTTCATCGTGTAGCCGGCGAAACGATCGGCTTCGAGTTCCTTGATTTGGTCGGGAACGGCGGCTCGCGACGCGTCGAAATCGAGATGAAGTTCGTGGCCGACTTCGTGCGCGAAGATCGCATAGAGTATCGGGGTCAATACGTTGGGATCGTTCAGGTTCAGGCGCATTCCCAGCAGCATTGCGAGCCCGGCCGGGTTGTAAAGGATGCAGCCGCCACCTATCGAATGTGGACCTTCGATCGCGACCGATTGGTAAACCTGGACATTGGAACCCCACGCGCCGTTAATTTGCGCGACGATCGATTGAATCTTGGCTGACGGCGCTACGGCCTTTTCACCGCATGCGAGGATTACATTCGATCCGTCGCTGGCCGCCGCTGGTGCATTTCCCTTCGAATGGTGCCGCATCGCGCGGGCGGGTGAATTCGCGGAAGGCGCGGGTGCTAAGGCTCTCGTGTCCGCGGAAGAGCTGCTCGGAACAGCGTCCCAGTCGTCGTCGGCAAAGGTGTGCACTGCGCTTCCCGCGATCGCGATCAGTGCGACGAGTGAAAGCGTTAGTTTAAGTTTTCCAGCATATTTCAAATTTGTCGCTCGCTTTGCTTTTCTTCGCGCATCTCTTGTTAGGGCATCGAATTGCCGCGCGAGTGTCAAGCGCTTGCGCAACCTCGACTGTGCGGCGCTCACCTCGGGTCCGCTCGATCGCCTTCAACGGTCAATCCCGCAGAGGTGGGCATCGTCCACGAGGCCCCGATTTGGCGCATTACGATTTCGTTCGAACGTTTACCCGCGGCCGTAAGGAGCCGGCGCATCGGCTCGTCCATCGGCTCTTTCGAGAGTCGAAAGGTTCCCCAATGAATCGGGACCAGATAGTGCGCGCCCGATTGCCGATACATCGTCCAGACCTGCTCCGGATTCGCATGATTATGGATCCACGGATCGTACGCCCCAATCGAGAACGCGGCGATATCGAGCGGCCGGCCCACGAGTGCGGCAAAAACATCGGTATAGGCGCTGTCGCACGCGAGCAGTATCCGATGACCATCGCGATCGAGTACGTAGCTGTTGTAGCCATACTCGATACCGAATGGCGGCCAGCGCTTGCCCCAATGGCGTGCGGCCATCGCGGTGACCGTCAGTCCCTTCACGGTAGTGGATTCGCCCCATTTGAGTTCGCGCACGTCGTTGAATCCGAGCGGACGAATCAGCGCCGCGCATTTCGCGCACGCGATCACGGTCGCGGTTTTCGGCAGGGCCCCGAGCGATGGGATATCGAGATGATCCATGTGAGCGTGGGTCACGAGGATAACGTCGATGGGGCCGAGTTCGGTCGCGGTCAGCGGCGGCGCGACATGGCGGCGCGGCCCGATCGTAAGAATCGAATCGAGCGCCAATCCGACGCGATCGAACAGCGTGGGGTCGCTGATCACGCGCACCCCGAAGTAGTTCATCGCGAGCGTCGCATGGCCGAGATTCGCAATCGTGAGATCGCGATCGGACCATCGGGACGGATTGAGCTTATCCAGTGGGGGTACGGATGCGATCGTATCTTCAGGCGCGGTACAGCCGGTCGCGAATGCGGTCGCAACCAGCAGTACGAACGCCAGGAGCGTTCTCTGAACGCGGGCGCACAATCGATTCATCGCCGCGATGGGATCACACGCGAATCACACGCACTTCATTGGGGGACGGGAAAGCAGGGCAGCTCTTTCAGGGTGGCGTATTTGTACGTCCGATCTTTGTACTGAAACGTGCCGGCCACCGGACCGAAGTCAAGCACCAGCGAGGCGAGTTGATCGCGCTCCGGCGCGGTATATGATTCGGCTGGAGCGTAAGCCAGGAAGGACTCGTCTCCCGGCTTGGCTTCGGTTTTGAGCGGCGGCGTGAAGTTCATGTGACCGAGATTGTTAGCCGGCGACCATCCGCCAGGCGCGACGTCCTTGGCGGTTGCGCTGTCCGCAGCTGCTACCGCTGCCCATCGCGGAGCATCGGGAGAGCCGCCGAGGCTCAACTCGCGCCAAATGGTGGAGCCTGCCGGATCGGTGCGGAACTCGATAATCGCCGGGGTGATCAACACGAGTTCGTTGCACTTGCCCTGGGCATCGCGGGATTTTTTTGGGTCGTACTCGCTCTCGTCGAAAGTGGAGTCATCTAGCGTATCGGCCTCGTCGGAGTTTTTGTCTTTGCCATGCGCGAGCATCTCTCCCGCTTTGAAGGTCATCCCTACCGCCTGCAGTGCGAGCGGTGCGAGTGCCGCGGCCGCACAACCGCTGAGTGCCGTGGCGAGGATGCCCATACCAAGGAAAAGCGCGGCCCGCGAGAGCAAATAATTCAAGCGCGACTTCAAGTTGTGCGAGACTGGCGCCGTCATGGTTTTCGCGCCGTGACGATCGAAGAGGTGAAGGGAGGGCTCGGCAGCGTCGTCAGCCGAATCTCGGCGAAGCCCGCCGCCTCGAGCCAACCGGCGGTTTCGTCGAAGCTGTAGTCGCGACCACGGGTGGTCAGCAGCAGGTAGAGCGAAAAGACCGCTCCCGCGGCCGGTTCGGTTAGGTCGCGGTCCATGATGTGATCCTTTATGGCAATTAGTCCGCCGAGTCTGAGCGCGCGAAAGCATTTCGCCATCAGCGCTTCATTTACCGGTTCATTCTCACTATGGATGATGTTCGACATGAAGATCGCATCGACCGGTCCCGGCAGCTCGCCGGCGAGATAATCGACCTCCCGCAGTTCGATTCGCGCGAGCATCGTGGGCGCGCGCTCGCTCAGAATCCGCTGCGCAACTTCAAGTGTTGCTGGAAGATCCCAGATGGCGCCGCGCAGCTTGCGGAAGTGCCGCAGAAACTCCACCAGGTAAGTACCCGGCCCCCCGCCAAGATCGGCGATCGAACTGGCGAAGCCGAGATCAAGATGCTCGGCCGTCCAGCGGTCGTCGCCGCGCGCCCTCACCAGACTGTCCATCGCGCGTATAAAGCGCTCGGTCGCTGCCGGCGAGGATTGAAACATGTCGGGTGTGCGTGCCGGAGCGCCGGTGCGGATCGAATCTTCGAGCCGTCCCCATTCATCCCACAGCGCCGCGTCAAACAGAATCATGCCGCCGAGATACTCTGGCGATGCCTCCACCAGAAAGCGCTGCGCCGCTTGGTCAAGGCGAAAACGGCCGTCAATCTTGTGCAGCAGTCCGAGCGCGGCCAGCGCGTTGCATAGAATCGCAGTAGCGCGTGCTTCGCTCCCGATCGTCGACGCCAAGCCATCGGCGGCGAACGCGCCGGCACTCAACCGTTCGAAAATTCCCAGCTTTAAGGCGATTTGGATCGCGCGCGCTTCAGCATGACCGCCCGCCAGTCCCGCAATCGTCGAAAAGTCCATTCGCCCCCCGGACCTCCGGCATCTGTCACTTCAGCTCTCGATGCCGCCTTCCGCACATCACCGTCTTGGCTATGAAGCATCCGCGCATTACCGCTCAAGTTCAACTACGACGCTGCAGGTCTCTGGCAAGCGCAGCACCGCAGCTGCTTGGGCGCCGGTGATCCACACCGTTCGGCCAATCGGCAAAATTTCAACTAACGCATTAAGTCGAGAGTGACGTAGAACGAGCCGTCAACCGCACGCGCAATCGCGACTGCCACCGTCCGAAACTGTGGCGACAACAGATTCGCCCGCGGTATCGGGCTCGCCTTCCATTCCGCGAGCGCCCGCCGCGGCAAAGCGTCCAGGTCGGGCCCGTTATCGAAAAAAAGATTCTCGGCCAGTTCCTCGTAGTCGAGCCCGGCCGCGCGGACCCGATCGACAGGGGCATCGCCGGACGCGCTCTCGTGAGCGAGATAGTCATGCGCAGCCATATCGTCGCTGTGAACCCGTGCCGCAATCAAAAGCCGATTCGATACCACCAACGGCCCGACGCCCGCATGCAAACGTGCGTCGTTAACCAATTTGATGGTAAGCGATTCCACTGCGCCGAATTCATCCGCTGCGAGCGTCGATGTCGCCGCGCGTCCGGCAAATGAACTCATGCGTATAGCGATCGCGGCGATCGCCACAACCGCGACGATCGCGATCGTCCCCGCCCACATCCGCTGGCGGCGACCTCTGTTGGCAATCGGTATGCGAACTACCTTGGCAGGAACTCGCGCAGCCCCGGAGGCTCCGCGTCCACTCGCGGATGAAGCTCTCATCAGCCCACACACCCTTCATCCGGCCGTGCAAATCGCGCCTCCTATGCGCACGCGAGGACCGGCCGCATGCTGTGAACGGGGTGGCACCATTGCCGCCGCCGTGCTTTAAGTGTTGGCCCGCGGTTACGCGCGTGTCAACGTAACCGCGCCTATGGAATCAACACCAGCTTCCCGACCGACCCACGCGACGAGATAAACCTGTGGGCGGCGGGCGCTTCGGCCAGCGGAAAAGTCTTGCCAATCAGAATTTTCAGCTTGCCCTCACGGATCAGGTTGAAGCTGTGTTCGATTCCCTTACGCATCAGTTCCTGGTTTGCGGACGCCGTGTAAAGCACGAAGCCGCTGACCTTGAGCGATTTTTCGAACAGCCGAAATACGTCGAGCTTGTCGGGCGGTCCACCGGCGCGTCCATACAAAATCGAATGCCCAAACGGCGCGAGGCAACTCAGTCCCTTTTCGAATGTCGGCTTGCCGACCGCGTCGAGAATCAGGTTGACGCCCTTGCCGCCGGTCAGCCGTTTCGCTTCCTCGGCAAAGTCCTGGGTCTCGTAATTGATGACCTCGTCGGCGCCATATTTTTTCGCGATCTCGATCTTGCTGCCGCTCGACACCGTGCCGATGACGCGCGCGCCCGCGGCCTTCGCGATCTGCATTGCGACAATTCCGACACCGCCGGCCGCCGAATGCACCAGCACCGTCTGCCCCGGTGTCATCGTATGGCTAGTATGGATCATGAACCACGCCGTGAGCGTTTGAATCGGGAACGCCGCGCCTTCCTCGAAGCTGATGAACTCAGGCAGCGGGATCACCTGGTTGGCATAAAACAGCGCGTACTCCGCGTATGCCTTCAGACCGACCGCCGCGATCCGCATGCCGGGCTTGAGGCCTTCGACACCCGGCGCTACTTCATCGATGATACCGGCCGCTTCCATGCCCGGCGTATCGGGCAGCTTCGGCTTGATCAGGTAATTGCCCTCGCGAAAGAACGTGTCCGCGAAATTGATTCCCGCCGCATGCACGCGCATCCGCACCATCCCTGGCCGCAGTTCCGGCTTCGGGACCTCGACCAGTTGCATCACATCCGGGCCACCGACTTCTTTGAATTGAATCGCCTTCATTGATTGCTCCTCTCTGTGCGGAACGCGTGAGTG
>Ga0209415_10004202_pt1 | contig 26470 bp, 22 predicted proteins | sample PeaSoiSIISIP2007_FD_187696 | JGI IMG/M metagenome (GOLD analysis project Ga0209415, IMG submission 187696) | Peat soil microbial communities from Weissenstadt, Germany - SII-SIP-2007 (SPAdes) (version 2) | ecosystem: Environmental > Terrestrial > Soil > Wetlands > Peat | place: Germany... | reverse complement strand
GGGAGCCGTTCCTATCGGCGGCGGCGGAGCCCCAGAAATCGCGCTGCTCGTTGCCCGGCGATTCCGACTGCGGGAAGCTATCCACGATGATGTCGTAGTCGTGCGCGTCCTCGCGGCGCTTGTACTGCGCGGGGTCGACCACGCGCAGGCTGGCCTTGATGCCGAGGTGCTGCAGGTTCTGCACGTAGGGGAGCGCGATCCTCTCGAACTCGGGCGAGTCGAGCAGGAACTCGGCGTTGAGCGTATCGCCCTGGGCGTTGCGCAGCACGTTCTCGGTCCGCGGCGAGCCGAGGCCAACCGTGCGCAGCGTCTTGCAGAAGAAGCCGCAGGAGGCATCGTCGACCACCTGCTCCTGCACCTTCCAGCCGGCCTCGGCCAGAAGCTTGGAGGCCTCGCGCATGTGCTCGCGGAATTCCTCCGGCGTGCGGTTGACGGGGTTTGTGAACTCCGTGGTGAAGACCTCGGGCGGCAGCTGGTCGCGTACCTGGCTGAGGATTTCGAGCTCGTGCCCCTGCGGCAGGCCGCTGGAGGCGAGCTCCGAATTGTCGAAGTAGCTTTTGACGCGCACGTAGAGGTCATAGAACAGCTTCTTGTTGGTCTCCTCGAAATTGAAGGCAAGCGCGAAAGCCTTGCGCACGCGCGGGTCTTGGAACTGCGGGCGCCGCAAATTGAAGACGAACGCCTGCATCACGGCGACGCGCTTGACCGGGATCGCCTCCTTCTTGACCCAGCCCTTTTGCACGGCCGGGAAGTCGTAGGCGGTGGCCCATTGGCTGGCGACGGTCTCGTTCCAGTAGTCGAGCTTGTCGGATTTGAATTCCTCGAATGCCGGCGTGCGGTCGAGGAAATACGTGAGCTTCACCTCGTCGAAATTATATTGCCCCTTGGACACCGGCAGGTCCTTGGCCCAGTAGTCCTTGACGCGCTCATAGGTGATGGAGCGGCCGGCGTCGAACGACTTGACGCGGTAGGCGCCCGAGCCCAGCGGGTTCTCCATGGTGGTCTTGGAGAGATCGCGCTGCTCGCCATCGGGTCCCTTGGCTTCCCAGTAGTGCTTGGGGATGACGGTCAGCTCGCCGACGATTTGCGGTAGCTCGCGATTGCCTTTCACGTCGAAGGTGAAGGTGACCTCGCGATCGCCGGTCTTCTCCGCCTTGACGACGTTCTTGTAGTAGAAAGCGATTTTCGGATCCGCCTTCTTCTGCGCCTCGAAGCTGAAGATGACGTCCTCGGGCGTGATCGGCGTCCCGTCCTGGAAGCGCGCCTCGGGCCGTAAGCCGAACGTCACGGAGGAGAAGTCTTGCGGATACGAGACCCATTCGGCGATGAGCCCATACTCCGCCGTCGGTTCGTCCAGGCTGCGGGCCATGAGGGTGTCGTAGACGAGGCCGAGGAAGGCCGCCGGCACGCCCTTCATGGTGAAGGGGTTGAGGTTGTCGAACGAGCCGGGGGCAAAGCCGCGCAGCGAGCCGCCCTTGGGCGCATCCGGATTGACCCAGTCGAAGTGCTTAAAGCCGGGGCCGAACTTGGGCTCGCCGACGAGCGATACCGCGTGGTGGCGCGTCTGGCCTGCCGCGGGCGCAGGCTGAACGGCGGGCGCAGCCGGCGCCGGCTCCGTTTGCGCCGCCGCCCGATCGGTGGTGGCACCGAGGCAGAGAGCAGCTGCAAGCAGAGCTGCGGGGACATCGAGACGCGCAAGCACCAGGCTTTTCCTTCCACTCACGAGCTTCACCACACCGCGGGGGAGGCGGGGCCCCCGGGGGGGCGCACCCGCATAAGACGGCAAACAGGGTGCAGCGTCGCAAAATCCGGGCCGAAGCGCGAGTTAACTTGCTGTCATTTGGGCGCCCGCGCGGGGCGCTTATTTGAGCGTGTTCAGATAGGCGAGGAGATCGGCGAGATCGACGGGGTCGGGGATGCCCTGAAAAAGCATTTTCGTGCCCGGAACGAAGATCTTGGGCGAGTGCACGAAGGTGACGAGATCCTCCGGCGTCCAGTTACCGCCCTTGGCCTTCATGGCGTCGGAATAGTTAAAGCCCTCGTGGCTCGCCTTGGGCCGCCCGACGACGCCCCACAGATTTGGGCCCACCTTGTTGGGGCCGTCCTTGGCCCCGTCGTGGCAAACCTGGCACTTCTTGAAGGTGGTGGCGCCGTTCTGCACGTTGCCGTCGGCTGCGGCCTTGACGACGGCGGCGGGATCGAAGGCCGGCAGCGCGACGGGCGCTGGAACCGCCGCCCCCTCGCCAGGCTTGGGCGCCGCAGCCTGCTCGGCCGGCGCCGGCAGCGTGTAGCCGGGCTTCTCGGGCTTTTGCGACTCCTCGGAGATTTCCAGAACCGTGCGGAAGCCGACGATGACGAGAAGCGCGGACAACACCGCGCCTGCGATCTTGGCTAGCTCGAAGGTATCCATGGCACCCCTGCCCCGCTGTGCGCTCGCGCCCGGCCGCCCGTCGGACGAACTCGCGCGACTATAGGAAATCCGCTTCGGCTTGCAACCAAGGTCGGCGCGGTTCTAAGTGCGTCGGCCCGAGACCAATTGCCACCGGTCAAGAGTTGAGCAGAGCGCCGCGATGATGCGCACATTGATCCTCATCCCCGCGCGCATGGCGGCGACGCGCCTGCCCGGCAAGCCCATGGTCGACATTGCCGGCGAGCCGATGATCGTGCACGTCTGGCGCCGCGCGATCGGCACGCAGGCGGGCCGCGTGGTCGTGGCAACCGATTCTGACGCGATCGTTTCCGCCGTCACCGCCGCGGGCGGCGAGGCCGTGATGACGCGCGCCGATCACGCTTCGGGCTCGGACCGGATCTTCGAGGCGGTGAGCCGCGTCGATCCCGATGGGGAGGCGTCCGTCATCGTCAACCTGCAGGGCGATCTGCCCACGCTCGAGCCGCGCCTCATTGAAGCGTGCCTGGAGCCGCTCCGAACCGCGGGCGCCGAGATCGCCACGATCGCGGCGGAGATCTTCGAGCCCGAGGAGCGCACCAACCCCAACGTCGTGAAGGTCGTCGGCACGCCGGTATCGGCAGACGCCCGGCGGCTGCGCGCGCTCTATTTCACGCGCGCGACCGCGCCTTATGGTGAAGGGCCCCTTTATCACCACATCGGCATCTACGCCTACCGCCGGGCGGCGCTGGCGCGGTTCGTCGCTTTGAAGCCTTCGGTGCTGGAGCAACGCGAGAAGCTCGAGCAGCTGCGAGCGCTCGAAGCCGGCATGCGCATCGACGTCGAGATCGTTGACACCGTTCCCCTCGGTGTCGATACTCCCGCCGATCTCGAGCGGGCGCGCCGCCTCATCGGGAGCGCCAATCCGCCCGCACGCTGACGCACGCCGACGTGGACGGGGCTCATTTATCCGAAGACCCATGTCGAATTCCACCCGCCAGACGAGCGCGGCGACGCAACGCGGCGGAGCCGCGGACACCAAAGCGGCCGGCCGCATCGCCTATCAGGGCGAGCCCGGCGCCAACTCGCATCTTGCCTGCCGCGAGGCCTACCCGGGCCTTGATGCGGTCGCTTGCCCGACCTTCGAGGACGCGTTGCTCGCGGTGAAGTCGGGGGAAGCGACCTACGCCATGATCCCGATCGAGAACTCGGTTGCGGGCCGCGTCGCCGACATCCACCACCTGCTGCCCGAGGCCGATCTCTACATCGTGGGCGAGCACTTCCTGCGCGTGCGCCATCAGTTGATGGCGTGCCCGGGTGCGAGTCTCTCGACCGTCAAGCGCGCGCTGAGCCACACCCACGCGCTCGGCCAATGCCGCCGCAAGCTGAGCGAGCTCGGCCTGAAGCCGGTGCCGGAAGCCGACACGGCGGGCTCCGCGCGCATGGTGAGCGAAAAGAAGGATCCCTCGCTTGCGGCCATTGCGTCGTCGCTGGCGGCCGAGATCTACGGGCTCGACATCCTCGCGCGCGACATCGAGGACGAGATGCACAACACGACGCGCTTCGTCGTGCTCGCCGCCGAGCCCGAGGACGCCGAGCCGGGCAACGGGCCCGTCATCACGACGTTCATCTTCCGCGTGCTCAACATTCCGGCCGCGCTCTACAAGGCGCTGGGCGGCTTTGCCACCAACGGCGTCAACATGACCAAGCTCGAGAGCTACCAGCTCGAGGGCACCTTCAACGCGACGATGTTCTATGCCGACATCGAGGGCCATCCGGCCGATGGGCCCGTGCAGCTTGCCTTGAAGGAGCTGTCGTTCTTCTCGAGCGAGAAGAAGGTCCTCGGCACCTATCCCGCGAGCCCTTATCGCGCCGAGGCCGCGCGGTTGGCCGCCACCGGCCAGATCCCGGTGCGCCGCCGCGGCGCTTGAGTGAGGAGGCGACGTGAAGCTCGAGCACAAGGTCGCGATCGTGACGGGTGCCGCGTCGGGCTTCGGGCGCGCGATCGCAGAGCGCTTCGCGCTTGAAGGGGCGCGCGTGGTGGCGGCCGACCTCAATGGCGAGGGCGTGCGCGAGCTCGCTGCCGGCTTCGGCGATAACGTCGTCGCGGTTGCCTGCGACGTCTCGCGCAAGGACGACGTCGACGCCATGGTGCGCGTGGCGACGGAAGCCTTCGGCGGGCTCGACATCGTGGTCAACAACGCCGGCATCACCCATCGCAACCAGCCGCTGCTCGATGTTGGCGAGGCCGAGTTCGACCGCATCTACGCCGTCAACGTGAAGTCGATCTACCTGACGACGCTCGCCGCCGTGCCTAAGATGGAGCGCCGCGGCGCCGGCACCATAATCAACATCGCGTCCACCGCCGGCATCCGGCCGCGGCCCGGCCTCACCTGGTACAACTGCACCAAGGGCGCGGTGATCACGCTGACGAAATCGATGGCGGTCGAGCTGGCGCCCAAGAACATCCGCGTCAACGCCATCAATCCGGTGATCGGCGAGACGGGCATGCTGACACAGTTCATGGGCATGCCCGATACGCCTGAGAACCGCGCGAAATTCATCGCTGGCATCCCGCTCGGGCGCATGTCGCAGCCGCACGACATCGCGAACGCGGCGCTGTTCCTCGCCGATCCGGCATCCTCATTCATTACCGGCGTGGCGCTCGATGTGGACGGCGGCCGCTGCATCTAGACGGATGCGCGCTTATGGCGGCAGCACCTTGCTCGCGCCCGTCGTCGCGCACGGAAGCGCAGCCGCCGGCGGCGGCGCGGTGGAATTGAAATCGAACGGCAGCACCCAGTAAAAGCGCTTGGGGTCGGTCAGATAGGGCTTGCGCATGAAGGCCGCATCGCGGTCGCAGGGGCTGTACCAGACCGAGCTCTTGCTCAGCACCTTCTGGATGTCGAGGATCACGCGGTCGGTGTCGGCGAAATCGGCATGGTGCAGGTTGACGTACTCGGCGGCCTTGGTGGCGAGACGCACCCACGGGGTCGGCTCGGGCGAGATGTCGACGACGTAGGTGTTCGCGCTTTGCACGAGCACTGGGTCTTCGTTCGCCCAGTGGCCGCCCGCGCGCTGCACGCCGCCGTGGAAATCGCGCGAGATGCGCAGCGGAACGTCGGCGGTCGAGACATAGACGGTGACACGCCGCGCGAAGGGAGCAAGCTGCGCGACCTTGCCGGCGAAGATGGCGGAGGAGACGTCCGGCGCGGCGAAGATGACCTGGCCCAGGCGGAGGCGCCCGCCCTTCTCGCCGCCGGCGCGGCGGTCGAAGACCGATTGCAGGTTGCCGAGCGCCCGCAGCGTCTGATGCGAGCCCATGCTGTGCGCGATGATGTCGAGCGTGGTCACGTTGCCGTCGTTGATGATGGCGCGCAGGAACGCCTGCAGCGCCTGCTCGGAGGCCTCCGCGCTGTCCATGTCGACGGTGTAGTCGCTGAGTTTCGATTTGCTTGGCCAGCTGAACAGGTAGGTGCGGTCCGCGTAGCCGGAATCGGAGGCGATCTGGGCTGCGCGCAGGAGCGCATCCGAGAACGAGTTGTTGAATCCGTGCACGAACAATAGCGCGCGCGTCGACTTGCCCTGCTCGCCTCCGCTGGTGAGCCGCAAATAACGCTGGTCGGCCGCGGGCACGTCCTTGATGGGAACGACGCGCTTTGCAATCACGTGCTTCGCCGGATCGGGAGCGATGGGGGTGCGTGTGCCCAGGAACGACACGTCGAACGGCGTAAAGAGCTTCTTGGCGAGACGGCCCTTGGGCACGCTGAGCTCCGCGCACCCGATGTAGAGCTTGTCGGCCGCTTCCGATCCGAACAGCGTCGTGGTGTCGAGGCTGGGGACGTCGGTCGGCAGGTAGAGGTCGGTCGGCTTCCGGTTGGTGGCGAAGATGATGCGTACGGTGCGAGCATCGGCCGATACGGGAGGCTCGCGATCGCAACCCGAGGTATCGACCTCCTGCCAGCCGTTCAAGGTGTTGAAGTCGGACACGATGAGCTTAGTGACGATGCGGGCGAGCACGACCCAGGCGATGTTGCGATCGTCGGGCGGCCGCTCGTCCGGGTCGGCGATCTGCCGCGCGTCGAACAGCTTGGCGATCTCCTTGCGGAAGTCAGGCTCCGTGATCGCCTTGACCAGGAAGTCCGGGACCTGGAAGTCCATCGGCGGCGCGGTGTTGAACTTCAGGAACAGACCGTGCAGCGAACCTTTGTACTCGAAGGCGCGATGATGGAAGTAGTAGCGAGCGCCGTCGTAGTTGGCGACGCCTTCGGCGGTGAACTCATCGGCCGTATTGGAAAGCTGGCTGAAGGAGATCTGATCGAAGTGGGCAAGGCTTCCCGAGAACAGCGAGGAGGCCGTATCGGAGCCGAGGTAGCGGCGGAACAGATCGAGGACCATGCGCTTCTTCGGCTGGTCGAGCGACAGCCAGCCGGACCCACCGGGCGGCGGAAGGTCGAGGAGGCCCGCTGGGAACATCATGGTCAGCGTGTGGTCGGGCGTGGCTTGGAAGGCGAACTTCTCGAGCTTGACGAGCTGGGCGAGCGCCCCCTCCGTCTTGGCGAGCAGGTCCGTGTCGGCTTTTCCGAGCGGATCGGTGTGGCCTCCGGGCAGCCCATTGGCGGTGCGAAACTGCTCCACCGCCTTGAGCAGCTGCGCCTCCGTGGCGCGTCCGATGTCGGCGTACAGAAAACCGGTGCAGATGAGCTGCCGCTGGACGGGCTTGTCCTTGAGCTGAGCAAGGAGAGCGGACGCTTCCGCCGGATCGTCGGCGCGAGCAACAGAAGCAAGGCAGACCAACATCGCAAAGATCGATAAGAATCGCATTTTGACGCCCCCTCGCTAATGGCTGCGAGCCTAGGTACGCGCTACATAGGTGTCAATTTGACCGGCCCGCCGCGGGTGCGTTGGCGCGCGCCGCGCGGGGTTGTAACGCGCGGCCCAACCCCCCATAATCGGCCTCGGGAGGTTGGCGGCGGACGCATCCCTCGCCAACCGGGTCAGGTCCGGAAGGAAGCAGCCCTAACGATCAGGACGCGGGTCGTTCGCCAGCCTCCTCTTTATTGAACGCGGGTCGCAGTAGCCCTCTCGTCATTCCCGCGCAGGCGGGAACCCAGACGGATCGACGCGAGGGTTCGCTTGGAGGCGCACGCCTGGGCCGCCGGGCAAATTCCCACCGGACCCGGCTACAGAGTGCTCTGGATCCCCGCCGTCGTCGTAGCCATGCTGCGCATGGACGCGGGGATGACGTCGAATGGAGGCGGGCGCAGCGACGCGCTTCATGGCGAAGAAGAAACCGGACAGCGCGAAGACGAGTGCGAGCGGCGGCGAAGCGGCCCCCGTGCAGCCCTACGTCGTGCTCGCGCGCAAGTATCGCCCGCAGAGCTTCGACGACCTCATCGGCCAGGAGGCGATGGTGCGGACGCTGCGCAACGCGTTCGCCTCGGGCCGCATCGCGCAGGCCTACATGCTGACGGGCGTGCGCGGCGTGGGCAAGACGACAACCGCCCGCATCATCGCGCGTGCGCTCAACTACGAGACCGGCACGGTCTCCAAGCCCACCTTCGACATGCCCGTGCCCGGGCGCCACGACGCCGAAATCATGGAGAGCCGGCACCCCGACGTCGTCGAGATGGACGCCGCGTCCAACACCGGCGTCGACAACATGCGCGAGCTGATCGAGAGCGCGCGCTACAAGCCGCTCAGCGCGCGCTACCGGGTGTTCATCATCGACGAGGTCCACATGCTCTCGAAGGGGGCCTTTAACTCCCTTCTGAAGACGCTCGAGGAGCCGCCGGAGCACGTCAAGTTCATCTTCGCCACGACCGAGATCCGCAAGGTTCCGGTGACGGTGCTGTCGCGCACGCAGCGATTCGACCTGCGCCGCGTCGACGTGCCCGAGCTCGCCGCGCACTTCCGCAAGATTGTGACCGCCGAGGGCGCCGAGGCCGCCGACGACGCCCTAACCCTTATCGCGCGCTCGGCCGAGGGCTCGGTGCGCGACGGGCTCTCGCTGCTCGACCAGGCGATCGCCATGGGCGAGGGCCGCGTGAGCGCGCAGATCGTGCGAGACATGCTGGGCCTCGCCGACCGCGGACGCATCTTCGACCTGCTCGAGCAGATCTTCCGCGGCGACACCAAGGCTGCGCTCGCGACGCTCGACGCGCTGCATCGCGACGGGGCCGAGCCGACGCAGATTCTGGCCGACCTCGCCGAGGCGGTGCACGCCGCCGCGCGCTCGCGAACCGTCGGGGCGGAGGCCGGCAGCGAAGCCTTGAGCGCGGAGGAACGCCGCCGCGCCGGCAGCATCGGCGAGCGGCTGTCGACGCCGCTGCTGGCGCGCGCCTGGCAGATGCTGCTGAAGGGTTGGGAGGAGACGGGCAAGGCCCCCAACGCCAAGGCGGCCGCCGAGATGGTGCTGATCCGGCTGGCGCACACAGCCGACCTGCCCTCGCCCGACGAGCTGATGCGCATGCTCGGCGGGGCCGAGGCCCTGGCCCGCGGCGCGGGCAAGCCGGCCCCCCGCGACACCGGTAGCGCGCGCGATTCCGCGCTCGAGCGTGCCAGCGCCTCGCAGCCGGCCGCGGAGCCCGCCGGCGAGGAGCTGGAGGCCATCGACGACGTACCGGTCGAGGAGGCGGCGAACGGCGCCATCGCCGACCCGCGCTCGTTCGCCGACGTCGTCGCGCTCGTGGCCGAGCGCCGCGACGCCAAGCTGAAGGTGCATCTCGAGGAGCACGTCAGCCTCGTCAAGTTCGACGCCCAAGCCGGGTCGATCGATCTCTTCCTCCTGCCCGGCGCGCCACCGCAGATCGCCAACGAGCTGCGCGAGAAGCTGATCGCCTGGACGCAGCGGCGCTGGATGGTGTTGCTGTCGAAGGCGGCGGACGCCCGCCCGATCGCGGAGGTGCGGCGCGAGCGCGAGGCAGCCGAGCTCGCCGCCCTGAAGACGCACCCCGCGGTGAAGGCAGTGCTCGACGAGTTCCCCGACGCGAAGATCAAGATCGCAGACCCGCGTCCGCTGCCCCGCTCCGCCAAGGGCGAGACCGGAACGGGGTGAAGCTTCCCCAGGAAAGGTAGTGTGCGAATGAAAGATCTGATGGGCGTGATGAAGCAGCTGGGCGAGATGCAGTCGCGCATGCAGCGGATGCAGGAGGAGCTCGCGGTCATGGAGATCGACGGGCAGGCCGGCGGCGGGCTCGTCAAGGTCGTACTCGGCGGCAAGGGCGACCTCAAGAAGCTCTCCATCGACCCGAGCCTGATGAAGCCGGGCGAGGTGGAGATCCTGGAGGATCTCGTCGTCGCCGCCGCGCAGGAGGCCAAGGGCAAGCTCGAGGCGCAGCTGCAGGCGAAGGTGCAGGACATGACCGGCGGCCTGCCCCTACCGCCGGGGATGAAGCTGTTCTAAGAGGTCAGCGACGATGCCCGCCTTTGCTCGGTTGGGGCAGCCGTGGGGGCTGGCACGGGCCGCGCTTCTCTCGGTTGCGGCCATCTTGAGTCTGGCGACGGCGAGCAAGGAGGCGACCGTGACCCTGCGCATAACCTCTCCGGCCTTCGCCGAGGGCGGCGCCATTCCCAAGAAGTACACATGCGAGGGCGAGGACCTGTCGCCACCGCTGGCGATTTCGGGCGTTCCTGCCGGCACCAGGAGCCTCGCTCTCATCGTCGATGATCCCGACGCGCCCGATCCCGCGGCGCCAAAAATGACCTACGTGCATTGGGTGCTGTTCGATCTGCCTCCGGATACGAAAGAAATTCCCGAGGGCATGGCGACGACGCCGGCCGGCGCCAAGAGCGGTCTCAACGACTTTAAGAGGACCCGCTACGGCGGTCCGTGTCCGCCGATCGGACGGCATCGCTATTTCTTCAAGCTCTATGCGCTCGACACCGAACTGGGCCTTGCCAAGCCTACCAAGGTCGATGTGGAGGCGGCGATGCGCGGGCACGTGCTGGCGCAAGCGCAAATCGTCGGCACATATCAGAAGGCGAAGTGAGGAGCCGGCGCGCGTACCCGCTAGCCTTTGCTCAACACCAGCGTCAGGCCGATGAGGGTGTTGGAGAAGAACTGGATCTCGATGATCTGCTTTCCTTCGCGCACGATGACCTCCATGTTCGCGGTCAGACCCTCGCCGCGCACGGTGATGCGGAAGCCGGTCGGCGTGACCTGCCCGCTGAGATCGCCGCCGAGATTGTAGATGATCTCGTTCCAGGTGCCGGTGAGCGCGTCCGCGTTGTGCTTGATCTCGCTCTTCACCTCGACGTTTCCGCTGGCGGAGGCGCAGCGGATGTTCTGCTTGAGCTCGGCTCCGTCGTCGGACAGGAAATAGGTCGCGCGGCACTTCACGGCCTCGAACTTGCCATCCTTGAAGCCGAGACGCCCATCGCCGACCCAGCGGCCGGGGAGATCCTTGAAGGGCGACGCCGGCTCGGCAAAAGCGCATTGTTGAAGCGAGAGCCAGCAGGCCAGAGCCGCCAGGATCGTGAGAACGGTCTTCTTCATCGCTTCCTGCTCGAGAGCGGTCCTGCAGTGCCGCCGGGCCGCCCGGCGCAATATGCTTACGCGGAATGTTGACGCGAAATCCCGCGATTCCTAGTGCGCACGGGCCACACGAGGCAGGCAACAAGCGCATTGTGATGGGCGGGGCGCCGCTGCCGAACAAGCGCGGGGCGGTCAGATCGCCTTGGCGGCGAACGACCGCACCGTGGCGCCCCGCGTCAACTCGACGTACATGTCAATGAGAGCCGGGCGGCCGATGAGGAAGCCCTGGATCTCGCGGCAGCCCTCGCGGCGCAGAAAGGCCCGCTCCCCGTCGGTCTCGACGCCCTCCGCGATCACCGGGATGCCAAGCGAGTTGCCCAGGCCGATGATGGAGCGCACGATCGCAGCCGACTGCGGGTTGGCTTCGACGCCGGAGATGAAGCTCTGGTCGATCTTGATCTTGTCGAACGGGAACGACTGCAGGGAGGACATCGACGCGTACCCGGTGCCGAAGTCGTCCATGGCGATCTTCACGCCCAGCGACTTCAGACGGCGCAGGGTGGAGAGGGCGCGCGAGGGCTCGTCGAAAATGACACCTTCGGTGATCTCAAGCTCCAGGCGCGAGGCGGCAAGCCCGGTATCGAGCAGGATCAGGTGCACGAGGCCGGCGACGTCTCCGAAGCGGAACTGCACGGGCGAGAGGTTCACGGCGATCTGCAGCGGCGCCCGCCAGGAGGCCGCCTCGCGGCAGGCCTCGCGCAGTGCCCAAGCGCCGATCTCGACGATCATGCCGTTCTGCTCGGCGAGCGAGATGAACTCGCCCGGCGCAACGACGCCGAGCTTGGGATGGCGCCAGCGTGCGAGCGCTTCGAACCCGAACACCTCGCCGTCGATCGTTGCCTGCGGCTGATAGTTGAGGAACAGCTCGTTGCGCGCGATCGCGGAGCGCAGGTCGAGCTGCAGCGCGAAGCGCTCGCGCAGGCGGCGGTCCATCTCGGGATCGAAGAAGCGGGCCGTGTGGCGCCCATCGACTTTGGCACGGTAGAGCGCGGCGTCGGCGTTGGCGAGCAGCGTCGCCATGTCGGCACCGTCGCGCGGATAGACTGCTGCGCCGATGCTGAGGCCGAGCGGGATCTTCTGGCCGCGTACCTCGAAGGGATCGGCCACGGCCTGCAGGACGCGGCTGGCAAGCACCTCGGCGGTCCGCGGTTGCGGGCCCATCATGGACACGAGCGTGAACTCGTCGCCCCCCACGCGCGACACAAAGGCGCCGTCGGCCGCGACCTCCAGTCGGCGCGCGATCGCGCACATAAGCTCGTCGCCGACGACGTGTCCGAATACGTCGTTGGCTTCCTTGAAGTGGTCGAGGTCGATCGACAGCACGGCAAAGGACTCGCCACGAGTCTTGGCGCGGTCAAGGGCCTGCGCCAGGCGGGAGGTGAGCGAATTGCGGTTCGGCAGATCGGTGAGAGCGTCGTGATGCGCAAGGTGCGCGATCTCATCGTGGCGCTCCAAAAGCTCGGTGCGCGCCTTGCGCATGTTCTCGCGCGCCTCGTCGAGCCCGAGGGCTGCATCCCTCACCTGCTCCTGCAGCAGGTTGAAGCTGGCCGCCATCTCGCCGAGCTCGTCGCGGGAATTGGTCTGCACCGGCACGATGTTGACGGCGGCATGCGCGGCCTGCAGATCGCCGCGGCCCAGGGCCTGCATGGCGAGCGTGAAGTCGCGCAGCGTTCCCCAAGTCAGGCGCTTGGCGGCCGCGCTCACCTCCTGCGCGGAGTAGGTGATCATGCCTGGCAGCACGAGGCCGACGCTGATGGTCAGCAGCGCGACCGCTACGAAGATGTCGGCCAGCACCGACACCAGCACGCTGTGCTCCTGGGAAACGGTATTGACGGCAAGAAGGTAGGCGACCGCGTCGAGGATCAGCACGAACAGCATGGCGCCGGTGAGCTTCAGGTGAAGCGTGCGCGCGAACGCGGGCAGCCCCTGCCGCTTGTGGTCCTCGATGACGCGCCAAGCATAGAGGGCGGCGCCGGAGTAGGCGAGCGCCAGTCCGAAAAGGACCGTCGGCAGGCCGAACTGCTGGAAGCCGAGGATGGCCGAAAGCAGCCAGATCGAGGCCGCACCCAAGCCCAGCATGATGGTGCCGCGCGGCGCGCGATACGGACGCTCGGCATCGGGCTGGTCGCGCCGCAACAGGAAGGCGGCGACGTTGGGCATGCAGATGCCGATGAGGTAGGTGAAGTTGGCGGCGGCGATCATCCAGATGGGGTCGCCCGCCATGAGGAAGACGATCGCGCAGCCGGCAGTGAGCACGGTCGCCGCCCACGGGCAGTCGGTGCGTGCCAGCCGCAAACCGAGAAAACGCGGCAGCAGCCCGTCGTCGCTGAGCTGAGACATGGTGCGTGCCGCGCCCGCGAGCGGCTGCAGCGTGCCATGGAACATGTTGAACATGACGAACCAGATGGCGGCGGCCTTGCCGAAGCTTCCAAACAGCGGCGCAAATGTCGGCCCCAGCACGGTGGCGAGATCCTGACCGAGCGCCTGCGGGCCAAGCACGCCGAGCCAAACGACCGGGAGGACGATGAAGTACACGGCGGCCATGATGGCCGCCGCCAGCATGGCGCGCGGCACGTTGCGATTGGGGTCGATGGTTTCGCCGACGTGGCAGGCGGCGGCTTCGAAGGCAGGGGCGGTAAAGCCGATCAAGTAAAGCCCCGCCATGATGGCGGTGACATCGCCGAACCAGCCTTCAAAGGGAGTGGTCAGCTTGTAGCTGAAGGCCTGATGCCAATCGACGGAACCGGAGTAGATCGGGATCAGCGCTGACAGGAAGGCAAGCGTCGCCGAGGCCGTCGCAATCGGAATCGCAAGGCGCGCAACCCACGCGATCCCGCACAGGTTGACGAACGTGAAGAAGCAGACGATGCCGACGGCGCCCACCTCGACCGGCAGGCTTGGGAAGTACCACTGCTGGAACGCAGCTGCCGAAAGGAGCGCCGTCAGACCGCAGGTCGGGATCCAGCCCCACCAGTAGCAAGTGCCGGTCAGCGAGGCGAGCACCGGGTTGTAGGGGCGGAACGCCTCCGCGCAGGCGGCAGAGATACCGCCGACCCGGTTGGGCCACATGAGCACGAGCTCGGTCCATGCCGGCGCCGCAGCCCATCCCAGCAATACGCCGACGATGAGCAGCGGCACCGCCGCGCTTCCCTGGCCCAGAATGGTGTCCTGGCCCACGAACAGCGCAGTGATGATGAAGATCATCTGGTTGCTGCCGCCCATGGCAAGGGCGGCCGTGCCGAACCACCCGAGCACGCGGGGATGGGGTGGCGTCGGGGCAACCGGAGGTTGGATGAGTCGCATGTAGCGTGCCCTGATCCCGTCCGGATGCCGAAATTGTCCCGAAGGATGTTATGATAAGAGCACGCGCCCGCTTATTTATTCATTCAGGGGCGTATTCAATCTTTAAATATTTTCAGGTGTTTGCGATAAGACCCTAAGAGCGCGCTCAGCACGTTCGCATTAACTCTGTTGCGTATGCGGGTGCATGGCCTCTGGCCCCCGCGGGGGCTCCCCCGCCCTGTCGAGCTCCTCGATCTCAACATCCGTAAAGACGCGCGAGCGCGTCAAAAAACGCAGGCCCTCGGGCGCCTCGAGCGAAAAGCCGGCGCCGCGCCCTGGCACCACGTCGATGATGAGATGCGTGTGCTGCCAGTACTCGAACTGCGGGCCGCTGATGTAGATTGGACAGCCGGCAATGCTGCCGAGATAGACGTCGCGCTGACCGATTTTGAATTCGCCCAGCGGGTAGCACATGGGCGCGCTGCCGTCGCAGCAGCCGCCCGACTGATGGAAGAGCAGCTCGCCGTGCACGGCGCGCAGCTTGTCGATCAGGGCTGCGGCGGCGGGCGTATTTGAGACGCGCGAGACGATCATGCCAATCCGGGGCGGGAGCGGAAGACCGGAGCCGAGCCCCGATCTCCCACTCCACGGCAGCGACCCTTAGAAGAACCCAAGCGCCTTGGGGCTATAGCTGACGAGCATGTTCTTCGTCTGCTGATAGTGATCGAGCATCATTTTGTGCGTCTCGCGGCCGACACCCGACTGCTTGTAGCCGCCGAACGCCGCGTGCGCGGGATAGAGGTGGTAGCAGTTGGTCCACACGCGGCCCGCCTTGATGCCGCGACCCATGCGGTAGGCGGTGTTGCCGTCGCGCGACCACACGCCGGCGCCGAGGCCGTAGAGCGTGTCGTTGGCCATGGCGAGCGCCTCGCTCTCGGTCTTGAACTTCGCGACCGCAAGCACGGGCCCGAAGATCTCCTCCTGGAAGATGCGCATCTTGTTGTGGCCCTCGAACACGGTCGGCTCGACGTAGAAGCCGCCTTCGAAGCCGCGGCCGAGGTCGGCCCTGTGGCCGCCGGTCAACACGCGCGCGCCTTCGCCCTGCCCGATGTTGATGTAGGACAGGATCTTCTCGAGCTGGTCGGACGAGGCCTGTGCGCCGATCATGGTGTTGGGATCAAGCGGATTGCCCTGCACCACCTTCTTCACGCGCTGAATCGCCCGCTCGATGAAGGCGTCGTAGATCGACTCCTGCACGAGGGCGCGCGACGGGCACGTGCACACCTCGCCCTGATTGAGGGCGAACATGGTGAAGCCCTCGAGCGCCTTGTCGAAGAACGCGTCGTCCTCGTTGAACACGTCCGCGAAGAAGATGTTCGGCGACTTGCCGCCGAGCTCGAGCGTGACGGGGATGATGTTCTCGGCCGCGTACTGCATGATGAGGCGGCCGGTCGTGGTCTCACCCGTGAACGCGATCTTGGCGATGCGCGGGTTGGAGGCGAGCGGCTTGCCGGCCTCGACGCCGAAGCCGTTGACGACGTTGAGGACGCCCGGCGGCAGCAGGTCGCTGATGAGATCCATCAGCACCATGATGCTCATGGGCGTCTGCTCGGCGGGCTTCAGGACGACGCAGTTGCCGGCGGCGATCGCTGGCGCAAGCTTCCACACCGCCATGAGGATGGGGAAGTTCCACGGGATGATCTGGCCGACGACGCCGAGCGGCTCGTGGAAGTGGTAGGCGATGGTGGCCTCGTCGATCTCGGAGAGCGAGCCCTCCTGCGCGCGGATGCAGCTCGCGAAATAGCGGAAGTGGTCGACGGCGAGCGGCAGGTCGGCGGCCATGGTCTCGCGGATCGGCTTGCCGTTGTCGATGGTCTCGACGGTGGCGAGCTCGGGCAGATGCGCCTGCATGCGGTCGGCGATCTTGAACAGAACCTCGGCGCGCGCGGCCGGAGCGGTCTTGCCCCAGGCGTCGGCGGCGGCATGGGCGGCATCGAGCGCCTTCTCGATGTCCTCGGCGGACGAGCGGGCGATCTCGCACACGACCTCGCCGCTGATCGGGGTGCGGTTCTCGAAGTAGCGCCCCTGCGCGGGCGGGACCCAGCCGCCTCCGATGAAGTTCTCGTAGCGATTGCGGATGTTGATCTTCTGGCCGACGCGCTGCAGCGCTGTCGCCGGAGTGTCGGTCTTCACGATGAGTTGCATCTTTTGGCTCCTCCCACTACCTGCACGACCAGGCGGTGCGCTTTATTCATAGGTGGAAAGTACGCCACCTTTTATACCCCCCAAAGCTGTTTAGGACTTGGAAATTGGTCCTACCTTGATCTGGCTCAAGGGTAAGCTTCGCCGGGATGCCATTCGTTCCCGACTTGGCAGGGCCGCCGGCCCCCTATAGGGAGGCGCTTGCGCGTGTCGCAATCGTGCGCACGTGGCCGTCACTCGTCGCTGCATGACCCGCAAAGTCTCAGGCCCGGAAATCGAACGCATCGTCCAGCTGCTGGGGCGCCTGCCCGGGCTGGGGCCCCGCTCTGCGCGCAAGGCGGCGCTCGCCCTGCTCAAGCGGCGCAACGATCTGCTGCTGCCGCTGGCGCAGGCGCTTGCCGCCGCGGTCGAGAAGATCGTCGAGTGCCCGGTTTGCGGCAATCTCGATACCGTCTCGCCCTGCAGCCTGTGCCAGAACCCGTGCCGCGACCGCTCGATGATCGTCGTTGTCGAGGAGATCGGCGACCTGTGGGCGCTCGAGCGCGCGGGCGTCGTCAATAGCCTCTACCATGTGCTCGGCGGACATCTTTCCCCACTCGACGGCATCGGGCCGGACCAGCTCAACATCGCCGGCCTCATCGAACGGGCCGGTGCCGGTGAAGCGAACGAGGTTCTGCTGGCGCTGAACGCGACGGTGGAGGGGCAGTCCACGGCGCACTACGTCACCGAGCAGCTTGGGCCGACGGGCGTCGTGGTGTCGCGGCTCGCGCAGGGCGTCCCCATCGGGGGCGAGCTCGACTATCTCGACGAGGGGACGCTCGCGGCCGCGATCAAGGCGAGGCGCAGGCTTTGACCGCGCCACCGGCACCACCTGCAGGCTTGCGTGCGGAGGCAGGCGCGCGGCCGCGGCGCTCCAACGCGTCGCGCCCGCGGTTTGTGAGCGGCTCGATCCTGCGTCACATCCTCGTGATGACGGGGACGGGCGCCATCGGACTGATGGCGATCTTCCTGTGCGACCTCGCCAACATCCTGTTCCTCAGCTGGCTTGGCGACGAGGCGATCCTCGCCGGCGTCGGCTACGCCGGCTCCATCGTGTTCCTGACCGTGTCGATGGGCATCGGGCTGTCGATCGCCGCGACCTCGCTGGTGGCGCCCGCGCTGGGCGCCGGCCGGCGCATGCGCGGACGCCGGCTGTCGCTCAACGCGCACGTGCTGACGTTCATCGCGGCGAGCATCCTGAGCCTCGGCATCTGGCTCGCCATCCCTGCGCTGCTCGGCCTGCTCGGCGCCGGCGGGCGTGCCGCCCTACTCGCCGCGCGCTACCTCGACATCCTGGTGCCGGCGCTGCCGCCGCTGGCGGTCGCGATGACGTCGGCTTCGGTGCTGCGGTCGGTGGGAGATGCACGCCGCGCCATGAGCGTCACCCTCATCGGGGCGGTGGTGAATACGCTCCTGGATGTGATCCTCATCCTGTGGCTCGGCTACGGGATCGAGGGCGCGGCCGTATCGTCCGCGGTTGCGCGCGTCGTGATGATGGGCGTGGGGCTCTACGGCGTGGTCTGGGTGCACGACCTCGCGGGGCGCCTGCGGCTGTCGACGCTGCTTGCGGATGCGCCGGCTCTCTTTGCCGTCGCCATGCCGGCGGTGTTGACCAACATCGCGACGCCCGTCGCCAACGCCTACGTGACGCGGGCCATCGCGCCGTTCGGGGACAGCTCGGTCGCCGGCTGGGCGATCCTCGGCCGCATCACGTCGGTGGCGTTCGGCGCCATCTTCGCGCTGTCGGGAACGGTCGGTCCCATCATCGGCCAGAACTTCGGCGCCCGCCAGTTCGACCGCATGCGGGCGACGCTGACCCAATCGCTGCTGGTCACGGCGGCCTTCACGGCCCTCGCGTGGGCCGTGCTCGCGGTGCTCGCCGACCCGATCGCGGCGGCCTTTCACGCGACCGGCGAGACTGCCAAGCTCGTCGTGTTCTACTGCCGTTACCTGGCGCCGCTGTTCGTGTTTCTGGGCGCGCTATTCGTCGCCAACGCCGCCTTCAACACCCTGGGGCGCCCCCATTTTTCGACTGCGCTCAACTGGGGCCGCGCGACGCTGGGCACGATGCCGTTCGCGACGCTCGGCGCCTATCTTGCCGGAGCGGAAGGCGTCCTGACGGGCAGCATGCTCGGCGGCTTCCTGTTCGGCATCCTCGCCGTCTGGCTCGCCTACCACTGGATCGACGCGCTGCAATCGGGATCGAGATAGCCGCGCCCGCGCTGACCGCCGGCGCTACGTTCGATGCGGCCGGGATCGCGCGGTCTCGGCTCTCTCCGAATAGTGCACAAACATGGCGTGCATAAGCCGGGCCCAGCGTCTGGCGGAGCAGCCAACCCAATGCTATTCCTCAACTTTTAGCGTTCGGGTAAATCGCCAAGACAACGAGGCCCGATCTGCTATCTTGTTGAGCTCGCACCAAGAAATGCCGCTGCCGCTGCTTAAGCCGCCTTGGAGTGTTCGCTAAGGGGCGCGAGGGGGAAGGTGACCGTCATTCCTACGTTCCATCCTTTATGGGCACGTTGGCAAACCAGGCTGCTCGAGCTGCCGCGCTTCAACAAGCGCGGCATCCTGGTGGCGCTCGACTTTCTGCTGATCAGCCTGGCGCTGTGGCTGCCGATCTCCCTGCGCTACACGACGCTCTACGTGCCGCACGATCTGACGACCGCGCTGCTGCTGCTCAGCGCGCCGACGATTGCGGTCACGACGTTCGCGCTCTCGGGCCTCTACAAGCTCGTCACGCGCTACCTCGGCTACCGCGGGCACACCCGGATCATCGGCTGCATCTGGCTGTCGGTGCTGATCTGGTCGCTACTCGTGTTCATGTCCGGGCAGCTCGGCATCCCGCGCTCCGTCGTAATCGCGTACGGCATTCTGGCGACGCTGTTCATCACCGCGAGCCGCGCGATTGCGGCAATGCTGCTGGAGAGCGCCGGCATTCGCCTGTCAGATCTCGCCGCCGACGCCGAGCGCAAGGCGGTCATCATCTTCGGCGCCGGCCAGCTCGGCGTGCAGCTTCTCGCCGCGCTGCGCCGCGCCAACGATCGCGACCCGATAGCCTTCATCGATACCGAGCCTTCGCTCTGGCGCCAGTACGTGGCCGGGCTCAAGGTCTACGATCCGGATCGGGTGGGGCCGCTGATCGAGCGCCACAACGTGCGCGAGATCCTCATCGCGCTGCCCGAGGAGCGCCGCCGCGAGCGCCGCCGCATGCTGAAGGAGCTGGCAGTGCACCCGGTCGAGGTGAAGGTGCTCCCCGCGGTCGAGGATATCACCTCGGGCCGCGTGCGCGTCAGCGACCTGCGCCCGCTCGATGTCAACGACCTGCTCGGGCGCGACAAGGTTCCACCCAACGGCGACCTGCTCGCGCGCAAGACGCGCGACAAGTCGATCCTGGTCACGGGGGCCGGCGGCTCGATCGGCTCCGAGCTGGTGCGCCAGCTCCTGAAGCACAGCCCGCGCCGCTTGGTGCTGCTCGATATCTCCGAGGCGGCGCTGTACGAGGTCGAGGAGGAGGCGCGCGAACTCATCGCGGCGCTGCGCGGCGCCCCACGGCCCGAAATCGTCGGCGTGCTCGGCTCCGTGCTCGATGCTCCGCACATGCGCGAGATGATCCGCCACCACGGCGTGGAGGTCATCTATCACGCGGCCGCCTACAAGCACGTGCCGATCGTCGAGCAGAACCCGATCTGCGGCCTCTTGAACAACACCTTCGGCGCGCACGTGCTCGCCGACTGCGCCAAGGCCGAGGGCGTCGAGCTGGTCGTGCTGATCTCCACCGACAAGGCCGTTCGGCCGACCAACGTGATGGGCGCGAGCAAGCGCCTGGCCGAACTCATCCTGCAGGCCGAGGCCGCCAGCGGCGGTTCGACCGTGTTCACGATGGTACGCTTCGGCAACGTGCTCGACAGCTCCGGATCGGTGGTGCGCAAATTCCGCCGCCAGATTCGCGCCGGCGGCCCCGTGACGGTCACGCATCCCGAGATCATCCGCTACTTCATGTCGATCCCGGAGGCGGCCGAGCTCGTCATCCAGGCCGGCGCCATGGCCCACGGCGGCGACCTGTTCGTGCTCGACATGGGCGAGCCGGTGCGCATCGACGATCTCGCGCGCCTCATGATCCGTCTGACCGGGCTCGACGTGAAAGGCCCCGACACCCCCGACGGCGACATCGCCGTCGTCTACACGGGCCTGCGCCCCGGCGAGAAGCTGTACGAGGAGCTGCTGATCGGCGCCAACACCACGGCGACCGAGCATCCGCGCATCCTGCGCTCGGATGAGCCGTTCCTGCCGCGCGCCGACCTCGAGCGCGAGCTCGGCCTGCTCAAGGCCGCGATGACAGCGCGCGACGTCGAGACGATGCATGCGGTGCTGATGCGGACGGTGGAGGGCTACCACTCCGAGGTCGGGCCCGCGCAAGAGGGAGAGCAGCCGCGTCAGGCCTGGAGTCCATCCTCGCGGACCTTGCACTGACATGGCGATGCCCGCGGCAGCACCGGCGACCGGCGTCAGGCGCGTTGCAGTCGTCTGTGGCGCCGGCGAGCCGCTCCAGCTTTTGCGCCGCTCGCTCCTATCCGAGATCGCGGCCCGCCGTCACAAGATCCTCGTCGTGGCGCCGGAGTTCGCCGCGGCCGACATCCATGCGCTCGACGCGATGGGGGCGGAGCGGGCCAGCTTCGCGGGCCAGCAGAACGGTCTCAAGCTGTTCGCCGACTGGAAGGCCATCGGCGCGCTCAAGGGCATTCTCGCGGCCTGGGCCCCGCACACCGTATTCGGGTGCGGCGCAAAGCCGATGATCTACGCCGCGCTCGCCGCGCATGGCGCCGGCGCGGAACGCGTGGTGCTGCTCGTCGACTCGCTGCCCGAGCACCGCTTCACCGGCGCGCTTGCGGCCGACGAGATGCCCGCGTGGCGCTACAGTCAGGCCATGCGCGCTGCCGATGAGGCCGTATTCTGCAATCGCGACGACCTCGGCCTCCTGAAGCGGCTCGGCATCTTGCCATCGGCGCTGCCGACGACCGTCGTGGCGGGCGCCGGCGTCGAGCTGGCGCAACACGGGATGCTGCCGCTGCCGCCGCTCGATGACGGCCTCGTGTTTCTGATGGTCGCCGAGCTTGATCGCCGCAGGGGTGTGGTCGAATACTGCGAAGCCGTGCGCGACTTGCGCGAGCGTGCGCCGAGCTGCCGCTTCCTGCTCGCAGGCTCGCCCGGCGAGGGCGCGCTGGCCATGCATCCCGACGAGGTCGCAGCTTACGCGCCCGCCGTCGAATACCTGGGACCGGTGCGGGACATCCGCGCGCTGCTCGCGCAGTCGCACGTGTTCGTCTACCCCTCGCACGGCGAGGGTATGCCGCAGCCGGTGCTGGAGGCGATGGCCGCCGGGCGCCCGATCGTGACGACCGACGTTGCCGGCTGCCGGGACACGGTCGACGATCGCGTCAACGGCTGCTTCGCGCAGGCGCGGGACGCGCGCTCGCTTGCCTCCGCAATGGAGAGCTTCTTGAAGCGGCCCGATCTCACTCCGCCGATCGCGCGGGCGAGCCGCGCAAAGGCCGAGCGGTTCTGCGGCATCGACACCGTCAACCGGTCGCTGCTCGCCGCGCTTGCCCTCGCCTGAGGCTCAGCTGCGGCTGTAGAGCGTGTAGCTGAGCTTGGGCTGCCGGAACGAAGCCTCGGGATCGACCAGCATGCTGCTGCGGATGGCCTGGCGGCCAAGCAGCATGCGGTAGGTGAGCTTCTGGCGGTTCGCCAGCGTGATCTCGATCGGCCACGAAAGCTCGCCCATGCGCAGGCGCGTCGCGATGACGTAGCGCAGCTCGCGCTCGCCGTTGGAACTCGTCACCGCGCGCCGGTCCACGACCTCGGCGCAGGCGTCGATCTCGAGATCGTCGCGCTTGGGATTGGGGCGCACGGTGAAGCGCACCATCGGCCGCTTGGCGGGACCGTAGGGCTCGATCAGATGCGTGTGCAGCGAGGAGGTCTTGGCGCCGGTGTCGATCTTCGCCTTGAGCGCAGGCAAGCCCAGGTCGGGCAGAGCGATCCATTCCTGCCAGCCGAGGATCAGGGATGCGGGCGTTGGGCGCATGGGAGCACGCGGGTTCGCGGGCGAACGAGCTGGCAAATCCTACTCCCCTTTCCTTACTCCGTCGTCTTCGCGCCGCGCCGCCGGCAGCGCGCAACATCATAACGCGGGAGGGCGCCGCGGCTGCACGCGAAATAGGCATCCGCCGACGAGATGGTGGATCAACACGGGCGTAACGGCGAAGGCACGCGCCGCCGCTATCCGATATCCCGGAACTGTTCGCCTCAAATCTGCTTCTATCGCTGCCGCTGATCCCTTTGCCTTCGCGACCACGGCGGCGCGCGCCGACGATCGGACCGGCGAAAGCACAACGCCCATGGAGATAAAAACATGACAACGAAGAAGGTCTTGCTGGCGCTGGCAGCCACGGCCATCCTTGCCTTTGGATACGTCGCGCCCGTCTATGCAGAAGATCCGCCCCCCGCGGCCGACCCAGGCGCAGCGACGGACGTTCCCGCCGATCCCGACGGCACCCCGCCGGGGGATGCATCGCCGCCTCCCGCCACCGACGCTGGGAGCGGAGCCCCGGCCGACACCGGAACCGACAGCGGCGAGCAACAGCAGCAGCAGTCGACGCCGCCGGCGCAGAAATAGCCTTCCTTCGCCGAGAATCCGACCCTTCGCGATCGGATCGGCGCCAGATCAGGCCTCGACCGCTCCCGGACCGGCTCCGGAGGCGGCGGGGCCGTTCGTTTTTCTCACTCCTGAACAGTCGTGGCCGGGCCTGCGCGATTGACCGCGCGCGCGTACTTTCCTATTTCACGGGCATGGCGATCCGACCGATCATCACCCTTCCCGATCCGCTGCTGCGCAAGGTCTCCCAGCCGGTCGAGCGCGTCGACGACGAGCTGCGCCGGCTGATGGACGACATGCTGGAGACGATGTATGCCGCCCCCGGCGTCGGGCTCGCCGCCGTGCAGGTGGGCGTGCCGCGGCGGCTCCTCGTGATCGACGTGGCGGAGGACGAAGAGGAGAAGCAGCCGCTCTGCTTCATCAACCCGGAGATCGTCTGGCTCGGCTCCGAGATGCGCCTGCACGAGGAGGGCTGCCTTTCGATCCCCGACGTGCGCGTCGAGATCGAGCGGCCGGCCTCGCTCGTCGTGCGCTACACCGATCGGGAGAGCGCGCGGCGCGAGCTCGAGGCCAGCGGGCTGCTCGCCACCGCCCTCCAGCACGAGATCAACCATCTCGACGGCAAGCTGATTATCGACTTCCTCTCCTCGCTGAAGCGCGACATGGTGGTGCGCAAATTCAAGAAGCAGGCGCGCACGACCGAGGCGCTTTGACGCCGGCGACGCCATCCTGCGAGCGGACACCCCTTCCATGACGCTGCGCATCGTCTTCATGGGCACGCCGGATTTTTCCGTGCCGACGCTGGCGGAGATCATGGGTGCGGGACACGAGATCGCCGCCGTCTACACGCAGCCGTCGCGCCCGGCAGGACGCGGCATGGCCGAGCGGATTTCACCCGTAGCGCGCTTTGCCGCCGGCGCCGGCATCCCGGTGAGGTCGCCCACGAGCCTCAGAAGCGAGGCCGAGCAGCGGGATTTTGCCGCGCTCCAGGCCGATGCCGCCGTCGTCGTCGCCTACGGGCTGCTGCTGCCCCGGCCGATCCTCGACGCGCCGCGACTCGGCTGCTTCAACCTGCACGCCTCCGCGCTGCCGCGGTGGCGCGGCGCGGCCCCCATCCAGCGCGCCATCATGGCCGGCGACGCCGAGACCGCGGTCATGGTGATGCGCATGGCGCAAGGCCTCGATACGGGGCCGGTATGCCTCGCCGAGCCCGCGGCCATCGGGCCGGACGCGACGGCGGGAGAGCTGCACGACGAGCTGGCGCGGCGCGGCGCGAGCCTGATGGTACGCGCGCTCGGTGCGCTCGAGCGTGGGCTGCTCGAGTGCACCCCGCAGCCGGCCGAAGGCGCGACCTACGCGGCCAAGGTCGACAAGGTCGAAGCGCGCATCGACTTCGCCAGGCCGGCGCGCGAGGTTCACAATCGCATCCGCGGGCTGTCGCCGTTTCCCGGCGCCTGGTTCGAGGTGGATGCGGCGGGCAAGGCCGAGCGCGTCAAGGTGTTGCGCGCGAGCCCGGCTGAGGGCCTGGGAGCCCCCGGCGAGGTGCTCGACGACGCGCTGACGGTCGCGTGCGGGACCGGGGCGGTCCGCCTCGTGGAGCTGCAGCGCGCCGGCAAAAAGCCCATGCGGACCGAGGATTTCCTCCGCGGGTTTCCGCTGCCGCGCGGGACCATCCTGCAGCCGTGACCGGCGGCGTTAAGCTTCCTCCGCGATGATTAGCCCTGCGCATGCAACCCGGATTAGGCTATTGTTAACTATGGCTTGGCGTTGCGTGGAGTGTGGCTATGCGTGTTGTCGGACGTCTTCTTCCCCTTGCGGCCGTGACAGCCGCGCTTCTGGCGCCGGTGCAGGCCGAGACCGCTCACACCACGCGCATCGAGACGCGGCCCGTCTACGGCGCCACCGTCACCGTCGAGCGCGGCGTGCGCGTCATGCGGCCGATTCCGCCGACCGAGCACCTGATCGTCAATCCCGACCGGGTACCCCTGGTGCTGAGCGTGGAGAGCCCCGCGCTCGCGGTGTCGCCCTGCTAGCCTGGCCCGATTGCCGGTTGAGGGCGGCGGCCGGCGCCGCTAGGGATGAGGCGGCTGACAGGCCCAGCCGCACCCGAGCCCTCATGCCCCGCTACTGCATTCTCGTCGAATACGACGGCACACCGTTCCTCGGCTGGCAGCGACAGGCCAGCGGAGCCTCCGTGCAGGGGGCGCTGGAGGCCGCGCTGTTCCAGTTCTGCGGCGAGGCGGCAAGCGTTCGCGGTGCGGGACGGACGGACGCCGGCGTGCACGCGCTCGGACAGGTGGCGCATTTCGATCTCGCCAAAAGCTGGGAGCCGTTCCGCGTGCGCGAGGCGCTCAACTTCTATCTGAAGCCGGTTCCGGTGGTCGTGCTCGAGTGTGCGAGCGTCGAGGACAGTTTCGACGCCCGCTACAGCGCCAGCGCGCGCCACTACCGCTACCGCATCCTGTGCCGGCGCGCGCCGCCAGCGCTCGACCACCATCGCGTCTGGTGGGTGCCGGTCGCCCTTGACAACGAGGCGATGGCGACGGCGGCGCGGGACTTGCTCGGCCGGCACGACTTCACGACCTTTCGTGCCGCGCAGTGCCAGGCGAACTCGCCCTTGCGCACGCTCGACCGGCTGGACGTCTCGAGGCAGGGCGAGGAGATCGTCGTCGAGGCCTCCGCGCGCTCGTTCCTGCACAACCAGGTGCGCTCCATGGTCGGCAGTCTCAAGCTGGTCGGCGAGGGCAAGTGGAGCGCGGGCGATCTCGGGGCGGCGCTCGCAGCCCGCGACCGCGCCGCCTGCGGGCCGGTGGCGGCCGCCTGCGGGCTCTACCTCGTGCGCGTCGACTACGGCAAGCCGGCCGTGGCGAGCGAGGAGACCGCCGAGGACGACGATTGAGCCAAGTGCGGGGCGAGCGTGCGACATCGATTGAATACCGAGGGGATGAGAATCGGGGGAGCGGGGCGGCTCTGGCCCTTCGCTTTGTTCGGTGTGGATGCGGCCATTGCCACCCCACTCGGCACATCGGCTCGTCCGCCGCCATTCCCGGAATGCATCCGATGCCCGGGCGTCACCAACATTTTCGCGTTGGCGGCAGGGTGGATACGAGGCTCGCTATATGGCCCCGGCCGCTTGCGCCGGCCCGCTCCGCGCAAGTCCGTCAGCGCACGTCTGCGCCCCCGGGCAATTGGAACGGGCGGCGGGAGTGTACGGGGGGTGCGGGTCGCGGGGATAATAGTCCGATTGTCGGCGGAGGTCGGACCTCACGCTTGGATTACCTTTTGATCGCTGAGGGCCGATTTCGTTGAAAAACTCCTCGGATAGGGCGGCGCGCCCTGAAAAGGGAGTGTGCGCTGTGCGCCGGACGCT
>Ga0209415_10004200_pt1 | contig 26479 bp, 19 predicted proteins | sample PeaSoiSIISIP2007_FD_187696 | JGI IMG/M metagenome (GOLD analysis project Ga0209415, IMG submission 187696) | Peat soil microbial communities from Weissenstadt, Germany - SII-SIP-2007 (SPAdes) (version 2) | ecosystem: Environmental > Terrestrial > Soil > Wetlands > Peat | place: Germany... | reverse complement strand
CTTGCCCGATCGTCGGAAGCTACGGCGGCAAGGATCGTTCATTACGGGGGGCCGCCGATCGCCTCGACCGGGCATTGACGGCCGCCGGGGTCGAACACGATGTCAAGGAGTACCCCGAAGCCGGGCACTCCTTTCTCAACGACCATGAAGGAGCCGGAGACAAGACGCCGCTCCCGTTCGCCGTCTTGGAGCCAGTCTTCGGCATACTCTCGCCAGGATCGGGCTACCACGAGGGGTCTGCGCGTGATGCACGTCGGCGCATCCTCGCCTTCTTCGACGCGCGCTTGAAGCCGTAGAGGGGCGAGACCGCCCGGTACTGCCGGGTCCTAGGGGCGTGGGGGCGGGGGCAGACCGGCTACCCGGTCGGGATCGCTCCGGCGAGTCGGCGGTGTCAGTCTGCGGCGATGCTCAAAGGGCTGCCCCTCCCGACGAGACGCGACACAAGGAGCGTCGTCGCAAACTGTTCCGCTCGGGCAGGTGCTGCGACAGCGCGCGCACCTGGCGGAGGATAGGTCGAGAGGTCGCGATCATGCTGCCGTTACCGGTACTGGCGCGCACCGGCAACTCCCCTCGCTGGCGATAATCGCTCGCAAAGTGCGGAGCTCAGGGATGCAAAAGCCCCGCGCCACAGGAAAGCGAGTAGCGTCACACGGCGATCCATCCGCCCCCTCGATCACCGGGGACTCGGGACTTGGGCGGGATGCTACACATTCCCCGGAATGAGGAGAGAACCATGCCACGGATCACCGTGGTGGTCGATGCGTTAGGCGGCCAGGATGGAAACGCGCGAGTCTTGCTGGACGAGCAGGTCCAGGGCGTCCATCTGGAGGACGAGCAGACCTCAGTGCAGTTCCTTGAGCGCCTTGCCTGGGCGATCGAGGACGGCGAGAGGCTGGAGTGCGTCGCTTCCCCCGCCGCGGCCACAGAGCGTTGGTCCTTGGCGCGCCGATAGCGCGCTCACCGACGTTTGTCCGTACCCGCGCTGAGCGTTGGGTGGAGCCGCGCTCCCGGCGCGACTACTGTCGTCGGAGGCGAGCATCGCAGCGAGCGCGCAGCGCTGACGCTGGGTCATCGAGCCAATCGTCTTCTTCTCAGACATCGGGATCTGACAGAGCAACTTGCGGCAGCGTGTCTGACCCCAGCGGCGCTGGCTCATCAACAAGTCCGCCACCGCCATGCTCTGCGCCTCCCAAGGACATACGAGGATCACATCGGCGGCTTCGATCTCGCCGATCGCAACGCGGCGCTTGAGCTCCGCACGGGCTAAACGAACCTGGTTGGCGCGTTCGAGGGCGCGCATGTACTGCGGACCGGCAGAAACAGCCGTCGTTGTCACAAGGTCAACCGTCGCTGTCGCGTTCATTGGCAATCTCCCCGTTGCCGCCCCGGCCTCCCGCGGCGCGCAACATGCTTGCTTTGAGTTCCTGACGAGCACACACTCGCAATGGCAGTCAGAAGACCCGCCACGACGAGTCGCAACACAATCCCCGCATAGCGCCCCCGCTTCGACGGCTTATGCGGGACGAGCCCGAACGGTCATGCAGAGCGCGTCGGGAAGCTACGCCAGGGCGCCGCGTCCGGTCAACAGCGCCGCGGGTCGTTCGTACGCTAGGAGCGACGTTTTTCGTAGGCCCAGCACTTGTGAAGAAATGGACAAGTTACAAGGTCCGTATAAGCCCCGGAGTCGCTCACCCCGCCTCCCCGCAGCGGTCCGTGCTCGGACTCCCTATCCGCTTGGGGGTGCGCTGGCGGGCAGACTCTTGCGGACCTTGAGCTGAGGGCAACTACCGGTGGGTGCGCGTGCGTTGTACCGATGCGTGCGCGGGGGTTGCCGACGAGGATTCCTCTTGATGCGTTCCCGCCGCGGATTGCGCCCTGCGCTCCTTCGCCTGACCCTCGGATCCACGGTGATCGGCGTCGGGCTGATCTTCTCGATGCTTGTGATGGTCGGCCCGGCTGCATCGGCGAGAGCATCGAGCACGATTTCCGCGCGGCTGGCTACGACCGCGTTCCCGGTCGCCCAAGCCGGCGAAGTCAAACTGAGCTACAAGTTCTCGTCAAGGAGCGCGCGCTTCGCATATGTCCTTTCGCGAAAGCAAGGCGCGAACTGGTTGACGGTGCGCAGCGCAAGCGAGCGAGGAAGCTTCCGGGGCTCCCAGACGATGACCGTGAAGCAGCTGTTCGGTCCCAAGCCGGTCAAGGTCGGGCAGTATCGCGTCCGGCTATCCGCCGACGCCAACAGCGTGACGTTGAGCTTCACGCTCGTACAGGCATCGTCCACGCCCGCCCCCCCGCCTGTACCTGCGCCGCCGCCCGCCGTATCGAGCGATGTGGTCGTTGTGACGACCACAGCCGATGTCGTGAACGGTGACGTGTCCTCTGTAGCGGCGCTGAATGCGAACCCGGGCACGGATGGCATCTCGCTGCGGGAGGCGCTGCTGGCAGCCGATGCGACCGGCGGCTCGGCGACCGTGTACATCATGTTCAGCGCCGCTCTGAACGGCCAGACGATCGAGGTCCTCTCGGAGCTGCCGCCGATCAACCGCGACCACGTGGTGTTGGAGGGGGTCGCTCCGGACGGGTCGCCGGCGAGGGTCACGCTCGACGGACGGGATGCGTCGGCGTCGCTGATGAACCTGTTGTATGTACAGGCATCCGACGTCACCGTTCGCTGGCTGCGCTTCACCGGCATGGATGCGAGGCGCGCTTGCTGCGGGCGCGTCACGGCGGTGGTCGTGTGGCCCGGACGGTATATGGCGGCTCCGCCCTATCCGCCCGGGCCGTCGCTGATCACGAACGTGCAGATCGTGGATAACGTGTTCGACAACACCGAAATCCCCTCCCTGCCCAACGGGCCGAACGACCCGCAATCCAAGGCGGTGTACGTTGGGACACAGAATGGCGGATTGATTGGCGGAGCGAATACGCGCATAAGCGGAGTCACGATCGCGCGGAACACATTCACGAACTACGGCGACGACGCCGTCGGCGTGCTGGAGACCAACGCAGGCGCCACAGCGGACGGTATCGCGATCTTGAACAACACGTTCACCAACAACGAGGTCCCGATCGAGCTGGGCTTGGCAGGCAACGCGTCCCGCATCACCGGGACGCAGATTATTGGAAACACGATCACCGGCGACGCCGGGATCGCCCTCGACACGGTCGCGGTGAACGGAACGATCGACCAGACGCTAATCGAGGACAACACGATCGCGAGCGCGGTCCTGCTCGATACTTCAGCCGGCGCGGGCTCTGGCGACGTGATCTCGAACACGCAGGTCATAAACAACGTCATCCGCGCCAACACCACAGGTGTCGCCGGCTTTTACCTGGAGGCAAGTGAGAACGGCACCGAAGCGCCCAGTAGCATCTCCGGGGTCACGATCGAGAACGACACCCTTATCAACGACCAGTCGGGGTCTCTCTACCTCGCGATCCCAAACGGACCCGGCGCGACCGGCAACACGATCACCGGTGTCACGGTCCGCAACTCGATTCTCTACGATCCGCCGGGCACTGATCCCATCGCCCATGGCCCCCAGGGGCCCCAGCACTTGCCCTCAATACCACCGGACATTGTGATGAACTCGCTGATCAGCGGCCCGGACTGGGCAGGCAGCAACGGCAACATCAACGGCAACCCCCTCTTCGTCGACGAGCCTAACGGCGACTACCATCTCACGGCCCCAAGCCCGGCTGTTAACGCGGGCACCACGAGCGGCGCTCCCCTCGACGACTTCGACGGTGCCTGGCGGGACGCCCAGCCCGATATCGGCGCGTTCGAGTTCGGGGCCGTGGCCCGTCCCATGCTTACGGTGACAACCGAGCAGTTCGCCGGCAGCGGGACGGTCACGAGCACCCCGGCAGCTATCAGCTGCGACACCGGCTGCAGCGCCCGTTTCGACCACAACACCACGGTCACGCTGACCGCGACCCCCGACTCGGACTCGGCCTTCAGTGGCTGGTCGGGTGGCGGCTGCAGCGGCACCGGACCGTGCACCGTGACGATGAGCTCCGATCAGACCGTCACCGCGACGTTCGTGCCCACCACCCATACCCTGACCGTGTCGCCGGCCGGCAGCGGCAGCGGCTCGATCGCCGGCACCGGGATTAGCTGCCCTGGTACCTGCTCGGCGAGCTACGCCAGCGAAACGCTAGTCCCGCTGATCGCCACCCCCGCGTCAGGTTCGGCCTTCAGTGGCTGGTCGGGTGGCGGCTGCACCGGCACCGGACCGTGCGCCGTGACGATGAGCTCCGATCAGACCGTCACCGCGACGTTTATCGCCGTTCCCTCGATCACTGCGTTCAAGCTGACCAACACCCGCTTCACAGCCGGTCCGCGCGCGACGGCGATCAACGCTCGCGGATCGGCGGCGGCGAAGCCCCGCAAGCCGAAGATCCCGCAAGGCAGCGCGTTCCTCTACACGCTCTCTCTGGCAAGCACCGCGACGATCGTGATCGAGCGCCAGACACCAGGGCGTATCGTCGGTACCAAATGCGTCGCGCAGACGAAGGCGAACGCCAAGAAGAAGCACTGCACGATTACCACCCGGGTCGGCACGCTGACTCGCAAATCCAAGGCCGGCCGGAACACGATCGCCTTCAGCGGACGGATCGGGCGCAAGGCGCTGGCACCAGCGTCCTACCGCGCCACGATCACGGCCCGCGCCAGCACGGGCCCGACCTCCACGCCGAGCTCAGCCACGTTCACGATCGTCCACGGCTGAACCGGCCAACAACATCCGGCGACACCCGGACTGACAAGAGCCCGCTCCCGTCCCACGGGTGCGCTTCGGCGCAGCCGCGACCTAGCACCCGCAGGTAATTGAGACCCGCACTTGCCTCGCCGAGGTACTTCGCTGCGCTCGCTCGACGCACCTCCCTCCCGGTGGTGGTTCGAGTCCACTCGGGCGCATGCAGTAGCCCCGCTCTGCGGGGTTCTTGGGACGCTCGCCGAACGAGGCATGCGCGCTGGCGGCCACAGAGCCTCGCTGCTCGATCGTGACAGAGGCCGACGCCGTGGTCCTTCCGGCACGCTGGAGCCGCGTGCGCAGCTTCACGGCGCGCCTGGTATGCCAGTCTGTTGCGATGCGCTTGCGTCGAACCGACCGTGACGCCGCCCGTCGTCTGACAGGCCCGTCTTTCGGCATCCGCGACATGGCGATCGACCTTGGCACAGCGAATACACTCGTGTTCGTCGATGGACGGGGGATCGTCGTCTCGGAGCCCTCCGTGGTGGCGTCCGATTCGGCGTCGGGACACGTACATGCGGTAGGCGCCGACGCCCAGATGATGATTGGGCGCACTCCGGCGACGATCTCGGCGACGAGACCGCTTCGCCACGGAGTGATCGCCGACTTCGCGGTGACAGAGGCGATGCTTCGCTATTTCATTCGGAAGGTGCTGGACCGCCAGCGAGCGCACCCACGCCTGATCGTCTGCGCTCCGTCAGGAATCACCCAGGTCGAGCAGCGGGCGGTTGAGGAGGCGTCCCTGGCGGCCGGCGCGCGGCGAGTGCACCTCATCGAGGAGCCGATCGCCGCGGCAATAGGAGCGGGCCTAGAGATCGAGGAACCGATCGGGCGCATGATCGTCGACGTCGGCGGCGGCACGAGCGAGATGGCGATCATCTCGCTCGGAGCCATCGTGCTGTCGCGCTCACTGCGCGTCGGCGGCTATGAGATGGATGAGGCGATCATCCGCTACCTGCGTCTGGCGCATTCGCTGGCGATCGGCTCACCGACGGCCGAGGCGATCAAGATTGCGATCGGCGCCGCGATCCCCCTTCATCCCGAAGAGGTCTACGACGTGCGAGGACGACACCTTCTGACGGGCCTGCCCACGGAGGTTCTGCTCCGAAGCGGCGAGGTGCTCGACGCGTTGCGTGCCCCTCTCGGGGAAATCGTCGAAGCCGTCAAGGACACCCTTGAGCAAACGCCGCCCGAGCTCACCGGCGACATCGCTCGCCACGGGATCCTGCTGGCCGGCGGGGGCGTCCTCCTGCGCGGCTTCCGCGAGTTGCTCTCGGCCGAGACGGGGCTTCCCGTGTCGCTCGCCGCCTCTCCGCTGACCTGCGTAGCGGAGGGCTCCGGGGGTGCCCTCGCCCACTTCAACGACTTCGCCCGTCCGGCGAACAGGAGCCGGCTGAGGTTCGCTCGCGGCAGCCGCTAACAGCTAAGAACGATTGGCTCTCCCGACGCCCCCGCGTCGGGGTCGATGCCATCCGCCCACTCATCACCAGCCCGAGTCGCGGTCAGGAGGTCACCGGTTCGGTCGCGACGGGCGGAAACGCCAAGGCCCTGCTCGCGCGCGCTGGCGCCTTTCGCAAGACCGCACGCGTGGTCAGATACTCGAGGCGCGTTTCCCCAGCCCTATGTCACGATCGTGAAGCTCAGCGACCTCGCCGCGGAGCGCACTCCCGCAGAGTTGGTCGCGGTTATGACGAGCGTGTAGCTACCGGCCTTGAGCTTCTTCGAGCGCGAGATCCGGCCCTGGAACCCGACCTTGTTGGTACCGGCGTGGCCGGTGAATGAGAGCGTGCTCCGGGTGATGATGCGCTTGCAGGTGCGATGACGGCGGTTCTTCTCTGTCTGCGTCACACATTGCCCCTTGACCTTGCGCCCGCCAAGCTGCTGAGTGAACACGAAGCTGACGCTCGCCTGCTCGTTGAGCGCGAACGAGAACCTGGTGCCGACAGGCAGCCGCTGTCGGGTGACTTGCGCCAGCGCGTTGCCCTCGCGCCACCTGCTCGCTGACTGGCTTACAGAGCTCAGCACGGGCAGGGTCGAGGCCGGTCGGGTGACGGTGCTCCCTGGCGACACGATGATCGCGAGCGTCTTGGAGGCGGCGGCTCCCCCATTGCAATACGCAGTCTGACCAGTGAAGACGAACGCCGTCGAGCAGCCCGCGTCGTCGGTTACGGTCAGTCGCACCGCGTAGGTGCCGGCGCTCGCGTACACGTGAGTAGGCCTGGGGCCAGCGTTTTCAGCGCGGGCGCCGTCGCCGAATTCCCAGTCGTAGCGCGCGATGCTTCCGTCGATATCGGAGGAGGCCGAGCCGTCGAACGTGCTTGGCGAGCCGGCAGGCGCGGGCGCCGCCGAGAACGCCGCGGCCGGTCCTTGGTCGGGCAGCAACGCGATCCCCCACGGTTCCGCCGGAGGTCCGCTCCCAACCAGCACTGTCGCGGGCGTCTTGGGCGAGAGCAGCCCACCGGCGCCGACGTCGAACTGCGTGACGTAGCCGAGCGGGTTAGCGGTGTAGAGGCTCTTGCCGTCCGGGCTGAGTGCGACTCCGAGCGGCTTCGCCCCAGCCGGCACGGTAGCGGGCGTCTTGGCCGCAAGTGCACCACCGGCCCCCACGTCGAACTGCGAGACGGTGCCGCTGACTTCGTTGTTGGTGACGTAGACGCTCCTCCCGTCCGGACTCACCGCGATACGGTCGGGCGCCGGTCCAGCGGGCACCGTCGGCGGCGTCTTCGGCGAGAGCACCCCGCCGGCACCCACGTTGTACTGCGAGATGGTTTCGACGCCGATGTCCGTGACATAGACGCTCTTGCCGTCAGGGCTGACCGCGATCCCAGCCGGATTGGTCCCGGAATGTACGGTGGGGGTCGTCTTGGGCGACAGCAGCCCGCCCGCGCCCACGTTGTACTCGGAGACCGTGTTCGATTCTTGGTTGTCGACATAGACACTGTTGCCGTCGGGGCTGACCGCCACCCCCGATGGCGCCCCTTCCGCGGCCACCGTTTCGGGCGTCTTCGCGGAGAGGGACCCGTCGACGCCGACGTCGTACTGGGAGACGTCTTTCGAGTTGTGGTTGGTGACGTAGACGCTCTTGCCGTCGGGGCTGACCGCGATCCATTCCGGATCCGTGCCGGCCGCCACGGTCGCCGCCTTTTCCGAGAGCAGCCCGCCGGCGCCCTCGTCGTACTGGGAAACGCCTCCGTAGATGTAGAAGTCGGCCACGTACACGCTCCTGCCGTCGGGGCTGACCGCGATCCCGATCGGTGATAGGCCTGTCTTCAGGCTCGTGGGCGACAGCGCCGAGAGCAGGCCGCCGGAACCGAGGCCGAACTGGAAGACCGCAGCGCCGTTCACGTCGGTGACGTAGGCAGCGGCGGACATCGCCGCCGCTGAGGCCGGCACGAAGCCCACGGCCAGCACGGTCAACGTCGCGATCCCGCCGAACCGGCAAGCCAACCCCCCAAGCCGTCTCACGACACCGGTGACGCTCGCCATCGACACCTCCGATCCCATTTGAGTCGCACCCGACGAGCCAGGACCAACTCGCAGATCCTAGACGGAGGACGGCCTCGTCGTCTACCCCTGACTCCCGGACTCGCGCGCAACGACACGGCCGCTGTGCCGCCACCGTCGTCTCCGCCGAGCCACCGCTGGCTTCCGCTTGGGGGCGAGTAGGAGCCGTGTCCGCTCGCGGGTCAGCGATGGCGCTTAGCGTCACCGGAGCAGGCCGACGAGGTGCTCGCGTGGCAGCGGCCACGCGTGGCAACATCGTGGCAACAGTCGGACGCCTGTTGGCTTCAGGACGCGCGCTACGCCACGCATCACCGGGAGCAGGGCGTCGACCCATCCGTCGACGTGTGCTTCAAGCCCGATCTGTCCTGGCATTCCGTAATCACGGAGATTGCAGTAGGGAGGGCATGACGCTCGCGGCGCTCCCGCTGCTGCTGACCGACGCCACCCCGTCGTCGCCTGCTGGAAGCGCTCCGCCGCCAGCGTGCAGAGGATCAAGGCCGCCAGTACTTCCGTGCCGACGGCCGCATCGAGCCACTCCCTCGTGTGACCGGTCGATCAACACGACGCTCTCCCCCTCGAACTGATCCTGGCTCGCTCTGCTCACGGGCGGTCGGCTCTCAGCGTGGGCTGAGGAGCATGACGGGAATCCGGCGTGCTCCCGGATCGGCCCGCTCGCGGGCATCACCGAGCAGTCCTCAATCGATCCGGTCACGCAGCCCGAGAGCGACGTGGCGAGGGCTACACACCTGCCTTTGGTCCGGAGTGAACGCATCGGGCTTGGCTATCCAGACGCCTGCTCTTCGTGGGAGGGAGCACTTCGCGCTGGACGGCGTCCTCTCCAGCCGGGTCGCAGTCCAGGTGCGAAGCTCAGCGCCGGTGTTTGGCGATCGCTCGATTGATGCTGACCCTACAGGAGTGCGAGCTGACGCTGCCCGCGGAGGCATAGAAGCTCAGCAGGAGTCGCGACGAGAAGCTGCGATGCACCTTCGCGAGCTTGCGCCCGGCGGCGTCGAGGCGCAGGTACACGATCGTAGTCTTGCCGGCCGGGATCGTGACGTGCACATGAGCGAGCAGCCCCGCCTTCGCCGGCTTGCGGCTGGCGGCCGCAGCTGGCAGGGTCCCGCCGGTTGAATAGAGGGCGATGCCATCCTGGCAGCCGCCGCCGGCGTTCGCACTGCAGCTCACGCGCAGCGTCACGTTGCCGTGCACGTCGACGGTGAAGACCCTGCCCACGAGCGCGGAGGAAGGCGCTCCAGATGAGGGTACGGCCGCTCCTCCGCCCGGGCCGCCGGCCTGGCCCTGGATGGAGGGGGTGGCGGCGACGACGCTCGCGATCGTCGTGCTGTCGTTGGCGGGGTTGTAGTCGGCCTGGTCTGCTACCACCGACGCGCTCTCAAGGAGTGCGCCCGTTCGTTCCGGGCGCACGGTGATCGAGACCGCCCTCAGCGCACCGGGAGCGAGCGAGCCAAGGCCACAGGTCACGGTCGCGGTGGCGGAGAACGCCGCGGTGCATCCCGACGGGGCGGAGACGAAGCTCGCACCGGAGGGCACGGGGACCGTGAGAACCACCCCCGTCAGCGGGTCCGCCCCCGCATTCGTGGCGGTTGCGGTGAGTGTGAGCGTGCCTCCCACCACCACGGGGTCCGGGGCGGCCGACATGCTCACCGCAGCGTCGGCGGCGGACTCGAACGCGCCGAGGTCGCAGGCCAGCCCGCGCGGTCGAACGAGCAGACGCTCGTCGACCGGGCCGCTGCCGGCGTCGGCACCACTGCAGGGCGACCCGCCGGCGTTCAGGGCCGGACTGCCGCGCAGCAGGGGCATCGTCTGACCCAGGCCGCCGTTGGCGGACAGTACACCCAGCTTCGGGTCCACGCCCAGGGGCGCCACGCCGCTCAACGAGCAGGTCGATACTCCGTAGAGGATATTGGCGGACACGGCGTTGACCGCCGGGGCTACGGCGCACTCGCTCGGGGTGTCGCCCGCCAGTATCGCCCCTTCGAGCGTCACCGAGCCACCGTAGAGACCCCCGCCGACGGCAGCGGTGTTGCCCGCGATCGTTGAGTACTCGACCACGAGGTCAGCCCCGTTCGAGCTGATCCCGCCGCCGTTCGTCGTCGCCGAGTTGCCCGCGATCGTCGAGTCGACGAGCGTCGTGCCGTTGCCTGCTCCGGAGTTCTGCGCGACGCCGAGCCCACCGCCTTCTACGGCGGTGTTGCCGGAGACGGTCGTGCGCCGCAGGATCACCGCGCCCTTGTGGGCGTAGATGCCGCCCCCGATGCCCGCGCTGTTGGAGGTGATGGCGCTCCCGGTCACCGTCACGGCGGAGGCGCCCGCCGAGTAGATGGCGCCTCCCTCCATGTTCGCGTGGTTTGCGCTCAGCACGGAGTCCCTCACTTCAAGGCCCCCCTGTAGCGGCACTCCGCTGATGGCTCCGCCGAATTCGGCCGAGCCGGCCGTAAGAGTCACTCCGGCCACGGCCACCGGCCCCGCTTCATACGGGACCGCAAGCAGACCTGTGGCGCCCTGCCCGTCGATAACCGTCCGGCCGGCGCCGGCACCCTGGAGCGTGACCGGGCACTTGAATTTGGTCGCACCTTCCGCACAAGAGCCCGTCGTGGCATTGCCGAGCGGCAACTGCCCTTTCACGCTGTTGAGCAGGTAGTGGCCTTCGGGGACCATCACGATCACACCTTCGCCGTTGAAGACCGTGATGGCCCGCGCCGATTCCAGCGCGGCGCGCAGCGGACAGATGCTGCCACCTTCACCTTCACCAGAGCAATAGTTCGGGTTGTCCGCGAGCCCGCCGTCAGCCGTCGTGTTGACCGTTTCGATGTCAGAGAGGGCGTTCGCCGCACACGGCGCGAACGCGACCACCCCCAGCACCCACAACGTCGCGCCGAGTAAGCGCCCAGCAACCCGCATCGCTAAAGCCTAGTGCACGACCGCCTTGGGTAGGACCCAGTCGTCGCGACCGACGCATGCCGCGCTATCGCTCCTGGACGAGAAGCGGTCGTGTCGCTGTGCGACTCTCCGCCAATGCTTGCGCTCAAGCGCGAAAGGCCCAACCAGGCACCTTGCTCGCCTTAGGCAGCGTGCCCGTCGTGGCAACATCGTGGCAACAGCCGCTCCTCCAGATGCGTCCGATGCGTCCGGGAAACCGCGCTATTTGGCCGATCTGGACGCTGGCGGACACATCTACGCCGACTGTACGAGGTTGAGGGCCTTGTGGGGAGTTTTCCCCGTGGTGGTTCGAGTCCACTCGGGCGCATTGGGCCGGATTGACCCCCGTCGTGGATAGGGGTCGGGCTAATCGCCCGGGCACTTCCGCTCATCCTGCGGGCGCCGCACCGCCGTCAAACGTTTCTGCATCCTGAGAAGAGCCGCGCTCCCTGGCCCCGTGCCTGGTGGGGCCGCGGCGTACCCGAGACCCCACCAGGTGTGCGCCTTTCTGTGATCGTCTGCTCCGCGGGATCGTGAGGCCGCCTATTTGTTGCCGTACTGCCCCAAGAGTTCGTTGGACGTGGCCCGAACCTCCGGGGCACTTCACGCTGGCGCTCGGCCGGCTGGTGGGGTGTCGAGTCGTATGTGATGGTCTTGTCCTCCATAGGAGTGTCGGGTCGGCGCCTGTCGATCAATGTCCGGGCGGCGGTCCAGGGGGCCCGAGGATTTCGAACCCGTTTCGCTTGGCGATCGGGGCGAGCCGCGCGACGTCGGGCGGGCCCTCGGCCGGCGGTGGGAGGACTCGTTCAAGCGCCGGCTCGCCGACCTCGCGCTGGAATCCCTCGAACTGCATCGGCGCGAAGCCGACCAGAGCCCTCGCTCCACCGGGCTCCGCGTAGAACGTGTGCGGCACGCCTTTCGGGCCGAACGCAAACGAGCCGGCCTTCAGCGACAGTTTGGTATCCGCGACCCAGAAGGTCAGCTCGCCCTCCAGGACGTAGAACCACTCGTCCTCCTCGGGATGGACGTGCCACGGCGAGCCGACGCCCGCGGGCACGAGCACCTCGACCAGTCCGTATGTCCCGCCGGTGTCCTCCCGGCCGATCTTGATCGTCTGAAGCATCCCGAGCAGCCAGAACGCCTCGCCCTCATTCGCGCCGAGCGAGTACCCGGCCTGTGCGGGCTGTGGAGAGATGGTGGTCATTTGCCCTACTCCTTCCCCTGCGGTTGATATGATGTGCAAATGTCTATAGAGCAACAGTTGCAGAGTGGACTATTGCAGAAGGGCCTATCCTTGTCAAGCCCCTCGCCCGAGCGGCTGCGCGGCTGGCGCCTTTACTTCGAGAGCGCGCTCGCGCTGGTCGACGTGCTCGACGAGGAGCTCCAACGCCAGGCCGGCCTCCCGCTGCGCTGGTACGACGTCCTGGTCCAGCTCGAGGAGTCGCCGCAAGGCATCCCGATGAACGAGCTCGCAGAACGGATCCTGCTCAGCAAGAGCGGCTTCACGCGCGTCGTCGACCGGATGGAGCAGGCAGGGCTTGTCCGCCGCGTGCGCCCCGAGCACGACCGGCGGACGATCCTCGTCGTGCTCACCGATGCGGGCGCCGAGACGATGGAACACGCCCGCCACTACCACCGCGACAGCATCGAGCGGCACTTCTCACAGCACCTCACCGACAACGAGATCAAGGTCCTCACCCGCGCGCTCGAAAAGGTCAGCACACACGCCCGCCCGCTCCGCCCCGGCCGGATCCGCAGCTAGTAGCCCCCGAACCCAGGCCGAGGCACGCGCGCATCACCGCGAGAGCTCCAACGCCCCGGAGCCTCGGGCTCGAGCCGGGACTGGGCGGTCTGCTCGGGAATACCGTCCGGAAATGCATCGAGAACGCCCGTAAACGCTGGAGAATGGTTTGAGTAGTGTCCTCTCAGGTGCATGGGGAGGGCTGGAAATCAGGGGCTTTGGCGGCGAGCGCGGGTGGTGCTTCGAGGCGGTCCGATGGGCCGTGGCAACACCGTGGCAACACCCGGTTCGGAGGTGGCCTGGGATTCGTTCGCATGGTCGGGATGACCGCCCGAGCGGACAGGCGGCAACAAAATCGTGCGCGCCAGCCGCGTTCCCGGGCTGGGTGTACGCGATTTGGTACACTCACGCGCATGGCAAAGACGATCCCCGTGCGGGAGTTCCGGAGCAACCTCGCGGAGGTGCTGAGCGACGTTGCCGATCGGCGCGACCACGTGGTCGTGACACGCAACGGACGGCCGGCGGCGGCGCTCGTCCCGGTCGATGAGTATCAGGCGCTCGAGGAGACCGCCGAGATACTCTCGGACGCAGCCACCCTCGAAGCGCTCCAGGTTGGTATCGACGAGCTCGCGCGCGGCGCAACGGTCGACCTCGATGATCTGCGTCGCGAGCTGGCAGAGAAGCGCCCCACGAGCTAGCCAATGGCCCGTGTCGTCCTGGCGCGACGGGCGCGTAGAGAGCTGCTCGCGCGCGACTGGCACCTGATCGACGCAGCCGAAGAAGCCCTGGCATTGCTCGAGCGCAAACCGAGCGCTGGATATCCCCTTCGCGGCAAGCTCCGAGGCCTCCACTCCCTGCGCGTCGGCACCTACCGAATCATCTATCAGCTCGCCGACGACGGGAAGACCGTCCGCGTCGCCGCGATCCGCCACCGCGGCGTCGCCTATCGCGACGATCCGCGGTGAGCGGTCGCTCGACGGCCGGCTGTCACCCGCGCTCTCACTTCGACACGTGTGCCAGTCGCTCGGGTTCGGCCCCGCGCCACGAGCGATGGGGTACGCTCAGGCCATGAGTGGGAGCCTCCGCATCGAGCGGGGCTGGATCTACGTCAGTGGCACCCGCCAGGACGATGGCACGATCGAGCTCGGGACCGGTGGCGAGACGCGCTTCAGCCCCTTCGAGGCGTTGTCAGAGCGCCAGAGCACGCAGATCACCTGGGGCGACATCCTCACGGCTTCGGCGCAGCGGCTGGCTTTCTGGCGCCGCTAGCCTGTCCTGTTCCACGGGTTCGGTGTGGACCCGGTTGGCGTCGACGCGAACGGACGGCTTCACCCATGACCACGCGGCAAGCGTCGCAGGCATCAACGATCCCCGGGACCACGTGGCGCGGGCGTATAGTCAAGGACTAACGGCGAGCAGCTGCCAGTCGCCCGGGAGGCCCTTCAGCGTATGGCGTCCGCGGTCGACGAACTCGATGCCCGAACCGGTCACCAGATCACGAACCGTGCCTGTGACGAGTACCTCGCCGGGCTCGGCTAGACCGGCCACGCGCGCGCCGATGTGCACCGCCACGCCTGCGAAGTCATCGCCACGTGCGACGCACTCCCCGGAGTGCAGGCCTGACCGAACCTCAAGGCCGATGCTGTGAGTCTTCGCGCCGATCGCAGTGGCACAGCGAATTGCCCGTGCCGGGCCGTCGAAGCATGCAAGAAACCCGTCGCCAGTGCTCTTGACCTCTTGGCCCTGGTAGCGCTCGAGCTCTTGTCGAACAGCTGAGTCGTGGGCGTCGAGCAAGTCATGCCACCGCCGATCGCCCATGCGGACTGCTCGCTCTGTCGATTCCGCGATGTCGGTGAACAGCACCGTCTTTAGCACTCGATCGATCTCGTGGTCCTGTCGCGTGCCCGTCAGGAACTCCTCGATCTCGTCGAGTATCTCTTCGTCCTTATCGAGATAGCTCTCGTGGAATTCGCCCGGGAACTCCTTCAGGCGCGCTCCCCGTATGTGGGCCGCGAGATAGCGCGCATGCTCGACGCTGGTGAGCGGATCTTCGGTCCGATGCACGACGAGCGTGGGTGCCGAGATCGAACTCAGTACGTGACGGGCATCGACGAGCAGCGAGAAGCGGTTGGCCGCGCCCGCCATCGCCGGCGTGGCAGAGCTTCGCTCCATCCGAGCGAGATGGCGGCGGGTAGCCTCATCATCCGGAGCATCCTGCGTGGCGATGAGGGGCCAGATCCGGCCGTGACCCCAGTGCAATTCGATCTGGTCGCAGAAGCTGTGACCGATTTGCGGGTCGATCCCCTGGGGGTAATCGGGCGCCCACGCCACGCGGGCGAATGTCGCCCACAGCACGAGGGCTGTGACCCGCTCGGGGTAGGTGGCAGCGAAAAGCAGCGCCATCGGCCCTCCCTCAGAGATGCCGACGATCGCGGCCTTCTCGCACTCCGCCGCATCCATCACCGCCCTCACGTCGTCCATGCGCTCCTCGAGCGTCGGGAGCTCTGCGCTTCGATCCGAGAGCCCCGTGCCCCGCTTATCGAACGTGATCATGCGTGAGAACTGCGAAAGGCGGCGGTAGATCTGCATCGTTGGGGGCGTCTCCCAACCGAGCTCGACGTGAGACAACGAGCCCGGAACGAACACCAGATCGGGCCCTTTCCCGCTCACCTGATAAGCGATGGTCAGCTCGTCGCTCTTCGCATAACGGGTCTCCCCGAGCGCGTCTGGCTGCTCGGGCAGGTCTTGTCCACGCACGTCCGCAACGTGCGCCAGCTCGTCGCTGACGCTCGCCAGCCGCGCCGCTAGATCCCCGCTACGAACGCCCGACCCAGCGGCACCCTTGTCCGGCTCGTCTGTGATGGCCATCAGCGGTCGCCTGGCTTGACTCGGTCCCACAGGTTGTTGCAGGGGCTGCTGTCGAGTTCACCGTCGCGCATTCGCATGAAGAATGCGTAGATGTTCTCGTAAGGCGTGCCCTCAGTGGCCACCCCTCTGCCGTCCCAAAGCACGATCACCGCTTGCTCCTTCGCTCTATGCCGGTACAGAGCGCCATCAACGCCCTGGGCGGGCAAATCTGTAAAGCCGGCGCACCTGTCGCGTTGGACGAAACAGCCCGTGAGGTCGACGGGAGGCCTCTTTCCTGGCGAGGACCTGCGGAGAGGTTCGAGCAGTCGCGGCCGATAACAGCCTGCGCCGACTTTACTCCTCTTAATGCCTGCCCGCTGCCAAGGTGGTGGGAGCGTGCGTATCGGCGTCTCGGTTCGATGGGTCCGCTGCGAGCTCAGCGAGTGGTCGGCAGGACCTTGGCCTGTGCCGTCGACTGCTTGAAGGCGTGGGACGAGCGCGTGTGGATCATTGCCGTCACCGCCAGCATGATCGCTACCACGAGTCCGACGATGATCCAACTTGCGGCTCCCAACGAGCCACCAGCAGTCGCTCCGTGTGTTGAGGCCTTGTACCTGAGGGGCTCCATCTCCCCAACTGACGCAAAGGCGGGAGCTGCGACGGTCAGCCACGCACCAACAGCTGCTAGGAGCCCTGCACCGATGGTCTTGTGACTGGTAACACGCATGGTGACCTCCAGGACGAGCTTTGGACAATGACAATACGAGCGTCGCACAGTCGACCCCGGTTGTCTGTGCGTTGCATCACGCCGATAACCACGGCATAGCGTCGCGCGCATAAGGGCGATTTTGGCCCCTGTTAGGACAGCCACGCCGGCCGCATGGCCGCATCTGCTTTTCGTCCCTTGCGCAAGTGTGGCGTCGCCGCTGTCTGGCGCTCGCAAATGTTTCTGACAGGATCAAGGCATGATCTAGCGGCAAGAGGACCAAGAGGGCGCCGAACAGCAGCGGGAACAGTGCCAGGAAGGCGATGAGGATGCCCAGGGACACGCTACCTGAGAGGTAATCGACTGGGAGCCGATCCACAGGTAGGCGAGCGGGATCGGGCCCCAGCAGAGCAGCCTGACGGCTATACCATCGCGCACAGCAGGATGTCCGCGATGGAGGCGTCGATGCGCTGGCGCCCCTCGGTTCCCCGTCGGGGGGACAAGGAGAGCACCCTCACGATGCTCTGGCGAGGCTCGTCGTGAACCGTCGCCTCGCGCTCGGGGATGAGTCACGGTGGTCCGTCTCGTCGCTAGCGCTTTGGCGTGACAGCGAATGTTCAACCACGGCGGCGCCCACGCCCGCTTGGGATGAAAGCGGTCGTCTCGCTGTGCGACTCAGCGCCAGTGCTTGTGCGCAAGCGCGAAGGCCTGCCTAGGCACATTGCGTGCCTAGGCGGCGTTCCCGTCGCGGCAACATCGTGGCAACACTCGCCGCTCCAGATGCGTCCGATGCGTCCGCGAATCCCCCCAATTTGGACGACTGGGACGCTGGCGGACGTATCTGGCGGTCGTGTACGAGGTTGAGGGCCTTGTGGGGAGTTTTCCCCGTGGTGGTTCGAGTCCACTCGGGCGCATTTTTCAGGACACGTAAATCTCCGGACTCAAACCGCTTCGGCGCGTGCGGTCGACGCCGGAGCGCCCCGACGCTCGGTAGGCCCTCTTATGGCCTGCGATGGCGTGCAGCCACGCTATGCACGGAGGCCAACCGCAGCTGTTTCCAGACCGCCGATTTCCAGGAACGCTGGGTCAGATCACCCAGGGCGGCTCAGTATGATGCAGGCCTGATGCACTGGGGGGCGACCACGAGATCTATTGAGGAGGGATCACGGCAGAGCGAGCCCGGCTCTGCGCTTGCCGCGACCCCGCCGCACTCGCTTCTGTGCTGCTCGCCGCGGCGTTGATCGCGGCCGCACTGGTCGCTCCCGCGGCGCGAGCCGAAACGGTGACCGTGGGCGTGAGCGCGCTGACGCCGAGCCTGACGGCTCCACCGATCAACACCGGCCAGAACATCCCCGTCTTCCAGGGCGCAGCCGGCGCCGGCTACCTGCTGCGTTCCCCCGAGACCGGCACGCTCGTCTCCTGGCGCTTTCTCAGCGCCGGGATTGCCACCGGCAAGCACTTCGTGCTCCGCGTGTTGGAACCGGTCGGCTCAGGCGGAAAGACGTGGCGGGCGGTCGCGACCAGCGCTGAAGCAGCGGTCACAAGCGAAACGGGCGTGGACGCGGTCAACGGACCGTTTGCGGCAAGCCTGTCGATCAAGGCAGGCGACGCGATTGCAATCCAGCCGACCGATGACAGCCTGACGCCCTCGCACGAAGGGACCTTCGGATCGGACGGGATTCGCTACTTCGGCGGCCCTGTCGCCGAAGCAGCGAGCGCAGAAGTCCTATCCGAAGAAAACAACGGACAGACCGTGCCGGTCCAGGCCACTGTGGAATACACACCCGAAGGCGAAAAGCCCCCGCCCCCGCCCCCGCCCGCGCCGCCCGCCAACACCAGCCCCCCAACCCTCAGTGGCGGCAGCGGCGCCACCGTAAAGGCGGGCCAGACGCTGCAGTGTGCGACCGGCGCGTGGAGCGGCAGCCCGGCGCTGAAAGTCGTTTGGTACCAGCAGCCCAATCGCCCCCGGCTCCCCACGCCACCGGCACTCGCGGTGCCGTTGGGGCTCGGTGTGAGCCTGAAGCTCCCGAGCCTGGCTCCCGGCAGCCATGTCTTCTGTCAGGTGACCGCGACCACGGGCGCCCTCAGCAACGTCGCCACAACCTCCACGCTGCTGGTAAAGGCGATCAAGCCGGCGCTGCTCCCCGCAAAGCTCGCGGGCCGACTCGGGGCGAAGCCGAGAGTCCTCAACCGCGTGAGTGCCGGAAACGTGGATAGCTGCACAACGGGGCTATGGCAGAACTACCCCAGCAGCTTCAAGTACCAGTGGCAGCTGCACACGGGGAACGCCCGGGGCGCGGCCGCGCGGCTGACGGCGCGAACCGTCGGGCACTCGCCGACGATCAAGATCCGCCCCAGCTACGCCGGCTCATCGCTGACATGCAAGGTCACGGCAACCAACCAAGCCGGCACGATCAGTGTCAGCAGCGGACCGGCATCCGTTCCTAGGATCGCAGAACTGTTCGGTCCCCCGGTCGAGTGCGGCGGGCACGTCGGCAACAGCGGCTGCCCGGGGGCGGGCATCAACGTGATCGTCCCCGGCCAGCCAGCCGGACACTCCCTGAACCCTCACAGCAGTGTCAACGAACCGTTTCTCAGTTCCGCACACCCTCCTGCGGTCCCGGATGCCGCCCGATACCTGCTCGAGTGCGAGCCGCCGCACTTCAACCGCAAGGTCAAGCTCACCTACGCGTGGACCCTCGTGGAACTGGAATTCTTTCCTGAAGGCAAATTCGCGGAAGGCGGCGTCGCCTACCAAGCGCGAACGATGCCTGGTCACTTCATCACGATCGCCCACGGCTACCTGCTGGAACGGCAGTTCGAATACCTCAAGTACCGCGGCTGGCTGTTCACTTCAAGCGACGACAGCGGAAAAATGCTTGAACGGGTCAAGATGCTCGGCGGCAATGAGCTGATCGCCGCCTGCGTCGCGACCGGGAGTGCACCGGGCAGCAGCGACTGGGGCAGCTCGCCCGGGATCTACCTGGAAGGTTCCGGCTTCTCCTGGGCAGGGTTCGACCCCGGCGTCATCGGCTACGCCCCCCTTGAGCCGCGCGAAGAAGCAGCGGGCTTCAAAGAAGAATAGGCGCGCTGAGACGCGACCCGCTCTCGCCGCTACCCTCTGGCCACGATGACCGACACCGTCCGACAGGGCTGGAGTTGGTCGAGACGAAGACGCTTGGCTCTCGCGTCGTTTACCTTCGCTACAGGCTCTTGTCAGACGGCCGATAGATGATCGTCCCCACTCCTGCACCCTGGCGGGGACCGGCGACAACAGTCGCGCCGCTCTGGTAGTCGCCCTATCGCAGACAATGATGAGCAGGACACTTCCCCGCAATTTCCGAGCTTCGCTTGCACAGAAGCGAGGGGCTGCTGTTGTTGGCGGACGGCGTTGTACGCGGATACGTCGCCGCTGGTGCCCCTCAGCGAGACGGCGCGAGCTCGTACCGGCCTCGCGCTACGCGCTCGAAACGGGGCGGCGCCGCACGGGCGCCAGTCGATAGACAGCTGCTGACCAAATCCAGGGAGACGGGACGTCCAACGAGCTGCTCGACTGCCCGATGGACCTCCCCCACGTCCATCGGGCGACCAGCCTCTACCAAAGTCTTGATCACGGCCCTCTGAACGACGCCGTTGCCGAGACGAAGCGGCCTCGGCGCCTCAGCCACGGGTCGGGAGCGACCGAGCTGCTCACTATGACCGCCCGGAAACGCCTCGAGAATGCCCGTAAACGCTGATGATTGGTTTGAGTAGTGTCCACTTAGGTGCATCGGAAGTGGCTGGAAATCGATGGTTTTCGGGCGCAGCGCTGATGGCGCCCGAGGGCATCGGGGCGGGCCGTGGCAACGGTTTGGCAACACTCCGGCAGCTCTGGAGATCTCTCCAAGCATGGCTCTGATGACCGCGGGCTCTTGCCAGCGGCCAACGAGCTGCGGCGCGGGGGGCTCGATCCCACCTCGCACACCGCGAGAGCGGCATGCCAGAGAGCCAGCACGCCTGCTTGTCGTCCGTAGCGCTCGTTTCCGATCGCTATCGCGAGAGTGCTGCTTCTCGCGCATAGCGCAAGCGCGCGGCCTGCCGATACGGGTGGGGTATGTCAGGTCCCGGCGGCTGACTCGGTCTCGACGAGTGCCGCCGCGCGTGGCTCAAAGAGGCCGTAGCCGTGCTCGCGCGAGAGCTCGAGTGCGCGGGCGGCGTGCTCACGTGCTCGAGCAGCATCGCCTCGCGCGGTGAGCGCCTCCGCCCATCCCAGGTGACCGCGGGCGGCCCACAGCGGCACGCCGTTCGCTTCGTGAAACTCGCACGCGAACGCCAGGTGCTCATCGGCTTGTTCGTGTTTACCGAGGACCCCGGCGAGAAGGCCCAAGTACATGCGAGCGTGCCCGTAGCCAGCGGCGCCCATCCAGGCAATCTGGTCCGCCCACGGCTCGATGCGCTGATAGAGAATCGAGGCGGCCTCACAGTCGCCAGTCTGGAATGCGACGTCGGCGTAGAGGGCCAGCGCGGTGAGCTCGGAGTTTCCGGGAAGAATGTGCTCAAAACGGTCTTTTCCGGCCTCTTTCAGGATCGGCGCGGCCTCACTCTGACGGTCGAGCCAGCACAGCGTCCACGCGAGGCCAGTGCGTAAAGCCACGAGACCCGGTGAGCCGCTCGCCCTCTGCTCAAGCGCCGCGATGATCTCCTGCCCACGCCCCTGGGCTCGGCGAGCAAACGAAATCTGGATGCCATACAACAGGATTGCGTCGGGCTCTCCCGCGTCCTGCCCGATCTGAAACGCGCGCTCCGCCAAGCGCTCTGCGGCCGCCAGATCGCCGCACAGGAAGCCCAGGGCGGCCGCGCCGAGTTCAACGAACCACTTCAGTGTCGGCTGCGCGAGCTCTACTGCGATCTGCTGCTCGCGCTCCTGCACGTCCAGCGCGCGCGCGAACTCGCCCCGTTCGATGCACACGTGACGTTCGATGGCGTGGGCCCAGAACTGCAGGGCAGGGTCGCCGGATGCGGCAGCGCACTCGGTGAGCTCTTGGGAGAGACCGCTTCGCAGCTCGAGCGTCTGCGGAGCCCATTGCGCATAGAACGCCTGCCGCAGGACTTCAGCAAGCGTCCTTGGATCGCCCTCCTGGCGCGCCAGCGAGATCGCCTCCTCGGCGAGCGCACAGCGACGCGTGAACTCCGGGCCGTACAGCAGCTCCATCGCCTGCAGTCCCAGCAGGCGCGCGCGGCGCGCCGGCTGCGGCGGGTCGTCGAGCTCGAGCGCCCGTTTGATCGCGCCCAGGCGATCCTCATCGAGCTCCCCTGAGGCGCTCGCGAAGCCGCGGCTGTTGGCGACCGCGGCGCGCGCCGCCAGCTCGGCGTCCGCGAGGTCCGAAGCGATCCGCGCCGCGTCGAGCAGCGTCTCGCGGTAGGCGCCATCGCCGCTCTGGCGTTGCGCCTCGCCGAGCCCGATCAAGGCCTCACAATGCTCAGCGCTGTCGACGCTGCCTGTCAGGTCGACGGCGTCGGTGAACAGCTTTGCGGCCTCCGCGGGGGCGAGGCTTTCCAGCGCGCGTTGCCCGGCGCGCAGGGCGTAGTCGGCGGCCTTGGCCCTGTCGACCGACACAGCTGCGAGGCGCCAATGAAGCGCGAGCTCCGGCAGGTGCTCACCGGGGTCCTCGCCGTAGAGCTGCTCGAGTGTCTGGGCGACCCGCTGGTGTAGGCGCGCGCGGCGGGTGGCGCCGAGGCCCTCATACAGGGTCTGGTTGATCAGCGCGTGGGCGAAGCGAAACTGCCCCACCCGCTCGGACGACTCGGCCAACAGCGAGGCGGCGACCGCTGCCTCGAGTTGGTCGAGAAGGCGGTCCTCCCGTTGCTCCGAGCAAGAGGCGAGCAGCTCGAGATCGAACACGCGCCCGATCACAGCCGCCTGAGTCAGAACCTCCAGCGCCTCAGCGCCGAGGCGCTCCACGCGCCGCTCGACCACCTCGCGCACGCTCTCTGGCAGCACGAGCCCGGCAGAGCGATCCACGTGCCAGCGGCCTGCCGCCTCGTCGAACACCGTGACCCCGGACTCGGATAGTCCACGCAGGATCTCGCCCACGAAGAAAGGGTTGCCGTCGGTCTCCCTAGCGATCTCGCCCGCCAGCTCGACGCCATCTTGGTCGAGCTCGTGGCCCGCGACCGCCGTCATGATCTCCGCCACCTCGTCCGCGCCGAGGCCATGCAGGGCGATGCGCTGCACCCCTCCAAGCGAGCGCAGGTCGGCCAGCACCGCGGTGAGTGGATGGTCCTTGCCGAGGTCCGAATCGCGATAGGTGACGATCACCTGCAACGCGCCTTGCTCGGTTGAACGCAGCAGATGCTTCAGCAGTGCCAGCGACTGCGCGTCCGCCCAGTGCAGGTCATCCAGCACCACGCACAGCGGCACCGCCTCCGCCACCTCTGCCAACAGTCCGGCGACGGCGTTGAACAGCAGGTAGCGCTCAGTCTCCGGGTCAGAAGACTGCGGCTCAGGCAACGTTACGACACGCCCGTCGAGGTTCCGCGCGAGGCGGGCAAGCTCGCCCTTGTGCCGCTCGACATGCCGCTGAAGCAACTCGACCGGTGCGCTCTCAACGAGCTGTGAGCAGACCCCGATCCACGGCTCATACGGCACCGCGAGCTCCTCTGTGCAAGCACCCCACACAACGGCGAACCCCTCGGCGTGAGCGTCATACGCCGCGTAGCTGGCAAGCCGTGTCTTGCCGATCCCCGGCTCCCCCGAGAGCAGCACCACCTGGCGCTGCCCCGAGCGCGCCAGCTTCACCGCTTCCTCAAGCCCTGCGCGCTCCTCGACCCGCCCCACGTACTTCACCGGCGGAACCGACCGCAGCAGCGCCGGCAGCGGCCAACGACCCGAAGGCTCGCCCGCTTCCTGTGCAAGCGGCACCCACGACACCGAGAACGCCCCCACCGGATCCGGGAAACCCTTCAACTCCAGCTCCCCGGCGGAGGAAAACTCGATCCCCTCGCAACGCCCCGCCAATGCCCTGGCCATGCCGGAGATGAGGATCCCGTCCGCCGGTGCCTCCGCACACAGGCGCGCCGCCTCGATCGAGGGCATCCCGAAGTAATCCCCGTCCTTGACCGTCGACTCCCCCGCCGCGACGCCGACACGCACATGCAGCGCCTGCTCGGCATCCCGGTAGCGGCGCTCAAACAGCTGCTGCACCGCTACCGCACACTCCACCGCAGCAGACGCCGAGGAAAACGCGACCATCAACCCGTCACCGGTGTTCTTGACCTCCCTTCCACCGGAAGATGAAATCGCGTCGCGCAACAGCTCGAAATGCTCTTCGCGAAGCTCATCCGCCCGCACCGGCCCGACCGACGTCGCCAGCCGCGTCGAGCCGACCAGATCAGTCAGCAGGATCGTCGCAAGCTCGACGGACTCCGCCACCACAACCCCCAAAAGCAGCTAGCTCAAACGGACCAGCAAACTACCACTCGACGTCCTCTGGCCGCTTGCGCTGCGTGAAAGCAGCCGCGCACCCCCGTGTCGAGCAACGCTCGCTGTGGACGAGAAGCGGTCGTCTCGCTGTGCGACTCAGCGCCAGTGCTTGTGCGTGAGCGCAAAGGCCCCACTAGGCACGTTGCTTGCCTTAGGCCGAGTGCCCGCCGTGGCAACATCGTGGCAACACTCGCTCCTCCAGATGCGTCCGATGCTTCCGCGCAACCCCGCTAATTGGACGATCTGGACGCCCGCGGACGCATCTACGCACCCTGAACGAGGTTGAGGGCCTTGTGGGCTTCACGGCCCGTGGTGGTTCGAGTCCACTCGGGCGCATCCGTTGTCGTTATTACAACGATCCCGCTGCAAGAGGGCATGTTCTGATGTCCGGTCGCTCGGCTCCGATGCGGGCTGGCGTAGATCCGGCGGCAGCGATCCCACGGGACGCAACGGTTGGGGCCGGCGGCGGCTCCCGCTTCGACGACAAAGCAGGAGCCTGCGGGCAGGTCGGCGAGACGCTTGCTTGTCGTCCCGAGCGAGCGTGAGCGTGGCCCATGCTCGTACGCTCGCTCGTGTAGGAAGCCGGCAGTGCGAGGGTTGCGAGACGGACTCCCTAGAAGTCGAAACCCGCTCGTGTTGGCCGGCTGGTAGGAGTATCGTTAGTAGCGAGCTGGCCCTGCGGCCAGAACGCTGGCCGATGCCCGTAAGCCGCCGAAAGCGCCTCTGGCGCGGACGAGGAGTGGAGCAGAGGCAAACAGCGTTTTCATCTGCGGGGCCAGCGCGCTGCGGGGACACCTTAATTCGGCTACCGACTCTTACGCCCGGTTGCCCACTCGTTCGAGCCGATGCGAAGCTTCAAACGCAGGCCAGTCCCGGGAGGGCCACCGGCTACAGCGCCTGCTCCGCCCGCTGGGTGTTTTCGGCGTCGGTGATCGCCCAGCCGACACGCTCGATCAGTTGCGCCGCGTTGTGGTCGTTGTCGAGATGTATTGAGTAGACGCTCTCGTCCAGCAGCACTGGGGCGGCGTGTTGGGGGGTTGGATCGGTCGTCACGATGATCCTGGCCATGAAATCTCCCTTGTTGATCTTGGGCGGTGTTCGATCCTTCCACGCCTCCCTGTCGGCGGGGTAAAGCACGCATGAGACCGTCCTCACGGCCCGAGGCCCGTACTCCGCTTCCGTGGTGGCAACACCGGGACGTGCGGCGACCAGCCCCAGGCGGACCGGTCGGGACACTAGCGGCGCGGAATCCGCAGCTCCGGGAACTGATCAAAAGTAGTCGGACTGCCCAGGAGTGGCAGGGCGCCTTCGCCGCGGAGAACTCGTCTGCCGTTAGCCGTCCGTCTTGGTGAGGTTTGGCTCGGACGGTCTAGCGAAACTCGCCAAGCTTACTTCGCAGGCCCCACGGCTTCAATTGCCGTTGCTACATTCGGGTAGCCGACGATCGCGCGAACGATCTTGCCGTCCTTGACCTCGTAGGCGTCCGCAAAATGAACGTCGATTGATACGTCGCTGCCCTTACTCTTGCCGTGCGAGCGCGTGTCGCAGATGACCCATGGGTCAGCATCGATGTACTCGTAGATCTCTGCTCCGAACTCGTCGTAGGGCGCGGTCCAATGTGCCACCACCCGGCGGATGGCCTCACGGCCTTGAAGCACCTCGGGCACGTTGGGAGGGGGCTGCAGATCGCGGAACTCAACGTGAACGTCGGGGTGATACAGCTCGAGGACGGCGTCCCAGTCGCCTACGTTCAGCAATTCGGCGCACCGGCGGAGGATTTCGACGTTCTTCTGCGACATCGCCCGTCCAGTATCACGCAGGCGGCCCCACAGCACCACGCCGCGAGCGCCACGGCTCGCGCCCTTGCGAGGGCACGGGACAGCTTGGCGAGGATCGTCAGGTCGGCGTGGAGCTGGACGCGCTCGACCCAGCGCTCGCCTCCGCGTGCGAAAGCGAGAGCGCGACGAGGGCCGACCCCACGCCTCCTTCTTGTCCAACTCAGGCGTCTCGCTGGCCACGCCGGCGGCGCCTGCTTTCCGCGCCAAGCGGGGCGGGCGACGAGCAGGACCGGAAGCCCGTCCCGACCTGGAAGCAGGTCCGATCATGCGGGTGATGGGATTCGTGGCAACGCGATCGTGATCTCTGACGTCGGGCGCGTTAGGGATTTGGTCAGCGTGTGCCAGTACAGCGCAGGTCGGCGTCGCGCGGGCCGATCCGGTACTGCGCGAGGTTTGGCGCCACGCCGGTGAAGCCACCGCTCGTGCAGTTCTGCCGCGCCTGCGTGAGTGTTGCATCGGTTCCGGCCACCCAATCGGGCAGCTGGCCGTTGAAGGCCGTCGAGGTTGTCTGCGCCGTCAGCCCCGTGATCTCCTTCCACTGGGCGCTGGTGGAATAGATCCCGATCGGTCCGGTCGCGCCGGCGTTGTTCAGGCCGGCGATGAAGCCCTGCAGCGCGGCGATGTTGAGCTGGTAGGTCCCGGCCCAGCTCGCCATCAGCTCGACGTCCAGCCACCATGGCGCGGTCT
>Ga0209415_10004199_pt1 | contig 26483 bp, 22 predicted proteins | sample PeaSoiSIISIP2007_FD_187696 | JGI IMG/M metagenome (GOLD analysis project Ga0209415, IMG submission 187696) | Peat soil microbial communities from Weissenstadt, Germany - SII-SIP-2007 (SPAdes) (version 2) | ecosystem: Environmental > Terrestrial > Soil > Wetlands > Peat | place: Germany... | reverse complement strand
TCTAGGGAGCGCCGTTTCCCGGGCGACGGCTCCGTCGGCTCGATGCGATGCCGAGCCGTTGCCACCGAGCTCGAATCCTACTTGCCCACGATGCTGGGCGTGCAGGAGTACCCGACGAAGTACGGGCAGTCGTCCTCGTAGTAGAGCGCGCCCGCGGATGTTCCGACGATCGTGACGTGCGAGAGAGTAACGGTGAAGTTCGCCGCGACCGACACAGCGCCCACCCCGTAGAGTCCGCCGACCACGACGTTGTGAAGGAAGGTGACGTTACCATCCGCCCCCACCAGGGCGTAGTCGGAGCTGCCGACGATCAGGTTCCCCCGGAGGTCGCACCCCGGGCACCCCAGGTAGACGAAGATCCCCATGTCGGCGTTGTAGATCAGGTTGTGCGCGATGGTCGTGCCGAGGCCGGGGTCGGCGATGTCGATGATCCCCCCGACCTGCGCCTGGGTCAGCACGCTCGGCCCGCAGAGGCCGAGTAAGGCGTAGGTCGCGTTGTACGCGCACGCGAAGTTCGAGAGGGCGTTGTAGGTGATCGTGGCCGTGCTGAACTCCAGGACGATCCCACCCGAAAAGTCGGTCGTGCTCCCCGCGATCGAATTGTAGGTGATCGTGGCGGTGCCCAGGTAGACGACGATGGCGTCGTTCTCCGGGCCGAGGACGAGGGAGTTGTAGGCGAGGTACGCCGAGCTCCCGGAGAACACCTCGACGACGTCGGTCGTGAGGCTCGGCAGGGTCGACAGGAAGCTGCTGACGATGCTCGCGGAGCTCGCGTTTCCGCCAAATCCCACGGACACCGCGGGGGAGTCGTTGAGGCCCGAGTCGGCCGCGCTGGTCGTGATCCGGTCGAAGGACACGAAGGCGCTACTTCCGGCCGGAGAATCCGCCACCCCGCCCACCGCGAGGCCCGGACCGCCGAACCCGAAGCCGGAGATCTCCACGGAAGCGACCGTTCCGCTGCCGACGAGCCGCGACGCCGACGGGTGGCCCGAAACGTAGTCGAGACCGAAGTCCACACCGGTACCGTACGATAGGACGCCGCCCGTGCACGAGCCGCCCTCGGCCCCGCCGGAGGTGGTCACGACGGCCGACCGAAGATCGAGCACCGCGCTCCCGCCGACCCCGATCCCTCCCCCGGCGTAGACCTCGGTGTGCGGGTGTACGGTCGGGTCGGGGGCAAGGCCGGAAAAGAGGATGCACTGAAGGGTCACGAGGACGGTGACCCCCGACAGTCCGACGGTGGCAGCGTTGCCGATCTCGATGGTCCAGGGGTTGCCGAACGCGTCGGCCTTCAGGGTGGCCGGGCTCTGGATGATCGTCGAGCCGGCGCCCGCGCCCTGGATCATGAGGGACTTGTCGATCTTGAGCTGCTCCACATAGGTTCCCGCCGCGACGAGGATGGTGTCGCCCGAGCTCGCGGCGTGGATCGCTCCCTGGATGGTCGCGTACTGCGACGGAACCTTCAGCACCGCGTCCGGATGGACCCCGAGGGACGCGCTCGCGGCGCCGGACCCGGCCGGGGTCGCCCCGGTCGCCGGGACGAGGAAGATCGCGGCCACTCCGGCGAGGATCATGAGGCTCGCGACCGAGAACGGCCCGAGCCCCTTCCGCCACTGCCCGTTCCGAAGGCCCCCCGCGTTGTACCTGTGCATGTTCTCGCCGTCGACCCTACCGGACCGACGGCGTTGGACTGGGTTGGAGGGGTTAAAGTGACTGGAAACCGACCTATCCAATTCGGACCGACGCCCGTTCCCGTTCCGCGCGGTCGATGGCCGCATCGATGGCGACATCGAACGGGCGCGGGACGGCGGTGTTCTGCGTCGGGAACCCGACGATCACGTCGACGACCCCCGGTAGCTCCAGGAAATCCCGTCGCAACTGATCTCCGGACGAGGCGGACGGCACGGGAAGGAAGAACGGGAACCGGCCGCCGATCGACGGGCGCCCCGAGGAGGGGATCATCAGCTCGAACGGAAAGACGGGCTCCACCCGGAAGAGGTCCGGAAGGCGCCGAACGACCTCGGCCTGGAGACGCTCGACGTCGGCGCCGTGGCCGAAGAGCAGCCCCACCCAGGCGGTCGTTCCCGGCGATCGCCGAAAATCGAGCTCCGGATAGAAGAAGAGCGCCTGCCCCTCGATGAGACGCGAGACCCGTCGTTGCAGGCCGCGTACAGTGAGCCCGACGTCGCGGGCCACGGCGGGCCAATCGAGCGTGGAGTGCCGGCGCAGCGCTCGCAGGATCTCCCAATCCCGTAGCGTGAACGCGACCGACGAGGACATGAACGGGATATCGAGCGGGGGACTGGTCGCCCGACACCCTCCGACCTCCCCGAACTTTCGCTGACGCTCGTCCGATATCTCGCGAGGGGCCGCGAGGAGAACGGGATTGTAGAACCCCTCCGCCTGGAAGAGGAACGCCGGCTGGAGCAGATCGATCATAGCGCTCTCGCACTGGGTCTGCGTCCTACCGGGGTCGAGCACGATCGACTGCATCTGAAGGCTCGTTCCGAGCACATCGGGGTTCGGGAACGCGACGAGGCCCTTCCAGAACCCCTCCTCGCGCCAGCGTGCGAGCCGGCGACGGACCGTCAGCCGGCTCGCCGACGCGTACCGCGCGAGACCCTGGGCGGGCTGACGCGGATCGACCCCCGCTAGCGAGAAGAGGTTTTCCCGGAACATCCCCCGAAGGAGCCGGATGTCGAGGGAGTCCATCCCGCCCCCGAAGGCCGGGGGGTCCCAAAAACCCGCCGCTCTCTCGATTCGGTCCGCCCGGCGGAGGTCGGGGGCGAACTCCCGGTGGCGGCGACGGGTCGCCCGGCACGATCTCCACCGAGCGCAGGCGGGTGCGAGGAAACCACCCCTCGGGCGGGTCGGAGGCGAAGGGCCCGTCGCTTAGGAGCGCCGCCGCCCGGCGGCGGGTTTCTTCCGCGGGGCCGGCCGGCGGCTCCGACCCTTCGGCGTCGCAGCGATCGCGTAGACCTCGAGGACGACCTGGTCCGGGTCCGTCCAGATCGCGGAGAAGTACCCCGGCCGGAACTCCGGGTGCTCCTCGCCTCGGAAGAACGGATAGAGCTCCTCCTTGTCCAGGGCGGCCTCGAGGGCCTGGACCTCCTGAGGCGAGCCGACCTCGAAGGCCAGGTGGTCGGCGACGACCTCCTCGTCGCCCTTCGGCGGCGACCGACGCACGCGCGGCGAGCGCGATCGGAGGAACCAGAGGGTCAGGTCGCCGTTCGTGTACCCGAGGTAGTTCGCGTCCCGGACGAACCGCTTGAATCCCAGCCGGCCGAGGAACCGGTCGTGGAACCACTCGGTCCGCGCCATGTCCGCCACCTCGAGGGAGACGTGCTTCAGGACCGCCCCTCCGACCATGCGTGGGGGAGCCGCTCGGGTACGTTAATCCAGCGCCCCACGCGCACGGCGCCCCGGCGCGGGGCGCGTCGGCTCACAGGATGTGGCGGTCCCAGTCGGCCGAGGGAAGCTCGAGGCCGACCGACTTCATCAGCGGGGTGATCTCCGCGATGTACCGGGTGCGGGCCTCCTCGTTGGTCCAGCGCTTGAGGCCGAGCTCGATTGCCTTGCGGCTCGTCTCGGAGTTCGAGTGGCCGAACATGTCGAGCGCCCGTGGGTACCACCGGTTGACCGCGGTCTGGGCCTCCTCGCGGTTCCCGGAGTACTTCGGTCCGTCCTTGACCATCCGCCGAAGGACGTTGTAGCCGAAGTTGAGGTGGAGCTGCTCCTCCGAGAGCATGAGCGGCATCGCCCGGGCGAGCGGCCCGTACGAGCACTCCTGGAAGGCGCGGAGCTGGTAGACGCCCACCCGGTCGACGAAGCACGTGAACGCGCCGACGTCGGCCCAGTGGTCGAACTTCATGTTGAACGCATCGAGCTTGTGCTGGCCCTCGCGCTTGGTCAGGAGGTCGTCGATCATCCCCTGGCCCTCCTCGCCGAAGTCCCGCAGGATCCGGCACGCCTGGAGGCCGTGGCGCGCCTCGTCGGCGACGATGCGGGCCTCGATCCATCGGTCCTCGAGCGTCGGGGCGGAGTCGAGCCACGGTCGGTGCTGTTGGATGGACGCGAACTCGGTGTCCGCCTGGACGACCATCAGCTTGACGACGATCTTCCGCATGTCCTGCGGCATCTCCTCGACGGTCTCGTACTTCCGGACCCCGACGGCGGCGCCCCAGAGGATCTCCCGGACCGGCTCGATCGTGCCGCCTTCCTTGAGGCTCTTCTGGATGGCCGGGGAAGGAGGATTCGGCAGCGAAAGGTCGTTCATCGGCCGGAACGTTCCAACGCTCAGCGCCCCTTAAAGGTGGGCTTCCGCTTCTCGATGAACGCCGCGAGCCCTTCCTTCGCGTCCTCGGTGACGAAGAGCCGGTTCTGGAGCTCGCGTTCGAGGGCGAGACCCGCCGTGAGCGGCATCTCGACCCCCTCGACGACCGACCGCTTGATGAGGTTCACCGCACGCGCCGGCCCGTGGGCGAGGGCCTTGGCGTAGTTCTGGACGTCGGCGGCGAACGTCTCCTTCGGGTAGACGTAGTTCACGAGGCCGATCTGGAGCGCCTCCTCGGGCGAGAGCAGCTTGCCGGTGATCATCATGTCGAGCGCGCGCGACGTCCCGATGAGGCGGGGGAGGCGCTGGGTGCCGCCCGTGCCGGGGAGCACGCCGAGCGTGACCTCGGGAAGTCCGATCTTCCCGGAGCCGGCCGCCATCATCCTAAGGTCGGTGGAGAGCGCGATCTCGAGGCCCCCGCCGACGCAGTGGCCGTTGATGGCCGCGATGACGACCTTCGGGGTCTTGGCGAACTTGTCGAGCGTTTCCTGGCACTGCAGGCAGAACATCGCCTTGAAGTCCGGCTGGGAGCGCTTGAGCATCTCGATGTCGGCCCCCGCGCTGAAGAACCCGGTGAGACCGCTCGTCAGGACGATGACGCGCGCCTCGTCGTTGAACCGGAGGTCCCCCAGCGCGTGGTCCAGCTCGATCATCATGTCGAGGTCGTAGGTGTTGGCCTTCCCCTTGGCGATCTCGATGTACCCGACGTGGTCGTCGACACGGGTCTTAACGAACTTGCCTTCCATGGAACGGTTGCCCCGGCCAGCAAGGGGGCGTACCCGGTCGGCGCGATAAAGATGGCGCCGCGGCGGGGTCTAGGGGGCCTTCGCCGCGCTCGCCGGGACGATCTCCTGCACCGTGCCGTCGGGGAGGCCCACGTACACGCGGTGCGTGAGCCCGACGAAGAGGCCGGTCTCGACGACCCCGGGGATCGACCGGAGCTCGCGCTCGAGCCGCTCCGGGTCGTCCACGGGCGTGGGGGGGCGAAGGTCGAGGATCTCGTTGCCGTTGTCGGTCAGGGTGCCGGGCCCCGGCCCGTTCGCGCCACGGACGGCGCAGCCGAACCGGCGAGCGGCCAGCTGCTCGGCGACGACCGGGCGGGCGAACGGCACGACCTCGATCGGAATCGCCGAGCGGGTGCCCAGGTGGCTCACGAGCTTCGTGTGGTCGACCATGATGACGAGCTCGCGGGCGAGCCGGGCAAGGAACTTCTCGCGGAACAGGGCGCCGCCGCCGCCCTTCGTAAGGTCGAGCAGCGGGGTCACCTCGTCGGCCCCATCGATCATGACGTCGAACGCGTCGTTCGGCAGGAGCGGTCCGACCGGCACCCCGAGGCTATGCGCCAGGGCCTCCGTCGACGTGGAGCTCGCCACCGCCGTGATCTCGGGTCCCATCTTCTCGGCCAGGGCCCGTACCGCGAACGCGGCCGTCGATCCGGTGCCGAGGGCCACCCGCATCCCGGGGCGCACGCGCCGGATCGCTGCGCGCGCGGCAAGGTCCTTCTCGCGGGCGAGCGGGTCCTCCTCCGGCATCAAGGGGAACGGGGGCGGACCCTCCTCATAATCCCTGCGAGCGGGCGGACGGACGAAACCAAGAAGGCCCGGCGCGCCTCCCCCGCACGATGGCACGTCGCGCACCGGCCCCTCGCGGCCACGTGGTCCTCTCCGTCGGCGGCTCGGTCCTGACCACCGGCAAGGAGGACGACGTCTACTACCGGGCGCTCGCCGACGTGCTCCGGACCGTGGCGCGCGACGTCTCATTGGTCGTCACGACGGGCGGGGGCCGGACCGCGCGCGACTACATCGCGCTGGGGCGGCGCCTCGGGATGACGGAGGTCGAGCTCGACGAGGTCGGGATCGAGGTCACGCGGCTCCACGCTCGACTCTTGGCCGCGTGCGTCGGCCCGCCGACGCCGGCGATCCCCCCCACGACGATCGCCCAGGCCGTCCACGAGGCCCACCGGGCCCCGATCGTCATCCTCGGCGGCACCGAGCCCGGACACACGACGGACGGCGTGGCCGCGCTGCTCGCCGCGCGCCTTCGGGCCCTGCGCGTCGTCAACGCCACGCGCGTCGACGGCCTGTACGACCGCGACCCCAAGGTCGACCGAACGGCCCGGCGGATCGACACGATCGGGTGGCCGAAGTTCCGCGCGATCGTCCGGGCGGGCACCGACGGCTCCGCCGGCCAGGAGTTCGTCTTCGACCGGCTCGGGGCGGACACGCTCGCGGCGGCGCGGATCCCGCTCGCGATCGTCGACGGCCGCAACCTGCCGAACCTGAGCGAGGCCCTCGCGGGCCGCCCGTTCGACGGGACCCGCGTCGGCTGAGACTGGGCCCCAACGGCTTTTAGGCGGCATCGGTCCGCGCGGCCCGTGAAGCGGATCGTCTTCCTCGGCCCCCCCGGCGCCGGCAAGGGGACGCAGGCGGCCGAGCTCGCGAGGCGCCTCGGGATCCCGCATCTGTCCACAGGGGACCTCCTGCGCGCGGCGGTCGCCGCCAAGACCCCCCTCGGACTGGAGGCCGAGGGCCACATGACCGCGGGCCGGCTCGTGCCGGATTCCCTCGTGCTCCAGATCCTTCGGGAGCGGCTCAAGGACCCCGACGCGCGGGCCGGCTTCCTCCTCGACGGATTTCCCCGGACGCTTCCGCAGGCGGAGGCCCTGGCCGCCGTATCCCCGATCGATCGCGTGGTCCTGTTCGAGATCCCCGAGAAGACCCTCGTCGAGCGGCTCACGCAGCGCTGGACCTGCCCCAAGTGCGGGACGGCGTACAATCTCGCCACGCGCCCCCCACGTCGCGCCGGCCTGTGCGACCTCGACGGCACGGAGCTGCAGCAGCGGAGCGACGACCGCGAGGAGGCCGTTCGGACCCGCTTCCGGGTGTATCAGGAGCAGACCCACCCGCTCGTCGCGCATTATCGGGCCCTCGGCCTCCTCCGGAGCGTCGACGCCCGGGGCCCCATGGAAGAGGTCCGCGAACGCGTTGCCTCGGCCGTGGGCTGAGCCGGGTCACGCCGTCGGGCCGACACGCAATGGCGTCCCGGTGACGAACCGCCCCGTCTCGAAGAGGAGCCGCACCCCCTCGCAGTATCCCGCCGGTCCACCCCACGTGTCGTGCGGGGCGTCCGGGACCGCCGCGACCGCACCGATCTCGAGGACTCCGCCGTGCGAGACGACGAGGGCTCGGCCTCCCTCGGGAAGGGCGCTGGCGATCTCCTCGAGCAGCGCTGCCTGGACCCGCGCGAACCGGGCCACCGCGGGACTCCGACGGACCGCCTGGGCGTAATCCGACCATCGGACGATCGGGCCGAGGGCGGCCTCCACACTGGCGCCGAGGGTCGCCAGCTCGACGCGGGTCTCGGGCACCCGACCCCCCATCGCCTCCGCCGTCTCGACGGCCCGCGGGACCGGCGAGGCGACGACGCGATCGAACCGACCCGAATCCGCGCCCAGACGTCGGGCGAGGGCCGCCCCGGTCGCGTTCAGGTGGACGCCGCCGGCATCCCGTTGCCCGTGCCGTCGATAGTCGATCGAGCGCACCGGCCGACCTCGCCGGCCTCCGGTACCGGAGAAGGCTTATAGGTCTCGGGTCGGTCCTCTCGTCATCCCGGCTTAGCTCAGTGGTAGAGCGGGGGACTGTAGGCGAGACCGCCGGAGACCGGCGGCCCCCGTGGATATCCTCAGGTCGCCTGTTCGAGTCAGGCAGCCGGGACTTGGGGAACCGGCCGCGAGGCACCTTCGGTCGCCGAGCCGGGCGTGTCTCAATCCCGCCGGATCCGCCTTCCCGCGCGAGCCCACGTTGATATACCATGCCGCCCCGAGGCTGTGCCATGGTTTCCCCGACAGGGATGGCCCGTGGGCTGAATCTTCGACGAACGACCACCTGGACGACCATCGGCGTGCTCGCGATCCTCCTCGCGGTACCGACGATCGCCTTCGCGACCCCGGTCTCGGTCCCCACGGCCGTCGCGCCGCCGATCGCGTCGGCTCCGGCCGCGTCGGCCCCGCTCGGGCACCAGTTTGCGAACGTGGCGGACACCGGCCGGATGCACGCGACGCTCGCTCCGCTGCTCCAAAGCCCCGGTCGGTCGGTCCTCCCCGCCGACCGGATCCCCCTGTACCGGACGCTCGCCAAGGACGCGCGCGGTGCGGCGGCGGCCGTCTCCGGCGCGAGCCAGCTTCACGGTGCGATCTCCTCCCTGGCGCTCGGCGCCGGACCCGCTTTCGGCGCCCATCTCTCCTGCTCCGCCGCCACCACGACCACCGCGACGTGCGCGTACGGCTCCGCCCGGACCGCCGCGGCGCACTCGGCGGTCGCCGCCTACGACTGGCAGAACGCGACGCCGGGTGCGGGAACCGTCACCTACTGGGGACTGACCGTCTACGGGTCGATGGCCTGGGACGAGTACGACCAGGCGATCGTCTACTACGGCGGCTGCGACCTCGGCGTCGCCGGGAACAGTGTGTGCCCGGACAATCAGACGTGGGTCTTCATTGACGGGTACTGGCAGAACTTCACGCTCAACGGCGACACTCCGCCGTCGCTCATGTTCGCCTCGATGGACTACGACTACCAGGCCGCAGGAGTCCTCCTGTTCGGCGGCTGCACCGGCCCCGGCGGGTGCGCCACCCTGCAGAACCAGACCTGGCTCTTCGCCGCCGGCTTCTGGTACAACGTGTCGGCCCCGTACTGCATCGGCCTGACCTGCTACTTCGCTCCCACGCCCCGGATCGGGGCGACGATGGCGTTCGCGAACGAGTCGGCGGACAACGTGACGATCCTCTTCGGCGGCTGCGTCGATTCTTCCTGCACCGCGTACGACGGCGCGACCTGGGCCTGGGTCGGCGCCGGCGGCGTGGACGCGTGGGTTCTCACGACGCCGTCGACCGCACCGTCCCCGCGCGGGTTCGCCAATATGGCGTACGACGCGTACTGGGGCGCGCTGATCCTCTACGGCGGCTGCCCGTACTACTGCGATCAGAACGACACCTGGTCCTACTACAACGGCGCGTGGACGAACGTCACCGCCTACAACACCGGCGGCGGGTTCGCGACGCCCCCAGCCGGCGGGGAAGCGCAGATGACCTACGACGCGTCGTTGGGCGAGCTCCTCCTGTTCGGCGGCATCGGAGTCTCGACGGGCAGCGACACGTGGGCGTGGTACTGCGGCGAGATCGCCTGCGGCTGGATCCTCATCACGCCGCCGTTGAACCTCCCCGGCGACATCTACTCGGGTGGGATCGCCTCGGAGAGCTCGTACTATCCGCCCCTCGTCCTCGGCGGCAATTGCTACTGCGCCGCGGGAGACTACACGCTCTACGAGACGTACGTCTACGAGTCGCTCTTCACGGCCGGCCCGACGGTGACGCCGAACCCGGCCCCGGTCCTCTCGCTCGTCACCCTCACCTCGAACCTGAACGGCGGGATGGCCCCGTACTACATCGACTGGTACACCGGGGACGGCTCGGCGTACTACACCGACACCACCTACGCCTACAGCGTGCCGGGAACCTACCTGGTCGAGCTCTACGCGTACGACTTCGTCGGCGTCCAGGTGTACTGGAACCAGTCCGAAGTGATCACGACCGTCGCCGCGCACGCCTCGGCCTCGAGCGCGAAGACCGAGGTCGGCGTCGTCGACACGTTCTCGACGCCCACGGCCACGGGCGGGACCGAACCGTACACCTACAACTGGTCGTTCGGCGACGGGTCGTACGGGAGCGACCTGGTGTCGGTCACCCACGCGTACACGGCGCAGGGCGTCTACGTGGTGAACCTGAACGTCACCGACGCCAACGCGGTCCTGAACTCAAGCTCGGTGACGGTGACCGTCGTCGCCGGGCCCGCGGTGACGGCCTCCGCCTCGAAGACCTCGGTGGACGTCGGCAGCGCGTTGACGTTCTCGTCGACCTCGTCGGGCGGCGTCTCCCCGTACACGTACAACTGGTCGTTCGCCGACGGGAAGCACGCGTCGGGCGCGTCGACGTCCTACACCTACACCGCGGCGGGCACCTACAAGGTGGTCCTGAACCTGACGGACTTGCTCGGCTTCACGGCGACGAGCTCGGTCACCGTGACGGTGAACCCGGCGGTCTCCGGGACCGCCAGCGGGACGCCGACCACGGTCACGGCCGGCGGGTCGGTCTCCTTCACCGCGGCCGGCTCGGGCGGATCGGGGACGTACACGTACACCTGGAACTTCGGCGGCGGCGCGCAGGCCTCAACGGCCTCGGCGAGCCACCTGTACGCGGCGGCCGGGACCTTCACGGCGACCGTCTGGATCAACGACACCCTCGGCGGCTCGTACCACCAGTCGGTCACGATCACCGTCCAACCGGCCGCCTCGAGCGGCAGCAACGGCTCGTCGACCTCCGGGCTGGGCGGATGGACCCTCTGGGCGATCGTCGGGATCATCATCGTCGTGGCGGCCGCGCTCGTGGCCGTGATGATGATGCGGCGCCGCAAGCCCAGCGAACCTGCGTCGGCCCCGCCGACGGGCGCCTCCTCGGGCGGGATGCCCCCTCCCCCGCCGGGAGCCCAATAGCGGCCCGGGCGAGCGCCTTGGGACCAACCCTTTCCTCTTCCCCTTGGGTTCGATCGGATGGGCCCCCATCACGCTCGAGGAGCCCGTCGGTCCGCGAAGGTCCGGGCGGGATGCGGTTGTCGGGATTTGAACCCGAGTAGGTAGCTTGGGAAGCTACCGTCCTAACCGCTAGACCACAACCGCGCGAGGTGGGGGGAGCGGGCCGCGTTCATCAGCTTTGCGAACGGGCCGGAGCCGGTTCAGAGGAGGAGGCCGACGGACTCGGACGGGATCGCGGGCGCCTTGGCGAGCAGGTCCCGATTGTTGACGAGGCGTTCGGCGCCCTCGGAGAAGAAGCCGGCCTGCCGGAGGATCTGCCGCGCCCTCGGCAGGTCGTCGGCCGAGAAGGCGACCAGGCTCTGGGCGCGGTCCCGGACGACGAGGATCGCCACCGATTGCAGGTTCACCTTGGCCGCGGAGAGCGCCTCGAGGACCTGGAGGAAGCTCCCGGAGCGGTCCTCCAGCCGCACGGCGATGAGCTCGTGGGTCTCGACGCGGAACCCGCCCTCGGCCAGGAGGGAACGCGCGCGCGCCGGATCGCTGACGACCAGGCGGACGTGCCCGCGCCGCGCGGTCGAATCGACCGAGATCGCCGCGACGTTGATCCGCTCCTTCGCGAGGATCCGGGCCACCCCGGCCAGGGCGCCCGGACGGTTGGGGAGTTCGAGCGCGAGCTCCTGCAGGGTCATCCGGAACGGCGAGGGCTCGGGAGGCTAAAGCGTTCCGGCGGTCCGGAACTCGCCGGTCGCCGCGGCGGGTTCCGTACGTATTTATACTCGAACTCGGCTAAATTCTGATGCCCGAGATCCCTGTCCCGGGTCGGTCCACGGCATGGGGGGAGTTGAGTATCGCACTGGCGGGCGGCGCTATCGCCGGCGCCGGCGGCTCTCCACCGATCGCCGAGGCGTCGTGGCGGTCGTCGGGACCCTGCTCGCCCTATTGGTGTTCTTCAGCCTCTTCGGGATCTTCGTCTCCGAGTACCTTCCTCTCTGGATGACCGATAACGAGTCGATGTTCACGGCCCAGACGCAGACCTCCTTCGCCGAGCTCAAGTCGAGCATGGACCTCCAGACGGCCCTCCAGGGCCCGGCGGAGTTCGCGACGCCGTTCACGATGAGCTCGCAGGGCGTCCCCGTCCTCGCCCAGCCGACGGCGGGGATCCTCAACTTCGTGCCGAACACCCCTGGCGTCTTCGCGAACGTCTCGATGAACCCCGGACCGGGCGGGAGCTCCCTGTTCTACCAGAACTTCACCTTCGGGACCCTCACCATGTCGCTCCCGGACCGCTACTACTCGCCCCAGTTCTTCGAATACGAGGACGATGCGGTGATCCAGACCCAGAGCGCCACCCAGCAGTTGATGCTCTATCCGCCGGGGCTCGCGCTCAACGCCTCCGGAACGTCGTACGGCGTGACCCTCACCCTCGTGCAGATGCTCGGCAACGCGACGCAGGCGGTCTCGACCGGCACGCAGGAGGTCTACTCGCACTTCCTCTTCTCCCAGGCGTTCACGAGCGCGCCCTCGAGCGGCACCGTCTCGGGCCATTTCGTCCTCGGCACCCACTACTCGTGCGCCTGGACCCGGTTCCTCGAGACGAACTTCGCGGCGGCCGGCCTCGGCGCGCACGCGACGGTCTCGCCGAGCAAGTGCGTCACCTCGGGGATCGGCCTGCCGGAGAACATGGTCGTCACGTTCACCGGCCTCGCGTCGTTCACGCTCGTGTTGGCCGAGTTCTCCGTCAACGTCGGCGTGGGGATCGAGTAAGATGAGCGCCGCCACGACCCTCCGCGTCAAGATCCCCCGGGCCGCCCCGGCCGCGCCGGCGAACCCGTTGGAGGAGCCCACCTCCCCGACCGGGAAGCCGTACGACGAGCAGCCGGCCGAGACCCCCGGGACGTTCATCACCGCGATGCCCCCGCTCCCCGAGACGGAGATGAAGGAGCTCGAGGTCACGGCGGTGAACCCACCGTACTCGTACGCCCGGATCAGCTACTCCGACCGGACCAAGGAGTACCTCTACGAGGTGATCGAGCCGCAGCTCTCCCGGCACGAGCGCGAGCTCGTCGCCCACCTCAAGTCGACGCTCGCCAAGATCCTCGGGAGCGAGGTCTCGAACCTGAACCAGAGCGCCAAGCGGACGTACCTCCGGGGCGAGGTCGAGGAGTACCTGAAGAGCCGCGAGATCAGCCTGAGCCCGCTCTCGAAGGAGCGGATCATCTACTACATCCAGCGCGACTACGTCGGCTACGGTCCCGTCGACGCGCTCATCCTCGACCCCCGCGTCGAGGACATCTCCTGCGACGGCGTCGAGGTCCCGCTGTTCGTCTACCACGGGAAGTACGAATCGGTGAAGACGAACGTCATCTTCGAGGACGAGGAGACCCTCAACTCGTTCATCGTCGCCCTGGGCCAGCGGTGCTCCAAAGCGGTCTCGGTCTCGAGCCCGATCCTGGACGGCACGACGCCCGAGGGCCACCGCGTCCAGGCGACGTACGCGCGCGAGATCACGACGCGCGGTGCCAGCTTCACGATCCGCCGGTTCAAGGAGAAGCCGTTCACCCCCGTCGACCTCATCATGACGGGGAGCGCCTCCGAGGAGATGATCGCGTACTTCTGGCTCGCGGCCGAGCAGGGGGAATCGCTGATCATCTGCGGCGGCCCTGCGGCGGGGAAGACGAGCACCCTCAACGCGATCGCGCTCTTCATCCCGCCGACGGCGAAGATCGTCTCGATCGAGGACACCCGCGAGGTCAACCTGCCCCACGAGAACTGGATCCCGGGCGCCACGCGCAGCGGGACCGGCGACCGGGGCCCCGACGGCAAGGCCGCCGGCGAGGTCGACATGTTCGACCTGGTCCGGGCCGCCCTTAGGCAGCGGCCGAACTACATCATCGTGGGAGAGGTCCGCGGCAAGGAGACCTACACGATGTTCCAGGCGATGGCGACGGGCCACACGACGTACTCGACGATGCACGCCGACAGCGTGAAATCGATGGTCAACCGCCTGGAGAACCCGCCGATCAACACGCCGCGCATCCTCCTCTCGGCGCTCAACAACGTCATCATCCAGGTCCAGGCGCGGACCGACAAGGGGATTGTCCGGCGCTTGAAGCAGGTCCTCGAGATCGTCGGGTTCGAGCCCGAGACGAACGAGCTCATCACGAACACGGTCTACGAGTGGGACCCCGGGACGGACAAGTTCGTCTTCAAGGGCCACTCGTTCCTCTTTGACAAGATCATGGAGGTCCGCAACTACACCCACGACGAGATGGACGCGGAGTTCCAGCGCCGGGTCGCGGTCATCCACTACCTGGTCGAGAACAAGATCAACGACCACCGCCAGCTCTGGCGGCTGGTCTCGGGCTACTACAAGGACCCGAACGAGGTCCTGGCGCGCATCCAGGTCGCCGGCGCGCCGCCGGTCGCTCCCATGGTCGCCGCGTCGGCGGGAGGCACCTAGATGGCGTCGGTGAACGTCGTGGCCCCGTTGCCGACCGACGACGAGGGGCCGCGGATGGTCCGCGTCAAGAAGGGCGCCCAGCCGACCCACTCGACGCTCAATCCGCTCCAGCGGTGGGCGTGGCGGACGTTCCGCGACCGCGTGACGAAGCTCACTCCAGACCCGGCGCTCGAGGAGAACCTCGTCAAGGCGCACATGCGGATCCGGGCCGACGAGTACATGGCCTACGTCTACGGGATGACGATCATCATCGGGTCGGCGCTCGTCGTCGCCGGGATCGTCCTCGGCGTCATCCTGATCTCGTCGGGAGCGTTCCTGTTCGGCATCCTCCTCGCGCCCGTGGTCCCGATCTTCGGTACGCTCGCGGTGTTCTTCATCCTCCCGAGCATGCCCGGCTCGGCGGCCAAGGCGCGCGGCAAGCAGATCGACTCCAAGATCGGGCCGTCGATGAGCTTCGTGAGCGCCATGGCCTCGGCCGACGTGAACGTCGACCAGATCTTCAAGGAGCTCGCGCGCCAGAAGGTCTACGGCCAGATCGCCGAGGAGGCCGCGTGGATCACTCGGGACACCGAGCTGCTCGGCGTCGACATCCTGACGGCGCTCCGGACCGGCGCGGCCCGGACCCCGTCGAAGCGCTTCCAGGACTTTCTCCAGGGCGTCGTCACGACCGCCACCTCGGGCGGCCAGCTGAAGCCGTACTTCCTGAGCAAGGCCGAGCAGTACGAGCGGGAGAACAAGCTCGACCGGCAGAAGCGCGTCGAGACGATGGGCCTGATGGCGGAGACGTTCGTCACCGTCGTCGTCGCGTTCCCACTGTTCCTGGTCATCATCATCGCGATCTTCGCCATCATCGGGGGCGGCGGGGCGTTCATGCTGAACGTCCTCTGGGGGATCGTCCTGGGCATGATCCCGCTCTCGCAGTTCGCCTTCATTTTCTTCATGTACCAGCTCGCCCAGGAGCTCTGAAGGTCGTGGCCGCAGCGAACGCCGGGGCGAAGCGCGTCCTCTCGAGCAAGCTGGGCGGCGAGGTCAAGGAGTCCGAGGGGCTCCCCCGCGAGGTCCTCGCCCTGATCTTCGGCGGGGTCCTGGCGGCCGTCTTCTTCGCGATCGCGGCGATGGACGCGTTCGGCGTCTTCGACCTCGAGATCCGGCCCGGCGAGGGCGCGGGGATCAATCCGGCGATCGACTTCATCGTCCTCGGGATCCTCGCCCTGATGGGCCCCTACGGCATCGTGGCGTCCGCCAAGCTCCGCCGGGTCAACGCCATCGAGGCCCGTCTGCCGGACTTCCTGCGCGATGTCGCCGAGGCCGGCCGGTTCGGCATGACCCTCCCCGACGCGATCGTCGTCGCGAGCAAGGGCCGCTACGGCCTCCTGACCGAGGAGATCAAGAAGATGGCGAGCCAGATCGAGTGGGGCGTCCCCGTCATCACCGCCCTCCACCTCTTCGAGGAGCGCGTCCCGACGCCGCTGGTGAGCCGCGTCGTGTCGATCATCACGCGCGCGAACGAGGCGGGCGGCAACGTCGCCGACGTGCTCACGATGGTGGCCCACGACACCCGCGAGGTCCAGTTCGGCCTCGAGGAGCGGAAGAACTCGATGCTGACCTACGTGACGGTCATCTACATCTCGTTCTTCGTGTTCCTAGTCACGATCTACATCATGGCGGCGGTCTTCCTGCCGCAGATGGTCAAGGCGGGCCAGGGGATCGCCTCGTCGAGCCTCGCGGGCTCGGGCGCGGTCAGCCTGGCGTTCCAGTACGTGCCGGAGCTGTTCCTCGCGTTCATGGTCGCTGTCATCGTCCACGCGATCGGGGACGGCATCATGGCGGGCGTCCTGTTCAACGGCAAGATCCCCGAGGGCCTCCAGCACGCGACGATCATGCTCGCGGCGGGCTGGGCGTTCATGCGGTTCGCGGTGCCGATCATCAACACGTAGGACGTGGGCTCGGAGAGGTTTCACGATGGCTGGAGAAGCGTTGGAGGTCCCGCAGGAAGCGCCCACGACGCCCCGCCGCCGGCCGGTCAAGGGCAAGAAGACGACCTTCCCACCGTGGCTCAAGGTCGGCGCCGCCCTCCGACGGGGCACCGTCGAGCCCCGCCCGATCAAGCTTGCCCGGCTCGGCGTCTCGGGCCAGGGCAGCGAGGGTCCCGTCACCCCGATCCCGCCGCTCAAGGACCCCAACCTGACCGAGCTCGAGATCGCCCCGATCCGGGAGAACTTCTCGTTCGTTCGGATCACGTACCAGAACGTCCGCAACGAGCACATGTACGAGGTCATCGAGCCGCCCCTCTCCCCCATCGAGAAGGAGCTCTTCGACCGCCTGCGCGTCATCATGATCGACCTCTTCGAGCCGCTCCCCGAGCTCGACCTCGCGACCCGCCGCCGGGAGCTCAGGCGCATGGTCGACGAGCAGTTCCAGGAATGGGAGATGTCCCCGAGCCCGACCAGCAAGGGCCGGATCCTCTACTACCTCGAACGGGAGTTCATCGGCTACGGCGTCGTCGACGTCCCGATGACCGACAGCGAGGTCGAGGACATCTCGTGCGACGGCGTCGGCATCCCTCTCTACATCTACCACCGCAAGTACGGCTCGATCCGCTCGAACCTCAAGTTCAGCTCGGCCGAGGACCTGGACAACTACGTCGTCTGGCTGGCCCAGCGCTCGGGGAAGCACATCTCCGTCGCGAGCCCGATGCTGGATGCGACGATCCCCGACGGCTCGCGTCTCCAGGCGACGCTCGGGATGCACGTCACGAAGCGCGGCAGCTCGTTCACGATCCGGCGGTTCCGGGACAACCCGTTCACGCCGGTGGACCTGCTGAAGTTCCGCACGATGAGCCCCGAGATGATGGCGTACCTATGGATCGCCATCGAGTCGGGCCAGTCGATGATGGTCTGCGGAGGCACGGCGTCCGGCAAGACGACGACGCTCAACGCGGTCCTCCTGTTCATCCCGCCCCAGATGAAGATCGTCTCCATCGAGGACACCCGGGAGCTCAACCTCCCTCACGAGAACTGGGTGCCGTCGCTCACGCGCTCCGGCTTTGGAGCGAAGAACGTCACGTCGGGCAAGGCGCCGGGGGAGATCGACATGTTCGACCTCCTGGCGGCCGCGCTCCGCCAGCGCCCGCAGTACCTGATGGTGGGAGAAGTGCGGGGCGCCGAGGCGTTCATCGTCTTCCAGGCGATGGCGACGGGGAAGACGTGCTACACGACGTTCCACGCCGAGAGCGTCTCGGCGATGGTCCACCGGATGGAGAACCCCCCGATCTCCCTCCCGCGGTCGCTCGTGAGCGCGCTCAACCTGGTCCTCCTCCAGCGCCAGGTCAAGGTCGGCAACAAGATGACGCGGCGCATCCAGTCGCTGACCGAGATCGTCGGGCTCGACCCCGAGACGAACGAGCTGATCACGAACTCGGTCTACTCGTGGAACCCCGGCGACGACACGTTCCTCTTCTCCGGCCACTCGTACATCTACGAGCGCGTCGCGATCATGAAGAACCTCACGATGCGCGACATGGAGAAGGAGGTCCGGAACCGGACCGAGATGCTCGAGTACATGAAGTGGCGCGAGGCGCGCGCGACGCGCCAGCACCCGTTCACGCACCGCGACGTCGGGCGGCTGGTCTCCTTCTACTACAAGGAGCCCGCCACCGCGCTCGCCGAGGCCCGCGCCGAGATGGACCGCGCCAAGACCCAGCGCCCCCCGGCGTAGGTCGGATCGGCGCGTCCGGCCCCGTCGGGAGGACGACGACGTCGGTCCCCTTCTTCGCCGGCACGGCCCCGGGCGGATCCACCGTCACCCTGTACCGGGAGGACTGCCGCGAGGGCCTGGTGGAGCACCTCGCACCAGGCTCCGTCGATGTCGTCGTCACCTCCCCGCCGTACAACCTGGGGGTGGCGTACCGGAGCTACGCCGACCGGCGGCCCCGGACGGAGTACCTCCGGTTCATCGGCGGGGTCACGCGCGGCCTCGAACGGGTCCTCGCGGAGGAAGGCTCCTTCTTCCTGAACGTCGCCGGCTCCCCGAAGGACCCCTGGCTTCCGTGGGACGTCGCCCGGGAGGTCGGGAAGACCTTCGTGCTCCAGAACGTGATCCACTGGGTCAAATCGATCGCCATCGACCGGGCCTCGGCCGGGAGGTCGGCCCACCTCACCGGGGACCTCGCCGTCGGCCATTACAAGCCCGTGGCCTCCCAACGGTTCCTGCACGGCGCCCACGAGTACATCTTCCACTTCACGCGGACCGGCCGCGTCGCGCTCGATCGGCTGGCCATCGGCGTGCCGTACCAGGACAAGTCGAACGTCGCCCGATGGGACCGGCAGTCGGGCGACGTGCGCTGCCGCGGGAACACGTGGTTCCTCCCGTACCGGACGATCCGGCGGAGCGCGACGGACCGGCCGCACCCCGCGAGCTTCCCTCCAGAGCTCCCGGAGCAGTGCCTCAAGCTCCACGGCCGCGCCCGCGTCCGACTCGCCGTCGATCCGTTCCTCGGGATCGGGCCGTCGGCGATCGCCGCCGCCCGCTTGGGGGTCCCGTTCGTCGGTTTCGAGATCGACCCCATCTACCTCGCCGTCGCGGCCGATCGCCTCACCGCGGCGGGCGTTCGCCCGATCGCATCCTCGCCGCCGACCGCCCGTCCCCCCAGGGCGCGTCGCGGTCGGTCGAAGTAGCGGCCCGTCGGCGCGACAGCGCCGAACCCGGAGCGGCCCAGATGCGGTCGCCCTCCGGGGGAGGTTCCGGAGGGCGGAGCCGCGGGAAGATCGAACTATTCGGACTCGGGGCCCGGGCTCGAGTCGGTCGTCGAGTGCCACTCCTTCATCGGCTTGCGGTTGACGCCAGCGGCGGAGGCGAGGGCGTTCTTCGTCCCCTCCTTGGCCACGGAGCCGGCATGCTCGAACGCGTCGCGCGTGGCGCCGCCCATCCGGGCCGCACCCGACCCGATGGCCGAACCGACGCTGACGGCCCCTTCCTTGATGTTGTGGGGGAGGCGGCTCAGCTCGTCGTCGATCGAGCGCCCGAGCCGGAGGAAGTCGTCCTGGATCTCGGCGATGTCGTACTTCATGTCCTTGCCCGCGCGCGTCCCGAGGCGGCTGATCTCGGTGTCGAGGTGCTTGAACGTCAGCTCGAAGTCCTTGCCGACGCCGTGAGCGGCGCGGCGCATCTCGGCCAAGTGCTGGCGCAACTGGATCTGTTCGGGGGTATCTGTCATGGGGGTGACCCTCCGTTCTACGCGGGCCGGGGTGTATAAAGCTCGCCGCGGAGCGGAAGCGCCGGCCGGCGCTGTCAGCCGCCCATGCGACGGTCGGCCTTGCGGCGGCGCTTTCCGGCACCGGGCGGGGCCGCGACGATCGGGCGCGCCGGTTCCCCGGGCGTCGCCGGGGCGCGTCGGGTCGTCTCGGTGCCCCGCGCCCACCGGATGAGGAGCTCGACCCCCAGGTGGCCGGGATCGGTCACGACGAGCGAGCCCCCGAGCCTCCGGGTCAGCTCCCGGGCCGCGATCTCGTACTCGGGGTGCTCGGACTTGAGCAGTATCATCGAGAAGGTGAGCGGGGTCACGGTGGCGAGCTCCTGGGCGCGCGCGACGGCGTGCTCCATCGCGGCCTCGAGGTTGCCCGAACGCACCCTGCCGTCGACGTCCGTGTACGACTCCGGGAGCCCGTCGGTCACGAAGTAGACCTCCTTGCGCGTCGCCCGCGAGGAGCGGAGGAGGAGGTGGGCCGTCCGGAACGCCTCGGCGGTGTTCGTGAAGGAGCCGGGAGCGCACTCCCAGAGCTCGAGCAGGTCCAGGACGCGGACCTCGTTGTCGAACGCCACGACGTCGATCGTCGCGTCGGGGTGCCTTCGCCGGATCGCGATGTAGAGGGCCAGGAGGGCCTTCTTCGCGGCGGGGAGCTTCCCCGACTCGCTCATGCTACCGGACTTGTCGAACATCATGACGACGTGGACGCGCTCGCTCGTCACCTCACGGTAGATGTAGCTCGTCGCTTCGTCGATGTGCTTGGAGCCGACCAGGCGCGCGGCGAGGAGCGACGACGGGATGTCCAAGTGCGCGATCTCCTCGGGCTGCCGGAGCCGGGACTTCTCGTAGATCCCCGTCGAGCCGCCGCCTTTGAGCGAGAGCCGGACGTCCCCCGGGAGGCTCCGGGTCTCCTCCTCGAGGACGAGGCGGGCGAACCGCTCGATGAGGCCGTAGGTCACGGCGAGCTCGCCGGCGCGCTCGGCGACGAGGCCGCGCTCCTTGAGCTCCCGGGAGAGGCGGGCGGACTCGGCCTCCTTGACGCGGTCCTCGCCCTCCCGCTCGGCGCGGCGCCGTGCCTCCTCGCGCTCGGCCTCGAGGGCGCGCCGCTGGGCCTCGGACTCGCGGCGCTTCGCCTCGGCCTCGTTCTGGAGCTCCCGTTCCTTCGCCTGGCCCGTCCGTTGGACGTTCCGGTCGAGCTCCTCTTGCTGGTCCGGCGTCATCCGGGCGAGGATGTCGCCGATCTCCGAGGCGCCCAGGTTCCGACCGCCCTCATGAAGGACCGCGAACGCCATCGAGCGCTCGGTCCGCGGCGGGGGCGCGGGCGCCCCGCGCCGGAAGAGCCGGCGGAACCACGCCGCGATGCGAGCGAAGAACGCCCGGATGCGGGCCCAGATCCCGGGGCGCCCCTCGGGCTGCATCCACGACGAATCCGGAAGGAGGAGGGCCTGGCGGACCTCGTCCAGGAGCGCCCCTTCGCCGAGGCGCGAAAGGTCGATCTTCTTGCCCGAACGCAGGCGGGCCTCGATCGCGGCGATCTCCGCCTCGAGCCGCGCCTGCTCGCGCCGTCCGACGATCTCGAGATCGAGGGTCCGGTGGTCGTACTCCTCCATGAGCCGCCCCACCCGGCGCGACGCCTGCCGACGGAGCCGTTCGCGGAGCTCGGCGAGCCGCTGGGCGAGGGTGGGGTCCCGGGCCGCGGCGTCCTTGAGGACCTTCTGGGCGCCGGCGAACCCCTGCTCGGCGAGCGCCTTGATGAGCTGGGCCCGATCGAGGAGGTCCGAGAGATCGTCCGAAACGACGTCGTCGGTGAACGTGGCGCAGTCGGGAAGCTCGATGGCGTCGCTAGAGGGGGGCGTCGTCCTCGCCTTCCCCCTTCTCGCAGGAGAAGAGCGAGTAGCGGTCCAGGAGGTCGAAGACGTTCAGCGCGACGTCGAGCGCGGCCACGGAGCCTCCGGGCTTCTCGCGCTCCTGGATGTAGGTGACGAACGGCTGGAACTTCGGGAACAGGGATGCGCCGCCGGCGACCTGGCGCTGGAGGTCGGCGTCGCCCTTCAACCGGCGGGCCTCCGACACGAGCCCCTCGGCATCGCCCTTGTTGGAGCGCATCGGGCCGGTGAAGAACCGGCACCAGTACACCCCCGCGCTCCGCTTGAGCGCCGGGTCGGTGTGCCGGTCCAGGAACTCGAGGACGCGCTTCTCGTTCTGCATGAACGAGTCGCCGCTGCGGGCGCGGATCCGCCCCCGCATGGCATGGAGGAGGCCGGCCTTGAGGTCGTCGGCCGTCGGGAACACGTGGCCCTGGAGCTCGGCGATGGCGGCCGTCCGGGCGGCGACGTCGATGAGCGTGCGGTTCGAGCCAACCTCGCCGATGTCCGGGTTGTCGTCGGACATGCGAAGGCGCCATGCCTCGATGACGCGGACGCCCCCGTCGACGAGGATCTCCGGGACGTACGGCGTGGCCGCCGCCCGTCGCCCCAGGTCGGCGATCCGCCGGTTATCGCCGTGGTGGCTGTTGAAGCCGATGTGCAGGCTGGTCAGGCGGTCGGAGAGGGGGTCGTTGATGTTGTCGAGGTCGGACAAGTTCGAGGTGCAGATCGCGACGAAGGAGCCCGGGAAGCTCTCCCGGGACTTCGCGGGAGTGACCGTCCCCTCCTGGAGGGCCTGCAGGAGTACGTTCTGCGTCCCGAGGGGAAGCTTTCCGATCTCGTCGACGAGGAGGACGCCCCGGTTCGCCTGGAGGAGCTTGCCCGGCTCCAGGACGAGCGGGCTCATCGGGTCCCCGATCTCCTCGAGCTTGCGGAGGTTGATGTTGCCCGTCAGGTGGTCGGGGAACACCTCCGAGCTGCCCTGGACGCGCGCGAAGCCGAACCCCTCGCGGAGCCGCACGTACTCGGCGGGGACCGACGAAGGGTCGACGGTGGTGGGGTCGAACCGGGTCACGTCGTTCGACGGAGCGAACCGGCGCTGGCAGATGGGGCACGGGGGAAAGCGCGCCGCGATGATCGGATCGCAGACGCTCAGGGGGTGGTCCAGCACCGGGCACGCCGAGATGACCCACGTGCCCTTTGGATAGAGGTCCCAGAGCTCCTTGGCGAGGCTCGTCTTCCCAGCGCCGGAGGGGCCGAAGAAGAGGAGGTGCGCTCCAGAGACCAGCGAGGTCACGAGATCGGAGTACGTGCCGACCGGGTGGACGGTGCTCGGGAACAGCGCCGCGGTCGCGTCGTCGCGGGAGAGCCCCTTCGCGCGCAGCCCGTCGAGCAGCCGGAGGATCTCCCCACGGAACCGTTCCGAGGGGCTCTCCACGACCGTGCCGGCGTCCTTGAGCTTCTGGGCGGTCGTCCGGGTCCCGACGGCCGGGGGTCCTCGAGGGGGGGCGGGGTTCGCAGCGGCCACGCGTCGCCCACCCGGGTGCGCCATATTTAGTTTGGGGAGCGGACGCGCGCCTCTCTCGAGGGAAATCGGCCTCGCCGCGGGCGAAGTCGGCAACATTAAGTAAGGGGCTTTGGTGAGCGCCCCCACCCACCATGGCGGACAAGGAGGCCCAACCGAAGAAGACGACCTTGGCCCGGACGGTCAAGGACAAGTGGCGGTCCAAGCACTGGTACAAGGTGCGGGCCCCCGGTCTCTTCCAGCACGTCGAGATCGGCGAGACGATGGCCTCCGAGCCGGAGCAGGTCGTCGGCCGGACGCTCTCGACCACCCTCCAGGAGCTTTCGGGAGGGGCCGACATCGGCAAGGCCCACATCAAGCTCAAGTTCCAGATCGACCGCGTTTCCGGGGAGAACACCGCCGAGAGCCGATTCATCGGCCACGAGCTCACCTCCGACTACGTCCGCCGACTGGCCCGTCGGAAGCGCTCGAAGATCGACACCTCGCTCCTCGTCACGACCAAGGACGGGGTCCAGATCATCCTCAAGCCCGTCGCCGTCGGCGAACAGCGCCTTCAGACGCGTCTTCGCGCCGAGCTCCGCCTCAAGCTCCGATCGCTCCTGACCGACGAGGCCGCCGTGAAGACGGCCCCGGAGTTCGTCCGGGAGATGCTTCAGGGCGAGTTGGGCAAGCTCCTCGCCCACGGACTCAAGACCCTCTACCCGCTCAAGAAGATCGAGATCCGCAGCTCGGTGGTCCTCGGCGTCATCGCCGACGAGGTACCCGCGCCGCCGGAGCCGACCCCCGTCGACCAAGGTCCCGCCGCGCCGGAACTGGCCGCTCCACCCGAGGCGGGCGGCGAGATCCCGAGCGCCTGAACCGCCCGGGGGATCGATTTGCTCGACCTCCCACGAATGCGCCACGTCGGGGTGGCTCAGCCTGGTAGAGCACGGGACTCATAGAGGGTCGGCCGCCGTCGGCCGTCTCTGGAGAGATCCTGGGGCCGGGGGTTCAAATCCCCCCCCCGACATTTTGTATTTGAACCCCAGGGGGGTTCGAATACCTCATTCCGACTTCCACTGTTCGGTTCTGGCGGCAAGTTGATCGCGGGCTTTCCGCGTTGACCGTCCCGGCCAATTTCGCACTTGAGTTGCGAGCGGGCAGCCGGGCGAACGGGAGTGCGCGGAGAACAGACTTCGCCGACCCCGACTATGCCCACACTTTCAAGATCCAGATACCCTGGCCCCCGTGGGAATCCGTAACTGTGAGCGTGGCGGTGTACAATCCTTGTTCGGTGTAGCTATGGGTCGGACTCTGAGAGTGGGAACTCGCCCCGTCTCCGAAGGTCCAGAGGAATGTGACCGGTCCGACGTTTCCGTAGTAGTCACTGAAGAAGTGTCGAAGCGTCGGGGCTGGCCCGGTGCACCCTATCTGAGGGCAGACTGAACTCGACATAGAGCACCCCGCTATCAGATGCGATTGTGGAGCCTGGAACGTAACATTGACGTTGAACGACGCGTTGGTAAACTCGGCCCCAGCGTCCTCCAACTCCACATTGGCGGTATAGTTCCCGCCGAATAAGTATTGGTAGACTGGGTTCAAACCTTGAGTCGAGCCTCCGTCGCCGAAGGTCCAGTACCCCGAATAGCCAGGCATGCCTCCGGACGCGCCCGCCGAGAACTGCACAGGAAACGACGCAGAGCACTGAGAGCTGGGCAGGAGGATCGGGGCGGGGGGAGTTGCCAGTAGAGGGATTCCGAAGGCGTAAACGTGCCCCTGATGATTTGGCAGAGTCAGCCAATTGGTCGTCGAGTTGATTCCCGCCCCGACGAAGATCCGGCCGTCAGCGATTGTGGGCGACACAGCGAACGCATAGGGCACGTGATAGCTGTAGAGTTCGGCACCGGAGGAGGCGTTTAGGACCTGTAACCAGGAGCTGGGCGCGTTGTAGAAGTTGTAGCATCCCGGCCGGGTAGGGTCGGCACGATACGTGAAGAGACGAGAAACATCGACAACCAAGCCGCCCGCAGTTGCGAGCCCCGCTTGGACGGTGCCCTTGGTGACCGTCTGCCACTTGTAGGTGCCATTTCCGGGGTACGCGGCGCGGACCGACCCGTTGACCTTTGTGCCGCTAATCGTCGTGAACGAACTTCCGAGGTAAAGTGCCTTCCCATCAAACGCCGCCGGAGAAATCGCTTGCCCCGGGGGCTGACACGACGCCGCCCCGGGGAAGGTGGTCGTCTGGTCAGACCACGTGGGACCCGCACCTAGGTTCGAGCGGTTCAAGGCGTAGGCGTAACCGTCTTTGTTAGTCGCTACGACGAGTTTCTTCCCCGAAGGGGCGCTCACTAACGTGCCACCTGCACCAAAATCGATATCAGGCGGCCCCGAGGGAACTTTCCAAGCCCCCTTCAGTGCCAGCGTCGTCGCATTCAGTGCGATTACCGCTTGGCCGTACTGCCCATTCCCGTTAGGACCGTTCCCGGTCGTGACCCAGATCGTGTTGTTCGCGGGGTCTACCGTTGGGGACGACCACACCGATCCCCCGCTGTTGCCGCTACCCACCGTGTAGAACCGATTGAGGAGGCTCCCGGTCGACCCTGACAGTTCAAGTAGTGCTCCCACGACGAGCGGGTTATCGCACTGACTCGAAATCCCGACGTACACGTTGCCGTCGAAGTAGAGCGGGCTTGACCAGGAGTAGTATCCCCCGGCCGGGGTCCCAGTGATAGCACTGCTAGTGTTCCACTTGATCGCACCCGTGCTCGCGTTTAGAGCGTAGTAGTTCGCGAACGCGCCGACGAAGACAGTCTTGTTATACATCGCAGCCGCCGACGTGACCCCGAGAGGGCTGGCCCAGGGGCAGCCGTAGGATGTCCCGTTGAAATTCTCGAGCCCGAGGAACGTCCTCCAAAGCTGCGCGCCATTGGACGCCTTCAGGGCGTACTCATAGCCGTCCCATGAGCCGACATACACCGTGCCGTTTACGACGGTCGGCGACGCGAACACTGGACCTGAAAGTGAGATGTTCCAGACGACTTGGAGTGAAGTCGCGTTCCTGGGAGAGAGGACGTTCTCCGCCGAGTTTGACCCCGACCTGTTTCCGGCGTACTCGTACGTGGGCCAAGCGCCCACGGGGCCAGGAAGCGTCGGACCCGACGGCGGGAGGGAGAGAGGCGAGTCGGTGATCCCCGAGCTGGAATATGTAGTATTGTTGTCCAGTGCCTGGAAACGAACGGCGGCGTTGTTGGTCCCGGGGGAAGGCGAGGAGACCACTTGGTAGAGCAACGGAGTTACGAGCAGCGCGCCTACAATCGCCGTCAGAACGACGAGAATCAGCTTGTAACGCTCTTCCGACCGCGACATCGACCGCTCCTCTGTATGGATTCCACCTCCTTTAGCCCATCGATAGGCCGGGGGTTCTGTTCTGAGGGACGTAGATCTACTCATCGCAGACCAGGAGACTCCGTTGTAGCCCGTGTTGGGTCTGC
>Ga0209415_10004198_pt1 | contig 26486 bp, 21 predicted proteins | sample PeaSoiSIISIP2007_FD_187696 | JGI IMG/M metagenome (GOLD analysis project Ga0209415, IMG submission 187696) | Peat soil microbial communities from Weissenstadt, Germany - SII-SIP-2007 (SPAdes) (version 2) | ecosystem: Environmental > Terrestrial > Soil > Wetlands > Peat | place: Germany... | reverse complement strand
TCCTCATGACCGAATCCCCGTCCGCCACGAGTTGGATGTCGCCGTCTCCTCGACTCTGGAAGATGCGGTGCCTCGAAGCCGCCGTGGTCGGCGTCCTCCTGGCCCTGATCGCCGGATCGTCCGCCGCCCAGGCCGGCGCCGTGCCGGGCATCGGCGCCGCCGCCGGGGTCGTCGTGGCGACGGGGATCGCGCTCCGGTTCCTGCGCAACCGCTTCCGGAGCTGGCAGTACCAGGAGCGCGAGGAGGACCTGGTGGTGAAGCGCGGCGTCGCCTTCCGGCGACTGTCGGTCGTTCCGTACGGACGCATGCAATTCGTCGATGTGACGGCCGGGCCCATCGAGCGACTCTTCAAGCTCTCGACCATCAAGCTCCATACCGCCGCCGCCGCCAGTGACGCCCGGATCCCGGGCCTGGAGCCGGAGGAGGCGGCCCGGTTGCGCGATCAGCTCGCCTCGCTCGGCGAGGCCAAGGCAGCCGGGCTGTGACGACGCCTCCGGCGACCCCGGGTCAATGGAAACGGCTCCATCCACTGACGCCGGTCGTCCGTGCCGGCCGGATCGTCTCCGTCCTCGTGGTCGCCTTGGTGATCTCCGACGCCCATGGCCGCTCGGACAACTCGGCCGGCCTGTACGACCTGGCGCTCGTGATCGTCGTCGTCCTGGCCGGCGCCGTCCGGTGGATCGTCACCCGGTGGATGCTCGACGGTGGCACGCTCCGGATCGAGAGCGGCCTGCTGCGGCGGGACTCGCGCCAGTTGCCGCTGGCCAGGATCCAGGCCGTCGACGTCGTCCGTCCGTTCCTCGCCCGCGTCTTCGGCCTTTCCGAACTGCGCATCCGCCTGGCCGGGTCGGCTTCGGCCAACGGCCGGCTGGCGTATCTCTCGCATCACGTGGCCACCGACCTCCGGGCTCGCCTGCTGGCCACCCACCACGGCATTGATCCCGACACCCCCGAGCCCGCCGAGCAGCTGGTCACGACGGTGCCCGCCGGCCGGCTGATCGGATCGGTGCTGCTGTCGGGCGGGATCACCTTCGTCCCGTCGATCATCGCCCTGGTGATCCTGGTGCGGGTCTCGTCCACCGCCGCCGTCGTCTTCGGCGGCGCCTTCGCCACATACCTGATCGGGTTCGTCCAAGGCGTGTGGCGGCGGATCTCCGCGCAGTACGGGTTCGCCGTGGCCGACGCCCCCGACGGCATCCGCATCCGCCGGGGCCTCCTCGGAACGGTGGCCGAGACCATTCCGGTCCGTCGTGTCCAGGCCGTCCGGCTGATCGAGCCCTTCACATGGCGGCTCTTCCGGTGGTGCCGGCTCGAGGTCGACGTGGCCGGGGCCGCGGGCCGGGAGGAGAGGAGCGGGCGCACGGCGACGTCGACCAAGGCCCTGCTTCCGGTGGGGTCCCACGATGTCGCCCGCCAGCTCCTGGCCACCGTCATCCGCCAACCGCAGCCCGCTACGTCGCCGCCACCGGCCCGGACACGGCTCAAGGCCCCTCTGAGCTACCACTTCCTCGCCGCGGGCCACAACGACGTCCTGGTCATGGCCACCACGGGCCGCGTCCGCCGGACGACGACGTGGGTTCCGATGGTCAAGGCGCAGAGCATCCGCCGCATCCAGGGGCCTCTCCAGCGCCGCCTCGGGCTCGCCACCGTCCACCTCGATGCCGCCGGCAAGCGCGTCCGGGCCGAGTTCCGCGACCGCGACGCCGACGAGGCGGACCGCTTGATCGACGATCTCACCTCCCTGAGCCGGGCCGCCCGCAAACGGGAGGATGTGGCGCCGGGGTCGGCCACCCCGGCGGCGACGGCCTCCGCCGGTTGGTTCCCCGATCCCGTCGGCCGTCACCAACTGCGCTACTGGGACGGCTCCGACTGGACCGGCCACGTACGGGACCACGAGGTCGTCGGTCTCGATCCCCCCTGACCATCCCCCTGAACAGAGCGACAGCGCCTCGGGCGCCCCCCAGCGTGCCGGGGCCTCCTGCCGCTACGGGTTGTTGCTCTGGCAGGCCGCCGCTCCGCACTCGTTGGGGATCACGCCCGTCGACAGGAAAGTGGTGATCTGGGTCAAGAGCAGCGCATTGCCCCTCCCGAAGCCGTGGGGGTCCGCCCCGTAGGCGGATCCGTTGGGCGCCAGGTTGTCGGTCGGTGGAGTCGGCGTGCCGTAGTCCCACAACACGAGGCCGGCCTTGGCCGGCTTGTTCTGGTTGAGCTTGGCCAGGCCCCACTGCGGCGTCACGGGCACGTTCGCCCGGGGCGGGGCACGGAAGAACTGGGAGTTGAAGGCGGGCTGGTGGTTGTGGGCACCGATCGTCCGCGCCAGCATCTCGGCGGAGACGTTCGCCACCTGGTGGTCGCCGTAGTTCTCGATGATGAAGATCTGCTTGGCGGGGATGCCCCGGTAGGGATGCGAGGTCAGGTGTTCGGCGTAGCCCTCGTTCTCCCCCCGGTCCCAGAGCAGCTGGGCCATTTGCAGCACGACCTGCTGGTCGACGGGGTCCGTGTAGGAGGCGTCGAAGAAGGAGGCGAATTCGTTCCAGTCGACCGATCGGTTCAACAACAGGCCGCCGTAGTCCATGCCCGGCACCCCGAGGATCGCCCGCTTCCACTCGGTCGAGACGGCCGACACCGCTCCGCCCATGATGCCGCCCTGGCTGTAGCCCATGAAGTGGCAGTCGTGGGTCTTGAACAGCGCCTGGCCCCCCGCTTGGAAGGCGGGATCGGTGACGAATCCGTTCGACGAATTGATCAGGCGTCCGAGGAACTGGAAGTTCACGAAACCCTGCAACATGTGGTCGACCTGGGTGTCGAACGTCGACATGTCCTGCAGGTTCCGCACCACGTTGGGGATATCGCTACTCGACATACCCACCCAGTCGGTGGCGCATCCCATCAGATCGTGGGCGATACCAGCCGAGAACGAACCTCCCTCGACCTCGCTGGCAGAACCGAGGAGGCCGTGCCCGTAGACGGTCGGAGTGGCCGGGCCGGCGCTCTGCACCGTGGACGGCATGACGCAGATGAAGTTCGCGGTCCATGTCTTCGAGCCGTTGATGACGGGGTTGCCGTTACCGTCGGTGACGAATTTGGAGAACGGCGTGGTATCGGCGAGAAACAGTGGGACCTGGAATGTCCCGTGCACGTCGCGCACCCCGCTGTTGTCCGTCACCGCCGTAACGGTGAAGGAGGGGGCAAAGTCGGTCGACGCCGAGCCCGTCGCGGGAGTGGGGCCGTGATGCGTCCGCAGCCACTGATAGGCCAACGAGTGCATCCTGAGCGCCGGACCGGCGAGGCTCTGGGCGCTGGCGACGGTGAAGTCCCAGGCCTGGAAGGGCACGGTCGTGCCGAGCACGGAAGCCAGGTCGTGGCGGATGACGTGCCTGATGTGCGCCCCCCGGGCGGCCGGCTCGAGGGTGCCGGCGAGAGCCTCTGTGGTCGAGGCCAGCGGCGGGATGGGGACGCCGTCGGTGTCCACCAGGTCGCGCAGGGCCACCGCGTAGCGATGCCCTTCGGTCAAGGCGCGGGCCGGGTGGATGAGGAGGAGTTGCTCCGAGGTGTCCGACGTCTGCGCGTCGAGTTCGGCGAAGTAGGGAACCCGGGCATGGGTCACCGTGTCGAGGATGACGATCGGGGAGTCGGGTGCGAGCGACAGGCCGATGTTGGTCGATGTCGCGATGTCGGACTGGGTGATGCTCAGCCCCGAGACGTAGGTCATGATGACGGAGCCGGGTGAGAACCCGTCGGCCTGGTTCTGCGCCGTCGTGGCGACGTGCACCCCGTGGATGTTCGACGGGTCGACCTTCGACGAGATGTGGAGCCGGCGCCCTGTCGCCGTTCTCGAGCGGACCGTGAACGCGTCGTTCGGCCACGGCAGCAGGCAGTCGTGACCGGCCGGCGCGGTGAGAAGCACGTCGCAACCTTTGACACCGGCGCCGGCACTGTTCGCCTCCGTCGCCGCCGTCGGCGGCGCGCCCCGCGGAACACCCTGTGCTTCCGAGGCGGTCGTCGCCAGACCAGTGGCCGTGACCAACGTCGCCGCCATCACGAGCACTGCCCCGAAGGCGATCGGTAGACGGGTCCGGCCTCGAGTCTTCATGCGTCCCCCCCAGGGTCGCCGAGAAACCGCAGGCTAGCACCACGATGGCGGCGCGGCTCCGGGGAACGGGCCCTGTCGGGTCGACGGATCGTGCCGGCGGCGCTCGTGACTCCGGTTCGTCCGGCGCGGCCGCTCAGGCGCTTGCGCCAGGCCGGGGACGTCAGCGGCGGTGGAGTCCCCCGCTCTTGCACGCCACGCACAGCCGGGCATAGGGCAGGGCCCGGAGCCTGGCCTTGGGGATCGGTTGTCCGCAGTTCTCGCATGCCCCGTACAGCTTGTTGTCGATGGCGACGACGGCGAAGTCGACCTCTTCGATGGTGGCCAGCGCCTGGGCCGACAAGGTGAGATCACGCTCGCGGTCCACGGCCACGGTTCCCCCCTCGCCGGACTCCTCGTCGAACTGGACGTCACCCGGCTCGCGGTCGAGGGCCAGTGACTCCGCCTCGGCCCGCAGGTCCTCGGCCTGGCGTTGGTAGACCTCGCGCTCTTCGAGGAGCAGGGTCCGCATCTCCTCCAGGAACTTCGCATCCGACGCATAGGGACCGCGGGTGGGCTTGACCGGCCGCGCCGGGGGGGCCACCTTGGCCGGGGCACCGAGCTTCCGCGCCGGGACCGCCTTCTTGGCCGGCGCCTTCTTGGCCACGGGGGCCGGCTTCTTGGCCGGTGGCGCCGCCTTCCTGGCCGGCGCCTTCGACGCCGAGGTCTTGGACGCGGGGGCCTTCTTGGCCGGCGCCTTCTTGGCCGCCTTCCTTGCCGGGAGAGCCGCCTTCTTGGCCGGCGCCTTCCGCGCCGTCGCCTTCGCCGGCTTTCTGGCGGGGGCCTTCTTGGTGGTGGCCTTCGCCGCCGGCTTCCTGGCGGCCACCGCCTTCTTGGCCGGTGCCCGCTTGGCCGCCTTCTTGGACGCCGACGACGACTTCCTCGCCGGCGCCATCAGGCACCCACCGCCGGAATCCGGTCGGCGTCGTGTGCGGTGCGGAACATCGCGGGGCCTCCCACCTGCTTGACGAAGGTGGGCGACCATAGCGTCGCCGGCGCGGCCAGGCAACATCAGAGCGTTTGGGCTCCCCCGGGCACCGTCGGCGCTGTGACGAGGTTGTCGGGAGGACCAGCCGCCGCCGCGTACTGTGTGCCCATGTCGGACCACCTTGGCGGCGACGCCCCCTATCCCGAGGTCGAACAGCAGGCCGACTACCCCCGGCTGGAGGAGCGGATCCTCGCCTTCTGGGACGCCGACGCCACCTTCGCCGCGTCCGTGGCGGCGCGCCCCGGGGGGGACAACGAGTACGTGTTCTACGACGGACCGCCGTTCGCCAACGGACTCCCCCACTACGGACACCTCCTCACCGGTTTCGTGAAGGACACGGTCCCGCGGTACCAGACCATGCGCGGGCGGCGCGTCGAGCGCCGGTTCGGGTGGGACTGCCACGGCCTACCGGCGGAGATGCCGGCCGAGAAGGAGCTCGAGCTACGCGGCCGCGCCGAGGTCATCGCCTACGGCATCGACCGGTTCAACGACTACTGCCGCGCCCTCGTCCAGCGCACCACCGACGCCTGGGTCCGCTACGTCACCCGCCAGGCCCGCTGGGTCGACTTCGCCGACGACTACAAGACGATGGACCTCCCGTACATGGAGAGCGTCATGTGGGCGTTCAAGCGTCTATGGGAGAAGGGCCTGGCCTACGAGGGCGAGCGGGTCCTCCCGTTCTGCTGGGAGTGCGAGACCCCCCTCTCGAACTTCGAGACGCGCCAGGACGACGCCTACCGGCCCCGGGTCGACCCGGCCGTCACCGTGTCGTTCGAACTCGATCCCGTTCCCGGGGCCGCCGGTGACATCGCCGACGGGCCGCTGCGCCTGGCCGTGTGGACGACGACCCCCTGGACCCTGCCGTCGAACCTGGCCCTGGCCGTGGGGCCAGAGATCACCTACGTCATCTACGAGGTCCTGGGCAAGCCCACCGCCATCGCGGCCGACCGGGTGGTGGCCTACCCCGACCTCCTGGTCGAGGCGCCGCCCCTGGCCACCGTGACCGGGGCCGATCTCGTGGGGCGGACCTACCGACCCCTCTTCGACTTCTTCGCCGACCAGGCCGGCGCCTTCCGGGTGCTGGCCGGCGACTTCGTGGCCACCGACGAGGGCACCGGCGTCGTGCACATGGCGCCCGGCTTCGGCGAGGAGGACTACTTCGCCTGCCAGGCGGCCGGCATCGGCGTCATCTGCCCGATCGACGACCGGGCCCGGTTCACCTCCGAGGTGCCCCCCTACGAGGGCCTCCAGGTGTTCGAGGCCAATGCGCCCATCACCGAGTCCCTACGCCAGGCCGGAGCGCTACTCGAGGCCACGCCGTACACGCACAGCTACCCCCACTGCTGGCGCACCGACACCCCCCTCATCTACAAGGCGGTGAGCTCCTGGTTCGTGGCCGTCACGGCCATCAAGGACCGGATGATCGAGTTGAACAAGAACATCGACTGGGTGCCGGCCCACGTACGCGACGGTGCCTTCGGCAAGTGGCTCGAGGGGGCCCGGGACTGGTCCATCAGCCGCAACCGCTTCTGGGGTGCTCCCATCCCGGTGTGGAAGAGCGACGACCCGCGCTACCCGCGAGTCGACGTCTACGGCAGCCTCGACGAGCTCGAACGCGACTTCGGCACTCGGCCCGACGACCTCCACCGCCCGAGCATCGACGCCCTCACGAGACCGAATCCGGACGACCCGAGCGGGCGGGCGACCATGCGCCGGGTGAGCGATGTGCTCGACTGCTGGTTCGAATCGGGGTCGATGCCCTTCGCGCAGGTGCACTACCCCTTCGATCGCGCCGACTGGTTCGAGTCGCATTTCCCGGCCGACTTCATCGTCGAGTACGTCACCCAGACCCGCGGCTGGTTCTACACCATGCACGTGCTGTCGACCGCCCTGTTCGACCGCCACCCCTTCGAGCACTGCGTGGCCCACGGCATCATCCTGGGCGACGACGGGCGCAAGATGTCCAAGCGCCTGGGCAACTATCCCGAACCGGACATGGTCTTCGACACCTGGGGCGCCGACGCCATGCGCTGGTTCCTCGTGTCCTCGCCCATCTTGCGGGGCCAGGATCTGGTGGTCCACGCCAAGGGGATCGAGGATGTCCGGCGTCAGGTCCTGAACCGGATCTGGAACGCCTGGTACTTCCTGGCCCTCTACGCCAATGTCGACGGTATCCGGGGCCGTTGGCGCACCGACGCCCAGGGGGTCCTCGACCGCTACATCCTGGCCAAGACATCCGCCCTCGTCGACGAGGTCACGGCCTCGATGGACGCCTACGACCTCTTCGGGGCGTGCTCGGCCATCACCGTCTACCTCGACGCGTTGACCAATTGGTACATCCGTCGCAGCCGGGACCGGTTCTGGCGTGCACGCGACGGGTCACCGGACACAGAGCAGGACAAGGCCGACGCCTACGACACCTTGTCGACGGTTCTGGTGGCGCTGTGCCGCCTGGCGGCACCGTTGCTGCCGCTGCTCACCGAGAACGTGTACCAGGGCCTCACCGGGGAGCGCAGCGTGCACCTGACCGACTGGCCCGTGTCGACGGACCTGCCCGCCGACACCGATCTGGTGGAGACGATGGACCTGGTGCGCGACGTCTGTTCGTCGGCGCACGCCATCCGCAAGGCCAAGGGTCGGCGGGCCCGGCTCCCTCTGCGCACCCTGACCGTCGCCGTCGCCGATCCGCAGCGACTCCGTCCCTTCGTCGGCCTCATCTCCGACGAGGTGAACGTGAAGGAGGTGGCGTTCTCCGAGGGTCTCGAGGACGTGGCCGAGCGCGTCCTCACCCTGGTCCCCTCGGCACTCGGTCCCCGTCTCGGTTCCGACGCCCCGAAGGTGTTCGCCGCCGTGAAACGGGGCGACTGGACGGTCTCCGACACCGGTGTCACCGCCGGCGGCCTGACCCTCGAGCCCGGTGAGTACGAATTGGTACTCCGCCCCCGGCATCCCGATGAGGGCCGCACCCTCCCCGGTGACGTGGGCGTGGTGACCCTCGACACCGACGTCGACGCCGCTCTCGAGGCCGAGGGGTCCGCCCGCGACGTCGTCCGCCTGGTCCAGGCCGAGCGGCGGGAGGCGGGGCTCCACATCTCCGACTGCATCGCCTTGGAACTCGACGCCCCGGCCGCCGTCGTCTCTGCCGTCGAATCGCACCGCGCCTACGTGGCCGAGCAGACCCTCGCCGTCGATCTGCGCTTGTCGGTCTCCGAGGAGCAGGCCATCAGGATCACGAAGGCGCCCTGCCCGGACGGCTCGTGACAGGCGGCTCCGTCGGGGACCGCGTAGCGGTGACCCGGGGGCGGATGCCCGAGGTTCAGCGAGGCACCCCGGCGCGCGCCCCCTCGGGATCCGGCAGCGGCATCCGCCCCTGACGGTCGGCGGACGACTCCCCACTGTCCGGTGTCCGGGGGCCGGACGAGCTGACCGGGCCACCGAGGCCTCCCGGAGGTCCCATGGGCGACGGACGCGGAGGCTGGCCGGCGTCGGCGCTGTCGGTCTCGGCCTCACGGCGCGTCGACGCGTCGTTGGGCGTCGACGAATCGGTGGACTCCATCGCCGGTGTCGACTCGGGCGACGGAGACGACTCCTTCGCCGGCGTGGCGGGGACCGATGGCTGCGCCAACAGCGACGCGGCCGGCTGCACGTGCTCGTCGACCCAGGTGAGCATGTCGCCCAGTGCGGAGCGGAGCCGGTTGCGCTCGGTATCGAGATGCCGGGCGATCGTCTCGACGTCCCCGGCCAGCTGCGTCCGGATGGACTCGAGGCGCGAGATGTCCTCGCGCAGGTGACGCTCGGCCTCCTCGGTCAGTGCTCGGGCGCGGGCCTCGGCGTCGGCCAGTGTCGTCCGGGCCCGGGCCTCGGCGTCGGCCAGCGTCGACCGGGCCTGGGCCTCGGCCTCGGCCTCGGTCTGGTCCACGAATTTCTGCGCCAACAGGAGGGTGCGCTGCAGGGCGTCGTCGGGAGCCGCTGGCGCCGGCGCCGGCGCCAGCGGCTGTGACTGGACCTGTTCGAGCTGGTACTCCAGCTGCTGCAACGCCTGCTCGAGTTGCGCGATGCGCTCGGCCGCCTGCCGCGTGCGGTCGCCGGACTGGCGCATCTGCTCCTGGAGCGCCTCGGCCTCGATGGCCACGCGCTCCAAATACTCATCGACATCGTCGATGTGGTACCCCCGCAGGGTCTGCCGGAATTCGACCGTCCGCAGACTGTCGAGGCTCGATTGCTGACTACTCGACTTCGGGCTGTCCATAGGAAGGATCCTACCCAAACCCTCTCGGCGATCCATGGATGGACGCCCAACTGATACGGGACCTCTCCGACAGGGTGTCCGGGCCGTCAGAGGGCCGGGATGATGATCCCGTTCACCACGATCTCGAGCACCAAGATGGCGATGATGATCGACAGGTCGATGGCCATGCCCCCGGCGCGCACGGGGGGCAGGGCGCGGCGGATCGGCCGCAGGATGGGCTCCGTGAAACGGTCGAGGGCGCGCACCACGCCGTAGAGGCTGCTCCCGGGCTCGGTGGGGAACCAGCTCAACAGGGCGCGCACGACCAGGGCGGCGATGAGGACCCAGACGATCGTGCTCAGGATGTGTTGCAGGCCCGAATTGGACGAGGCGATCAGCACGGCAAGCGTGACGGGCGCGGGCATGGAGGAGATGGGCGTGGGGCTTCCCGAGGGGAGGTCAGGAGTCCGCTACGACCGGAGCAGCCCGTTCTCCTGGAGACGCAGCCGCTCCTCGGCGGAGACCTTCACGTTGGACGGGGTGACGAGGAACACCTTGTCGGCCACCCGCTCCATCTTCCCGTTCAGGGCGTAGGCCACCCCGCTGCAGAAATCGATCATCCTGCGCATCAGCTCGCGATCCGACACCTGCAGGTTGACGATCACGGGCTGGTTGGACATCAGCCGGTCGGCGATCTGGCGGGCGTCACCGAACTGCACCGGCGCCACCACGTGGACGCGGGCGCCGGAGTCCATCGGCACCGGACGCACGACGGCGCGTGGCGTGACGGAGGCCATGGTCGTCGTGGACTCGTCCCGGGACATGGGCCGGATGGTGCTCGTGCTCGTGGCCACCGGCACGGCACGCTCGTCCTCGTCGTCGACGGCGCGCTGGGCGAGGCGAGGACCCACGGACACCCGGGGCTCGTACTCCTCGTAGTCCTCGTACTCGTCGTCGACCAGGCCCAGATAGACCATGGCCCTCTTGAAGAAACCAGCTGCCATGAGACGCGCCTCCTGGCCGACAGCGTACTGCGTGGGCTCAGGACCAGGGTGACGAGCCAGGCACGGCCCCGGGGCCGGTCGCGTCGCCCGTGATCTCCCGCTGGCCGGGGTCGGCCCCGGGGCGTGGGCCAAACAACGCACGCCCCACGCGCACCATGGTGGCTCCCTCCTCGAGCGCCACCTCGAGGTCCTGCGTCATCCCCATCGACAGCTCGCCCAGACCGAGGTCGGCGGCCAGGCCCGCCGTCGTCCGGAAGGCCGCCCTGGCCACCTCGGCCGGTCCGGGGGGAGCCACCACCATGAGCCCCCGGACGTCGAGATCCATGCCCCGCAGAGACCGGACCAGTCCGGGGACGGAGACCGGGGGGCAGCCGTTGCGGCCGACCAGGCCGCTCACGTCCACCTCGACCAGGACCCGCGCCCCCGGGGCGCGGGCGGCGATGGCCTCTCCCTCCACGACGCGGGCCAGTGTCTGCCACCACCCGACGACATCGGCGAGATCCCGGACGCGCCGGCGTTGGACGGCGCCGAGGAAGTGCCACCGGGGACGCGGACGGGATCCGCCGCCTCCCGCCGCGCCGGCGGCGTCGTCACCGACGTCGTCACGAGCGCCGCCGGCACCGGGACCGTCGCGCGCCGCGTCCCCGGCGGCCGGCGCCGCCCCGGACAAGAGCGCGGCCTTGGACACGAGCTCGGCGGCGTAGTTCTCCCCGATATCGGCCACGCCGGCGGCCAACGCGGCCGTCACGGCGGCGGCGTCGAATCCCTTGGTCACCGCCACCAGCCGTACCGTGGCCGGATCACGACCGGTGGCCCGCACGCGGCGCCACACCTCCTCGACGCGCCGCGCCACCACCTCGGGCGACGGTGCGGGGGCGAGCGACGGCCGGGGGCTCACGGAAGCGCCGCCCCCCTCCAGACGAACAGCGCCTGACGGGCGTCGTCCCCCCGGGCCCGGTGGGAGAACGCGTCGTCGCCGCAGGCGGTGCACTCGTCGACGTCGACGACCAGGGAGGTGCCGGCGTCGCGCAGCCGGGCACGGACGGCGGCGGGCAGATCCAAGGCGGAGGCCCCGTCCGAGGTGACGGCGCGCACCTCGTCTCCGGCCACCGCCGCCACGGCGTCGAGGTCGCCCGGACCGAAGGCGTAGCAGCAGGGGTGGATGGTGGGCCCGAGCCCGGCCACGACCTCGGTGGCCCCGAGCGACGTCATGGTGGCGACGGCCCGGGCGATCACGCCTGCCACCAGTCCCCGCCAGCCGACGTGGACAGCGCCATGGACGCCCTCGGGGGAACCGAGAGCCACCGGGGCACAATCGGCGGTGAGCACGGCCAGGCACGACCGGGACCCCACCGCCACCACGGCGTCGGCCTCGGGGGGCCCGCCCGTGGGGGCCGTCGTCCAGGGGGCGGATCCGGGAGGGGGCGGCGCGTCGACGACGACCACGACAGAACCGTGAACCTGGCGCAGCCGGTGGAGGGTCAGGCCGGGTGGCACCGCTGCGGGCAGGGTCGCCGTCCGCAGCGAACGCTGGTCCCCCTCCCTGCGGCCCGACCACCACGCCTCGACGGGCGTGGCTCCCAGCCGGTAGGCGTTCAGACGCGGCGCGCCGGACCGACCCGCCGGCGGCTCAGCGCAGGAACGAGGGGACGTCGAACTCGTCGTCGCCGAGATCCAGGTCGTCCTCGGCGGGCGAGGCGAAGATGTCCTCGTGCACGGGATCGAGCCCGAGGACCTGACTGCGCTCGGTGGCCTTGGGCTCGCCTTTACGGCCCTCCTCCCAGCGCTCGAAACCGGCGGCGATGACGGTGACCCGGACGTCGTCACCCATGGACTCGTCGATGACGTTTCCGAAGATGATGTTGGCGTCGGGGTGGGCCACACCGTGGATGATCTCCATGGCCTCGTTGACCTCGAACAACCCGAGGTCCGGTCCCCCGGCGATGCTCACGAGGATGCCCCGCGCCCCCTCGATCTGGGCCTCGAGCAGCGGGCTGGTGATCGCCGCACGGGCCGCATTCACGGCGCGACCCTCGCCAGTGGTCTGGCCGATGCCCATGATGGCCGTGCCCGCCTCGGACAGGACCATCCGCACATCGGCGAAGTCGGTGTTGATCTGACCGGGGATGGTGATGAGGTCGGTGATGCCCTGCACACCCTGCAGCAGCACCTCGTCGGCCATCTTGAACGCGTTCACCATCGACGTCTTCTCGGTCGACACGGTGAGGAGCCGGTCGTTGGGGATGATGATGATGGCGTCGACCTTCTCCTTGAGCTTCTGGATGCCCCCCTCGGCCTGGACCGAGCGCTGGCGACCTTCGAAGGCGAACGGCCGGGTGACGACGGCGATGGTGAGGGCGCCGACGGACCGGGCGATCTCGGCCACCACCGGTGCGGCGCCGGTCCCCGTCCCTCCACCCTTCCCGGCCGTGATGAAGACCATGTCGGCGCCCTTGAGCGCCTCCTCGATCTCGGCCCGGTGCTCCTCGGCGGCCTCCCGGCCGACCTCGGGGTCGCTCCCCGCTCCGAGCCCACGCGTCCGCTGCCGTCCGATGTCCAGCTTCAGGTCGGCGTCGCTCATGAGCAGAGCCTGCGAATCGGTGTTGGCGGCGATGAACTCGACTCCCTTCAGCCCCGCCTCGATCATCCGGTTCACGGCGTTCACACCACCACCGCCGACGCCCACGACCTTGATGACAGCGAAGTAGCTGCTCTGCGCTGGACCGGTCATCGACTCTCCTCGACCCTCACCCGCATCTTCGGGCCTCACCGTGGGTACTTCCGCCGGGGTGATCGGGCTGGACGAACCGGCACCGAGCACCAGTCACCTCACCCTCGACCACAACTTTCAACTGGTGCCTGCCGAGGTGCCCTCACCCTAGGGCCGTAGCCGCGAACGGGTCAAGCAGAGCCTCAGGCCCGCGGGCAGGCGCAAGACCTGGTCAGGATGGTCCTCACCCCGCCGCCCTCATCTGCGGGACGCGACCGGTCGCAAGCACCCGCGGCGGCGCCGGCGGTGGCGCGGCGGGTCGACCGCCGCCGCCGAGGGGGACCGGCGGTCCCACGGCCGGTGCGTCGGGGACGGTCACGTCGATGTCCTCGGGTGCGGTGGGCGGGACGTCGAGCAGGACGCTCAAGAGGGAAACGAACTTGGACTGCAGCTCGACCGCCGGCCCGAGCGTCACGTCGATGTGACCCGTGAGCGCGAGCGTCACATCACCGTCGGGGGCCACCTCCACCTGCTCGAGGCGCGGTCGAAGCACGGGGGGGACGCCCCCGAGCACGGTCAGGCCCGGGGCAGCAGTGGCGCCCAACACCGAGCCCGGCGGACCCGGGATGACGGCGGTGGCCAGCACGACGGTTCCCGGCGGCGCCACGGGACCGACGGCCAACACGTGCCCGGTTGCGTCCACCACCGCGGCCCCGTGTCCGGGGAGGGCGACCGCCGCCACCGGCGTGCGTTCGTCGACGGTCACGGTGATGTCGTCCGGCCAGTGGCGCGCCACGGTGGCATGGGCCACCCAGGGCAACGCTTCGACCCGGGCGGCCACCTGACCGGGGTTCACATCGATGAGCGGCTGCCCCGTCGCTCCCACGGCGGCCACGACCGGGGCGACGCCGGTGTGGACGGCCCCGATCACGGTGACGTGGCGCGTCGCCAGCGCCGAGGAGTGCAGCGCGGCCCAGCCACCCCCCACCATGACGACCACGACGCCGACCGCACCCGCGATCCGGAGGCGGTGACGGCTGCGCTGACGGGCCACCTCCTCCCGACGTTCGAGGATCCGGGGATCGATTCTCACCGGATCCGGTGCCACCACGGGTGCGTCCACTACCTGTGTCATGATCGTGACCCTCCACATGAGGTCGAGGGTCGTCCCCGATCCCCTTCGTCGAATCCCACCAGGCACACCTCGGGAACCAGGACCACCCCGCTGGCGTCGAGGACGGCCCGCTGGACGTGGTCGATCAACCGGCGCACGTCGTCGGCCCTCCCGCCGTCATCGGATTGGATGAAGTTGGCGTGCTTCTCCGACACCCGTGCGGTGCCGAGCCGGAATCCCTTCAGTCCCGCCGCCTCCACGAGTCTCCCGGCGGAGTCCCCTTCGGGATTGGTGAACACCGATCCGGCGTTGGACCCGCCGGGCTGGTGGGCCCGGCGCCATCGCACCACCTCGGCCACGACCGCCTCCGCCTCTGCCCGCGATCCGGGCGTGAGGGCGAATTCGGCCCAGACCACCATCTCCCCCGGTCCGAGCGACGAGTGCCGGTAGCCGAGGTGGAGGCGCTCGGCCCCGCCCTCGGCCGCCTCGCCCGAGGCCAGGTCGACGATGCGCTGGCGTACGAGGACGGCGGCGGTGTCCGAGCCGTGGCCCCCGGCGTTCATCTTGAGCGCTCCTCCCACCGAGCCGGGGATCCCCACGCCCCACTCGAGACCCCGGAGTCCGGCGGCGGCGCTGCGCCGGGCCACGAGAGGCAGTGGGGCGGCGGCGCCGGCGCGCACGGTCGTGTCCCGGATGTCGACGCCGGCCAGTCCCGAGCCGGGGACGACGACGAGGCCGTCGAAGCCGGCGTCGGACACGAGCATGTTGGAGCCGTTGCCGAGGACGAGCAGGGCCACGGGGGCGGCGGCGCCGGCCAGGGCGCGGTGAACGGCGGCCAGATCGTCCTCGTCATCGACCTCAACGAGGACGGAGGCGGTGCCCCCCACCCGATAGGTCGTGCGCGCCCCGAGGGGAGCGTGCCGCACGGCACGCGCCCCGAGGGCCCGGGCCACCACGTCGAGGGTCTCGGCCCGGCTCACCACGTCGCCGCCGTCATGAGCTCGTCGGGGAGCGAGGTGAGGTCGCCGGCCCCCAGGGTGAGACACAGATCGCCCGGACGCAGCACGCCGGCCAGGTGCCGGCGCAGCTCCTCACGCCCGGCGATGTACCGGACGTCGAGGTCGGGATGGCGGGACACGACGGCGTCGGCCACGATCCGGCCGGTCACACCCGGCTGCGGCTGCTCCCCGGCGGCGAAGATGTCCGTCACGATGACCACGTCGGCCGCCGAGAAGGCGTCGGCGAACTGCTCTCCGAGGGCCCCGATCCGGCTGTAGCGGTGGGGCTGGAAGACCACGACGACCCGCTCCGGTCCGGTCTGGCGCGCCGCCTCGAGCACGGCACCCACCTCGGTGGGCAGATGGGCGTAGTCGTCGACGAACCGCACCCCGTGGACCTCGCCACGCACCTCGAACCGCCGGGCCACGCCGGCGAAGCGGGCGAACGCCCGCACGGCATCGTCGAAGGTGGCCCCGACCCGCAGAGCGGCGACGGTGGCGACGGCCGCGTTGCGGGCGATGTTGGCCCCCGTGACCGGGATGGAGATCGTCCCCAGGCGGCGGTCACCCGTGCTCAGGTCGAACGAGACCCCGTCGCGCCCCGAAGTCGGATTCTCGATACGGAAGGTGGCGTCGGCGGACGTGCCCACCAGGTCGGCGCCGTGGGCCCGTCCCAGCTCGGCGGCGACGACGTCGTCGGCCCCGACCACCACTGCGCCGGGGGCAGCGCCGGGCCTCCCCGTGCAGAAACGGTCGAAGGCCTCCACGAGCTGTGGGAAGCCTCCGTAGTAGTCGAGGTGGTCCGGTTCCACGTTGGTGACGACGGCCACCTCGGGGTCGAGGGCGAGGAACGTCCCGTCGCTCTCGTCGGCCTCGATCACCAGCCACGGTCCCGTGTCCCAGACGGCGTTGGTGCCGATCTCGTTCACGTCACCGCCGATGAGGAAGCTGGGGCGCAGCCCCGCCTCCACCAGGATGAGCGCCAGCATGGACGTGGTCGTCGTCTTCCCGTGGGTCCCCGACACGGCCACGCACCGGCGACAGGCGGCCACCGCGGCCGTCGCCTCGGCCCGCGTGAGGACCCGTACACCCAGTCGTCTGGCTTCCACGACCTCCGGGTTCGAGGAGGCGATGGCCGTCGATATGGTGACCAGCTCGGCATCGCCCACGTGGGCCGGCGCATGACCGATCGTCACCTCCACCCCGGCGGCGGACAATCGCTGGGTGGTCGGGGACGCCTTCAGGTCACTGCCGGTGACCGTGTGGCCCATGGCGGCCAGGACCGACGCGATGGCGCTCATCCCCGCCCCGCCCACTCCCACGAGATGGATCCGTCTCGGGTAGGAGAGGTCGACGGGCTCGGCTCCGGACGGCACGTCGCTCACGGAGCACCGTGGCGCGCCCGGGTGGGGGCGGCGCCCGCCGGCCCCCTCGGTCTCGGGCCGGCGCGGGCGTGGGTCTCGATCAGGCTCACGACCGAGGCCACCGCGTCGGGGCGCCCGAGCGACGCCGCCGCCTCCCGCATCTCGTCGAGGCGCTCCGGGGGCGACCGCAGCCCCTCGATCTCGGTGGCCAGTCGCGCTCCGGTGCAGTCGCGATCCGGAAGGACCACCGCTCCCCCGGCGGTGGCGAGGGCGGCGGCGTTCGCCGTCTGGTGGTCACCCGGTGCCCCGGGCAGAGGGACGAGGACGGCGGCCACACCGATCACGGCCAGTTCGGCCACGGTGCTCGCTCCCGCCCTACCCACGACGACGTCGGCCGCCTGGTAGAAGCTCGCCATCTTGTCCTCGTAGGGGACCTGGCGGTAGACGAGGCCGCCGGAGTCCGGTGGAGGGGCCGACAGCGCCATGTCGGCCGCGTCGCGTCGGCCCACCACGTGGTACACGGCCACGTCGGAGCGCCCGGCCCACAGGGCGACGAGGGCCAGGGTGGCGTCGTTGATCCTCTTGGCCCCGAGCGACCCGCCCACGACGCCGACCACGAAGCGGTCCGAGGGCAGACCCAGGGTGCGCCGGGCGGCGGTGCGGACGGGTCCGTCGGGGCGTGCCGCCGCCACAATCTCGCGTCGCACGGGTGCGCCGGTGACGACCGCACGCGGCAGCCTGGTGCCGGGGAAGGCCACCGCCGCGGCCCGGGCGAACCGCCCGACCAGCCGGCTGGCGGCGCCGGGAACGGCGTCGATGTTCACGAGGACGACGGGCACGCCGAGCAGGACCGCCGCCAGGGCCACCGGGACACAGGCGTAGCCGCCCATGGCCACGACCACGGCGGGGCGGCGCCGGGCCACGAGGGCCAGGGCCATGACGCACGCCCATCCCACGGCGGCCGTCGCCCCCACGTTGGCGATCACCTGACGGGGCCCGAAGGACCGGGCGAATCCCCGACCGGGGAGCGTCGTCACGGCCAGACCGGCGCCGGTGAGGAGGGCACCTTCGAGGCCCCGACGCGAGCCCACGATCTCGACCGACTCGCTCCCCCGGGCCGCGGCCACGGCCTGCGCCACGGTCAGGGCGGGGACGAGGTGCCCGCCGGTTCCGCCCCCCGCCACCAAGGCGAAGCGGCGGTCGGTCACCGTTGCGGCGAGGGACGCGGCCCCGACAGCGGGGCGCTGGGCGTGGGCCGGGGTGCAGACGAGGGCCGACGCTCATGGGCGGCCACGTTCATGAGGATTCCGGCCGCCATCATGGTGATCACGAGGGAGGACCCCCCGAACGAGATGAACGGCAACGGGATGCCGGTGACGGGCAGGAGTCCGATCACGGCCCCGATGTTGATCACCGCCTGACTCGTGATCCAGCACGTGGCGGCCACGGCCAACAGGGCCCCGAAGCGGTCGGGGGCGCGACCTGCGGCGCGCAGTCCGTACCAGGCCAGAGCGGCGAACAGGGCCAGCACGATGAGGACACCGACCAGCCCCGCCTGTTCGCCGATGACCGAGAAGATGAAGTCCGTGTGGGCGTTGGGCAACAGACCCCACTTCTCCCGGCCCCCGGCCAGTCCCAGTCCGAACAGACGACCCGAGCCCAGTCCCACGAGGGACTGCACGACCTGGTACCCCGAGCCCTGGGCGTGGGCGAAGGGATTGACGAACGACAACAACCGGGCGCGCCGGTACGGCTCCGCCAGTCCGAGGGCCACGCCCAGGACGGCCACACCGGCCAGCACCTTGAGCACCGGACGCAGCGGGACGCCCCCGGCGTAGAGCATCGACAGGGCGATGCACGCGAGCACCAGGGCCGTCCCCATGTCGGGTTGTTTGAGCACGAGGACGGCGGCGATCCCCAGGACGACGAGCAGGGGGACCACCACCGCACCCGGTTCGTGGACACGGTCGGCGCGGCGGGCGAGGAGGTCGGCGGCGAAGACGGCCAGTGCGAGCTTCATGAGCTCCGACGGTTGGATCCGGAGCTGGCCCAGGCCGATCCACCGTGCCGATCCCCCGGCGTTGATACCGACGCCCGGCACGAGCACCGCCGTCAACAGCAGCAGGGTGCCCACGAGCAGCAGGACGCGCACCTGGCGCCACCGGTCGTAGCGCATCCGGGCCGTGACGTACAGGGCGATGGCGCCGAGGGCCATCCACAGCACCTGGCGCAGGAAGATCGTCCACACCGACCCGTAGTCCTGCAGCGACGTGTAGGCCGAGGCGGCCAGCACCATCACCAGCCCGATCCCGCACAGACTGCAGACCACGACGAGGAGGGCCGTGCGCACGGAGACGCTGTCGCGTGGCGGTGTCACGTCCGCCGGTCGGCGCCGGCGCCGGCGAGACCCTCCCCCGTCGACCACCCGGAGAACCGGCGCCCGCCGGGTCCTGTCCGCTGCCTCGGGGGACACCCGGGCGGCGGGCCTCATCGGTCCGCTACCTCAGGGGCGGGTGCACCGATACCGGCCGTCGAGGTGTCGGGCGGGTCGAGCGCCCGGACGCAACGGGCGAAGTCGTCGCCCCGGGCGCCGTAGGAGCTGTACCAGTCGAACGATGCGCACGCCGGCGACAGCACGACGGCGTCACCGGTCCGGGCCATCCCCGCCGCCCGACGGACGGCCTCGGCCATCGATGGGGCCTCCACCACCATGCAGGCCCCGGAGAAGGCGGCGCTCACCTCGGAAGCAGCCTCTCCGATGGCCACCACACCCCGGAGGCGGTCCGACGCCCCCCGCAGCACCGAGAGGTCCAGGCCCTTGTTCCGCCCACCGGCGATCAGGACGGCCGACGGGAAACCGTCCAAGGCGGCCAACACGGCGCCGGGAGTGGTCGCCTTGGAATCGTCGTAGTAACGCACGCCACTAGCCTCTCGTACCAGCTCGACCCGGTGGGGGAGCCCCCGAAAGGCCGTCAGGGCGCTCCGGCAACCGTCGGGCGTGGCGCCCACAGCGAGAGACACTGCGGCCGCACAGAGCGCGTTGGCCAGATCGTGGGGCAGCGATCGCGGAAGCTCGCCCACCGCGGCCAGGACCAAGCCGTCCGGGCCCACGAGATTCCCCGCATCGACTGTGAAGTCGCCGACGGCGAGTCCGAAGGTCACCACCACGGCACCCCGGTCCGCCGCAGCCTGTGACGCGCCGAGCACGACGGGATCCTCCGCATTGGCGACGACGACGTCCCCCGGCCCGCTGTTGGCCCACACCCTCGCCTTGGCGTCGCGATAGGCGTCGACGGTGGCGTGCCAGTCGAGGTGGTCCTCGGAGAAATTGACCCACGCGGCGACCGCCGGCCGGAAGGTGTCGGTCAACGCCAGCTGGAACGACGAGACCTCGGCCACCACGACCTCGGCGTCTCCGGCCACGGCGTCGAGAAGAGGCGCACCGATGTTGCCCGCGGCGACGGCCCGTATCCCGGACGCGACCAGCATGGCGGCGATCAAGGTGGTCACGGTGGTCTTCCCGTTCGTCCCGGTGACGGCCACCACGGTCGAGCGGGACCGACGCCAGGCCAACTCGACCTCACCCACCAGGCGGACCCCACCGCCCAGGCCGAACACCCGGTGTCCGGCGGGGATACCGGGGGTGACCACGATCTCGTCCACCCCCGAGGCGAGGGCCCGCAGCCGAGTCTCGTCCGGCGCCACCACGAGCTCGAGACCGAGGGAGGTGGCCCGGTCCCGTGGACCTGCTCCGGCGTCGTCGTCGACGGCGACGATCTCCACACCCTCGGCGAGCAGGTGACGGGCGGCGGCGCACCCGCTCACACCGAGGCCGTAGACGAGGACCCGCCCCCGTCCCACCGCCGGCGTCACTTCACCGTGGTGACCGACAGGAAGTCGGCGTAGAAAAGACCCAGCCCGAGCGCGGCGAACAGGCCCCCGAGGATCCAGAAACGGACGATCACCGTGGTCTCGGGCCAGCCCAGAAGCTCGAAGTGGTGATGGAGAGGGGCCATCAGGAAGACGCGTCGGCCGAAGACCCGGTAGCTGATCACCTGGACCACGACCGACAGGGTCACGATCACGAACAGTCCACCGATCACGGGCAGGAGCAGCTGGAGGTTCATCTCCAGCGAGAGGGCGGCCAGACCGGCCCCGATGGCGAGAGAGCCCGTGTCCCCCATGAAGATGCGCGCCGGTGCCGCGTTCCACCACAGGAATCCGAGGCACGCGCCGGCCAGCGCGATGGACGTGAGGGCCAGGTCGAGCGCCGACGCCACGTGATAGATGGAGTAGTGACGGAATTGCCAGTAGCCGATGATGGCCAGGATGGCGAAGCAGAAGGTGGCCGCCCCCGAGGCCAGACCGTCGAGCCCGTCGGTGAGGTTGACCGCATTGGCCGTGCCCACCACCACGAAGACCGCCCACACCAGCCAGCCCACGTTCCCGAGATCGATCCCCACGGAATTCCATCGCGTGAACGACAGGTGGGTGTTGACCCCCGCCCAGTGCTCGGCGGCCAGGGCGAAGCCGAGGGCCACCAGGACCTGAGCGGCGAACTTGGCTCTCTTGTTCAGGCCCAGGCTCCGCTGGTGGCGGACCTTGATCCAGTCGTCGATGAACCCGATCCCGGCCGCGCCCACCATCACGACCACCACGAGGATGCCGGCGCGGCTGAACGCCACGTGGGTCCCCACATGGGCGATGAGGTACCCGGCCACGCTGGCCCCCACCAGGGCCACGCCACCCATGGTGGGAGTCCCGGCCTTGACCAGGTGCATCGAGGGGCCGTCCTCGCGGATCTGCTGGCCGAAGCTCCGGCGCCGGAGCCATCCGAGCAGTGTCGGAGTCCCCAGAACGGCCATCCACAGGGCGATCCCGCCCGACGCCATGAGGCTGATCACGGCGCCATCTCACGGGGACCCCCGGTGAGGCCGAGGCGGCGCACGGCGGCGGAGGCGACCTGACGGTCGTCGAATGGCGTCCGACGCCCGTCGATCTCGATGACCGACTCGTGACCCTTGCCGGCCACGAGCACCACGTCGCCCGGTTCGGCCAGCTCCACAGCCCGCCCGATGGCCGCCGCCCGGTCGGGTTCGACGACCACGAGAGCGTCGTCGACAACTCCGGCTCTCACATCGTCGATGATCGCGGCGGGATCCTCATGGCGGGGATTGTCGGACGTGATGACGGTGACGTCGGCGCGGTCGGAGGCGACCCGGCCCATAAGGGGCCGTTTGGCGTGGTCGCGGTCCCCGCCACAACCGAAGACGCACACCACCCGGTGGCCGCCGGCCAGAAGACGGGCGCTGTCGAGCGCCACGGCCAGACCGCCGGGGGTGTGGGCGTAGTCGACCACCACCGTGAACGGCGCCGGGGCATCGATCAGCTCGAAACGGCCCGGCACCGGTCGCGCCCGCTCCAGTCCCCGGACGACGGTGTCCTCGGGGACGCCGAGCGCCGCGGCGGCCGTGGCCGCGGCCAGGGCGTTGGCGACGTGATAGGCACCCGTGAGCGACAGTTCCACCTTCCGGCCCCGCCACACGAAGGTGGTCCGCCCCGGTCCGGCGTCGACGTCGGTGGCGTCGGTGGCGCAGAACGTCACCGAGGGGATGGTGAGCCGGTCGAGAAGGCGGCGACCCCACAGGTCGTCCACGTTCACCACGGCCAGTGCAGCGCGGTCCTCGGTGAACAACGACGCCTTGGCCTCGAAGTACGCCTCCATGGTGCCGTGGTAGTCGAGGTGGTCGTGGCTCAGGTTCGTGAACACGGCGGCGTCGAATCGGATGCCGTCCACCCTCGCCTCGGCCAGCGCGTGGGAGGACACCTCCATGGCGGCGGCCGCCCGTCCGTGGCGCCGTGCCTCGTCGAGGATCTTCTGGACCACGGGGGCCTCCGGGGTCGTCCGCGCGCCGTCGAGGGTCCCGATGACAGCGCAGGGCGTCCCGTGGGTGTCCAGGATCGACGCCAGGAGGTGGGTGACCGTGGTCTTCCCGTTCGTTCCCGTCACGCCGACGGTCGTGAGCGATCCGGCCGGGTTGTCGTAGAAGGTGCACGCCACACGGGCCATCGCCCTGCGGGCCGAACCCGGGGCGACCACGACCTGGGGCACGGCCGACTCGAGGGGGCGCTCGACCATCAGACCCACGGCACCGGCGTCGACAGCGACGGCCGCGTAGTCGTGACCGTCGGTCCGGTGGCCGGGCAGGCAGAAGAAGAGCGCACCCGGCGTGACGACCCTGCTGTCGAATTCGATCGACGTCACCTCGGTGCCGGCCGGGTCGCCACGCGTCCCGGTGACCTCGACTCCCTCGAACAACCGGTCCATGCGCACAGTCGGGGCCCCGCCGCCGGACAGATCACGGCCCTTCCGTGGCGTTCCCGGCCGAGGCGCCGATCGTACCCGCGGCCGCGGGTACCCCCTGCGTCGTCGCTGCGGCGCTTGATGCCACCGAAGGTGGTGGCGGGAACGCGACGGGAGAGGCACGGCCCCCCGTCGTCCCTCCGCCGGGTGACGTCGGGATGTCGTAGCGGTGGAGCGCGTACTGCATGACCTCGGAGAACACGGGCGCCGCCACCACCCCGCCGTAGATGGGCGTCGGCTGGTCGAGGACCACGATGGCCGATAGGGCGGGATTCTCGGCCGGGGCGAAGCCGGCGAAGGTGGCCATGTAGGCGCCGGGGACGTACCCCCCGTGGCCGGGGACCTGGGCCGTCCCCGTCTTGCCCGCCACGGTGTACCCGGGAACGCCGGCGGCGACGGCCGTGCCGTCCTGGACGACCTGCTCCATCATCGTGGTGAGCTCGGCCGACACCGCCTGCGACAACGCCCGGTGTGTCGGATGGCGGGTGGCGGCGACAAGGGTCCCGTCATCGGCGATCGTGGCCTGGACCAGTCGGGGCGGGACATAGACACCCCCGGTGGCCACCGTGTTCACCATGTCGAGGATCTGCTGCGCGGTGACGGCGTCGTCCTGGCCGATCGGCGTCGAGCCGATGTCCGAGGCGGACCAGGTGTTCGGGTTGCGCTTCACCAGCCCGGCGGACTCGTCGGGGTAACCGAGACCCGTGGGCTGTCCGAACCCGAGGGCCTGGATCTGGCTGGCCAGGCGGTTCTCGCCCAGGAGCTGGGCGATCTCGATCGTCCCGATGTTCGACGACTGGGCCAGAATCTGGGTGGCCGACAGTCTCTCGGTGGGATGGCTCTCGGCGTCGTGGAAGACCCAATTGTCGATGGTGAGGGTGTTGGGGACGGTGAACACCTGCGACGGCGTGATGATGCCGTCCTGGAGCGCGGCCGAGAAGGTCACCAGTTTGAAGACCGATCCTGGCTCGTACACGGTCGTCATGGCCAGGTTGGACGGGGCCTCGACCGGAGCGGTGGTGGCCTTGCCGGCCACCAGGTTGGCGACGGCGAGGATGTCGCCGGTGCGGGTGTTCATGACGATGGCGGTGCCGCTCTTGGCGTGGGAGGCCACGATCTCGGAACCGAGCGCCTGTTCGGCCACGTACTGGAGGGGCTCGTCGATCGTGAGCTCGATACCGGCACCGGCCTTGGACGTCGACAGCTGCGTCGTGCTCCCGGGGAGGGTCACACCGCTCGGTGACTGTTCGACTTTCTCGGTGCCGTTACGACCGGCGAGGATGCCGTTGTACTGGTACTCGAGGCCCGACAGCGCGTTCCCGTCGGTCCCCACCTCGCCCAGCAGGGGTGACGCCAGTTGGCCGGCCGGGTCCACGCGTTGGGAGTCCGGGAGGAGGTTGATGCCGACGAGGTTGAGGTCGCCGACCTGTTTGGCCACGGTGCCGTCGACCTTGTGGGCCAGGTAGACGAAACCGGAATCCTCGGACACCTCGGACCGCAAGGTGGCCACGCTCACGCCCAGAACGGGAGACAGGGCGGCGGCCTCGGCCCCGGGGTGGTGGATGAGGAAGGGATCGGCCACGATCGTCGTCCGCGGGACCGAGGTGGCCAGGACCGCCCCGTTGCGGTCGAAGATCCCTCCCCGGACGGCGGGGACCTGGACGACGCCCGTCACCTCCGACGCCCCGATGGACGAGTAGCGCGAGCCGGAGAGGACCTGGACGATGACGAGGCGCCCGGCGATGACCAGGAAGACGACGAGGACCATGACACGGATGACCCGGAGGCGCCGTCGGGCCACCGCGCCGGTGACGGTCTTCGACGCCTTGGCGGCCGTGGTTGACGTGGTGACCGTCGCAGACGATGGCCGGAGGGGGCGACGCTCGTATCCGCGGCGGGGCACCGCTTGGCGCGACGCTGGTCGGCGCGTCCCGCCGCGCCCGACGGCCGTCGCCTGAACGAGGGTAGGCGCGGCCTTGCGACGGGCCCTCGTGGAGCGCCGCCGTCCGCGACGCTTATCGAGCGTCGGGTAGCGCGCCTGGCGGACGCTCACGTGCCACCGGCTCCGGGCGCTCGGGCGTGAGCGCCACGATGCGCCGGGGCGGTGGTCGTGGAGGAGGGGGTCGACCGGTGTGCGGTGGTCACCGGGGGCACCGTCACCTGCGGGAGGTCGGTGACCTGTTGGGGAACCGTCAGGCCCAGTCGCTGGGCCGTCCCCACCACATGGGCCGGGTTCGAGAGCTGGGCGACGCGCAGTTCAAGGTCGTGGTGCTCTCCCACCTGGGTCACCAGGCGAGCCTGGACCTGGCTCAGCCGGACCTGTTCCTGGGTCATGTAGGCCTGGGCCCCGGCCACGACGAGAAGGCTTCCGAGGACCAGTACCACGGCGACGACAACCGTGGGCCGCAGTGAATGCGGTGCGCGACGGCGCGTCGGAGGTCCGACGACGCGCAGGCGGGGCCCGGAGGCGTCGGGGCTCCGACCCGGTACCGGGGCTCGGCGGGGGGCAGGCGCCGATGCCATCAGGACCGATCCGATCCCCGGTCGCCTCCGACAGGCTTCGCGGCGACCGGCTCCAAGCGTTCGATGGCGCGCAGCCGGGCACTTTCGGCCCGACGGTTTCTCGATTTCTCCTCCGCCGTGGGCCGGCGGGCGCCGCGGAACAGGAGTCGGCCGATGGGAACGGCGCCGCAGGCGCAGGGCAGGCCCGGCGGGCAGACGCAACCTCCGGTCTCCGCCTGGGAGAAGGCCGCCTTCACGATCCGGTCCTCACCCGAGTGGTACGAGATGGCCACGCAGCGGCCCCGGGGAGCGAGGATCTCGATGGCCGTGGGGATCGCCTCTTCCAGAAGGTCGAGCTCGTCGTTCACGGCGATCCGCACCGCCTGGAACACCCGACGCGCCGGATGACCGCCACTGCGGCGGGCGGCCGCGGGGATGGCGGCGCGCACGGTGTCGGCGAACTGTCCGGTGGTGACGAAAGGACGCGCCGCCACCACGGCCCGGGCGATCCGCAGGGCGAACCGACCCTCGCCGTTGGCGGCGAACAGGCGGCGCAGGTCGTCGACCGACCACGTGTTCACGATGTCGGCGGCGGATGGACCCGACGTCGGGTCCATCCGCATGTCGAGTGGTCCGTCGTGGCGGTAGGAGAAGCCCCGTTCGGCGGTGTCGAGTTGGGGCGAGCTCACGCCCAGGTCGAACAGGACCCCTGTGACCGGGTCCTCAGAGGACGTGGCGCTCTGTTCCATCTCGTCCGCCAGGCGGTCGAACGAGGCATGGCGCACGCTGGCGCGATCCCCGAACCTCGACAACGTCTCGGTGGCGGCGGTGACGGCGTCGGGATCACGGTCGATGCCGAGCACGCGGAGGTGCGGGTGGGACTCGAGCAGGGCGCTGGCGTGCCCGCCGCCTCCGACGGTGGCGTCGATGACCACCCCTGGAGGCACGGGCGCGAACAGCTCCACCACCTCCGCTTGCATCACCGGCTCGTGATCGAACACCTGGCGCATCCGCAGCCCCTCGACTGGCGGTATGCCGTCGGGAGGGTTGCTCCTGCGACTCGGTTGGAAGCGGGCGGAGGAGGA
>Ga0209415_10004197_pt1 | contig 26488 bp, 18 predicted proteins | sample PeaSoiSIISIP2007_FD_187696 | JGI IMG/M metagenome (GOLD analysis project Ga0209415, IMG submission 187696) | Peat soil microbial communities from Weissenstadt, Germany - SII-SIP-2007 (SPAdes) (version 2) | ecosystem: Environmental > Terrestrial > Soil > Wetlands > Peat | place: Germany... | reverse complement strand
AGTCCGAGCAGGTTATAAGACAGGCCGGCCTTGTGCAGCGCAGAAAGAATGAACGGGTGAAGAACGTACATTCCATAACTGTACTGTCCGATGGATCCCGGAATTCGGCCAGAAAGCAGCCTTGCCGCGGTTCGACCAAGTCTGTTCTCGATGGCGAGCGTCATCACAGATGCGTAGATGACTGCAACGAGAGTACTTTTGACAATTCCCATCACCAACAGACCCTTGCCGCCAGCCACTAATAGGGTGACGATGAGCAGCGGCCCTCCCAGGTACAGCAGGCGTTTTGCCCAGCCGGCGAAGCGCGCGAGGCCCCCTGGCCGGCTTCTCGCAAATATGGCGAGGGCTGAACCAATCGCAAGACCGTCGAGCCTGGCGAATGTGAAGTAGAACGTCTCGTAACCGACAAACACGACTCTGGCCAGCAGCGAGACCGCGATTGCCAGGCCCGTGACCTGAAGCAGTCTGCGGCGAGTGAGCAGCATAACCAACAAAGGCCAAAACAGGTAGTAATGTTCTTCGACGGCAAGGGACCAGAAATGGATCGGTCCGGATATCAGCGCTTGTGCAAACGTCTGTGGGATGTTTTGGAGGTAGACCCAGAACCACATGCTCTGCTCCCAAGGAGTCCATCGTTTGAGGTGCAGAAGTGGGCAGAGCAAATAGAGCGCGAACAGAATTGCGTAGTAGAGCGGGAAAATTCGGAGCACGCGGCGGAGATAGAAAGTTCGCAGGAAGTGCCGGCTTCCTTTCGAGTCCAGCAGGATTCCGGTAATCAGGAAACCCGAAAGGACAAAAAAGAGATCGACACCGGTTTGCCCCCATGCTGCCAGTTTGTGAGCAAGCGAGGTAGACGATCCATCGGAGAAGAGTTGCCAGAAATGAAAGCCAATCACCATCAGCACTGCCAGGGCACGGACGCCGTCGAGAACCGGCATGCGTTTCTCGACGGATACGGCTGCGCGTGTGCCTGGATACACGCGCATTCGGAAGGAAGGGCCGGTTGGAGTGCGCGGCTTCGAAATGGAGGTCCGCCCGCCCGGTGCATCTCCTGCCAGATCCTCAAAGAGGCCGTTGAAACGAAACTGGAGATAGCGCATGCGTGCTGCCTGCTCTCCAAGTAGTCAGCCGCGGTACGAATGCTCTCGATTACTTTGGCTTTCTGGCCAGCTTCCTGGTTAGGATGCGGCTTGCGAGGCGATCGCCGCCGGCTCCGTATCGTACAATGGCCGTGGGCTTCGGCCGATCTATGCCACTCTCCCGGCGGCAACTGATGTGGGGGCTTGCGGCGGGCGCGGTGCGCGCTGGGGCGCAGGAGCGCACGGCGCACGGGCCCGGGGCGCGGGTGTCGCCGGCGCTGTGCGTTCACATCGAGCAGTTCCCGGGCATCGGCTACGACGAATTGGGCGGCGTGATCCACGGGCTGGGCTTCGATGGGTGCGTGCTTTCGGTCGAAGAGGGCGGCCACATCACGCCCGAGCATGCCGATCTCGACCTGATGCGCGGCGTGGAGGCGATGACCGGTCGAGGGGTGGACGTGTTTGCCATCGGCACGCCGACCACTTCGCCCACCGATCCGATTCTGCAAGTGATCTTCTGGGTGGGCCACGATATGGGCGTGCCCATTTTTCTTCCCGGGCAGTGGAAGTTCTCGGCCGAGGGCAACGTGGATGCGCGCCTGGCCGAGATTCAGCGTCCCCTTTCCATGCTGGCGTCGATGGCCGGCCGCGCCGGCATGACGCTGGCCATCCACAATGGGCCGGGCGGCGAATTCGGCGGCGCGGTGTGGGATGCAGGGCTGCTGCTGCGCGGCATTGACGCGCGCTTTGCAGGTTACGATTTCGATATTGGCTACGCCGCGCGCCAGGGAGCGGCGGCCGCCGCGGTGGCGCTGCGGATGGCCCTGCCACGATTGAAAATGGTGACGGCGCGCGATTGCTACTGGACGAAAGAATCGGGCGCCTGGACGTTGGCCGAGTGCCCCCTGGGCGAAGGGATGGTGGACTGGCCCGCCGTGTTCCGCACGCTGGGGGCAGCGCACTACGCGGGGCCGATCCTGCTGCGCGCGGATTACCGTCCCAGCGAAACGCTGGCCACGCTCCGCAAGGACCTGGCGTTTCTAAAGAAGCAACTGGCGGCGGTTTGAATCGCGGGTGCGCCGCAAATTGCACGCATAGGGGCAAACCGGGTACAGGCTCGAAGTTTCGCAAAGTCAGCGAAATTCGAGCCAGTCCCCGGTTTGCAGTTCGTTCTTGTTACGAACGCGGGGCCATGGCGAGGCCGGCGGCGCCGACGATGCCGGATTTATCGGCCACCTGCTGTTCGACTAGCGGCACGTCCCGGCCCAGCAAGCCGCGCGAGCGCTCCCACACGGTGTCCTGTAACGGGGCCATCAGATCGGCGCCGGCATTGGCGACCTGGCCGCCGATGATGACGATCTCGGGGTCAAAGGTGTGCAGCAGGCCGGCGAGCGCGGCGGCGAGTTTGGCGATCGCATCCAGGACGATGGTGGAGGCGAGCTCATCGCCTTCGCGCGCGGCTTGAAAAATGGTGCGGCAGTTGACCAGTTGCGGCTGCTCGCGAAACAGGCTGGTAAGGGTGGAATGGCAACCGCGATGGACGGCGGACCAGGCCTGGGCCTCGATGGCGCGGGCCGAAAACACGGTTTCCAGGCAGCCGCGATTGCCGCAGGCGCATTGGGCGCCGTCCGGGACCACGGTGAGATGGCCGAGGTTGCCGGCCATTCCCGTCTGGCCGCGCAGCAACCGGCCTCCGGCGAGCACGGCGCCGCCGACGCCCTGGCCGAGAGTGAGCATGATGACGTTCTCGCGGCCGCGCGCAGCGCCCCACGCCATCTCACCGGCCAGCGCCACGCGGGCGTCGTTATCGGCGAAGACCGGCACGTCGGGCGGCAGGCCCACCAGGTCGCTGAGGCGCAAGCCCTCCAGGAAGTGCAAAGTTCCAGGCAGCAGTTCGACGCGCGTGCTATCCGGGTCGATCACGCCTTTGCATCCGATGCCGACGCCGGCCGGTTGCTCCGTGGCCGCGAGCAGCCACTCGACAGCTTCCCGCAGCGAGGGGAGCAGCGCATCCAGGTCGCCGGGCGTTTCAATGGTGCGCGCGGCGAGAATAGCGCCCGCTTCATCGACCATTCCAGCCTTGATCTGCGCGCCGCCGATATCGATTCCGAGAACCACCATAGGTGCTCTCCACTATACGTCAACCGCGGGCGGCTTGCGGTTGAGCGGGCGATTCGTGGGTGCAGCACAGCCGCCGGCAACCGCTCCCTACGGTCGCGGCTCCGATGCGCGTTCGGAGCCGCGACCAGAGGGAGTGGAGCGATTCCTATGAGTGAAGGACGTGGCGCGTCAATCGATCTCGAAAACAACCACGGCGCGGCCGAAGTGGATCTCGTCGCCGGGTTCGAGCCGGGCGCCGCGGGAATTGCGGTGCACTTCCTGGCTCATGCCGTCGCGCACGATCCAGGTTCCGCATTCGGGCGGGCGCGGGCCGCCGCGCGGGTACCAGCGGTCGTTGAACAGGCGGTATTCTCCGCTGGCGCGATTCCAGGCGATGTGGGCGTGTTCGCGCGAGACGGTGCGGTTGATTTCAGTGTCCTCGGCGAAGGCCAGGTCATTGCGGCGGAAGAGGCCGGCATCGCGGTACGCGTCCACTACGCGGCCGATGTTGGTGCGCGCCTTGTCCAGGTTCAGCTCGGTGCAATTGGCGGCGCCGTCGCGAACGATCAACCGCCCCACCGCCTGGGGCGCGCTCGCGGTCTCCTGCGAGGCCACTTCCACCACCAGCCACTCTTCGCCCTGGCGCGGCAGGCCGGCGGCCGGATCGACGTCCACGCGCAGGTTTTCCGGATAGCGGCAACCCGCGTCGCGCAGCGCGTTGCGGATCTCCTGTTCGAGGTAGCGGCGAAAGAAGCTGCCGGCGTAAACCTCGCGGCGGCTCTCTTCCAGGCCGCGCAGTGCGACGCGCAGCAGATCGTACGGGAACACCTTGCGGCCGCCGGAGCGATAACTCTTCTGGTGGACCTGGTCGAGGACGGCGAGGCGGATCTCGGCCAGTTCGGGCGGCTCATCGAGCCGAGGCGCGGAGGCCAGCGGCCCTTCAAACACGGTCTTTCCGAATCGTTCCAGAAAATCTCCCAGGTTCATCATCTGTCACCTCACTCGATCAGCCCCAACTGCCGGGCGGTCTCCATCACCTCGCGCGCGATTGGGGCTGCCACGCGCGCGCCGTATCCGCCGTGTTCCACCAGCACCGCAAACGCCAGCCGCTTCGATGAATCGCCATCATACGGCGCAAAGCCGGTGAACCAGGAATGCGGTAAACCTTCATCCAACTGCGCGGTTCCGGTCTTGCCGGCGAAACTCACCGGAGATCCGGCCAGGGCGTTGCGCGCGGTGCCTTCGACGACCACGCGGCGCATGGCGCGGGCGAGAAAAGCGGCCTGCTCGGAAGGAAGCACCATGGCCGGCGCATCCGCGCGGTCGTTGCTTTCATCCGCGATCCAGCGTCCCTCGGGCATGTGCCCGCCGGCGGCAATGGCGGCGGTGACGCGCGCCATTTTGAATGGCGAAATCAGCACCGGCCCCTGGCCGTAAGCCGCAAATGGCAACGCCTGGCGCAGTTCTTTGGGATCGCCAGTGGAAATGCCCAGCCGCGCGGCCATTTGCGCCAGCGCCGGCGCGCCCACGTCATGCACGCCCAATTGGGCGAAATAGGCGTTGCAGGAAACAGTGATGGCGCCTTCCATGTCGAGCGTGCCGTGCGCCAGGTCGCCGACATCGTCTTTGATGGGCCGGCGCCAGCCGGCAATCACGACGCCCGCGCGCCCGTCGGGCAAACGGCGGCAGAGATACGTACGATGGGCTAATTGCGGGTCGAGGTTAAGAGCCGCGATGGCCGTCACCAGCTTGAAGGTTGAGCCGGGCGGATATTCGCCGTAGCGCGCGCGGTCGAGCAGTTCGTCGTTGCCGGGCGCAGCGGTGCGGCTGGCGGGCGGCAGAATCGCCGGCGCGCTCACCAGCGCCAGCACGTCACCGCTGGCGGCGTCCATCACGACGACGGCGCCTTTGGATTGGCCGGAGGCACTCAGCCGCCGCTCCAGAACCCGCGTGGCGGCGAGTTGCAGGCGGATATCGAGCGTGAGCCGCACGTCTCGGTGCCGTGCCAGAATGCGCGCGATTGCTGGGTTGCCCGGCTGGTGGCGGTGGCGCACCAGTCCGGCGAGTTCGGCGTAGTCGTAGCCTTGCAGGCGGCGGTTGGAATCGTGCTCCACCAGCGAAGCATTGGCGGCGTGAAAATTGTCGCCCGTGCGCAGGTCGCCGGTGATGTGTTCGGTAGCGGCGCCAAAAGGATAGTGGCGGCTGTCGAAGCGCGAACAGGCATCGTCGATGGAGATGCCGAGCGCGGCGTAATCGGCACGATGGCGCTCCAGCTCCGGCCAACTGGCCGTCGCCAGCGGAATGCCGTTGCGGTCGTAGATGCCGCCGCGCTGGATTTCGCGAGCGAGCGAATTCAGCCGGGGATTATGCTGCGGCCGCTTGACGCCGTCCTCTTCGAACGAATGCGCATCGCGCGCCAGAAACGAGCCGTCGCGCACCACCTGATAGCGCGCCGCCATGGCCAGCAGAGCCAGCGAGGCGGCGGCCAATACGGCCTTGACCGGCCACAGCGAACCGCGCAGCGGCTCGTGGCGCGGAGCCGGAACGGGCACGCGCGAGTCCGCCGAGATGGAAGCCAGCAGTGCGAACACTAGAAAGTTCGCCAGCATCGCAGTATTGCCGGAGCTGAGGAACGGCGAGACGACGCCCGAAAGCGGCAGCACGCCGAGCACGCCCGAGCTGATCAGCAGCATCTCAAAGGCGATGAGGCTGGCCAGCCCAAGCCCCAGGAAAAAGCCGTAGTGCGTGGCCGCCCGCGACGCCGCACGGAGCGCGCGCGCCAGCAGGAATGCGAACAGGAGGCAGACGGCGCTCACGCCGGCGAAGCCCCACTCTTCGCCGATGGCCGGCAGCACCAGGTCGGTATTGCCGGCGGGAATCAGCGAGGGGTCGCCCCAGCCGGGCCCAGAGCCGGTGGGGCCGCCGGTGGAAAACGCCCAGATGGCGTGCGCCAGTTGATTGCCGCCGTGCACGTCGTTGTCCCACGGCGCCATCCACATATCGATGCGCTCGACAACCGTGCGCGGCTGGCCGAAGTGATAACCGACGGCGACACTCGCCACCAGTACCGCCAACCCAGCGACGGCCAGCCCCGGCCGCCCGCGCGCCACTCCGAACATGGCCAGAAATACAAAGAACGTCACCAGCGCCGGGCCCAGATCCTTCAACACGAAGAACAGTGCGACAGAGACCGCCACGGCGCACGCGACCGGAACCACGTGCTCCAGGCGCGGCAAGCCGGCGCGGCGGAAAAAGCCGGCGAAGACGCGCCGCTCGCGAAGGTCGCGCAGCCGCTCCCAGTTGCGCGTGAAGTAGCCGGCCAGGAACAGTACGATCAGAATCTTGATCAATTCGACCGGCTGGAAGGGGCCGAGGTTGACTTTGGCATCGTTGCCGGTTGGCCCGCGGCCGAAGACGAGGAGACCGGCGAACAGCGCCAGCGCGCCAAACAGCGGGGTGTAGCACCAGTCGGAGAGCCGCCGGTAATCGAAGGAGGGAACCGCGGCCAGCGCCAGCAGCGCGCAGCCCAGGGCGACGCCGAGGGCGAATTTGTGAAACTCGAGCGTGTCGCGCAACGGATCGCGCAGGCTCACCATGAGCACAAAGCCGATGCCGCTGAGGAGGTGAAGCGCGGGCAAAAAGGCGCGATCGCCGCGGAATTTGCCCAGCTTCCAAGCCAGCACCACGAGGTAGAACCCGGCAAAATAGACAGCCGACCATAGAAGGAGCTGGCGCGAGAATTCGCGCGGCGTGCGCACGGCGACGAGCTGCTTGATTTTCGCCAGTGGCAACAATGCCAGCCGCCGCACAGGGCGGGGCAGGGCGCGCGCCGCGTCGAGTCGATTGCGCATGACATCCCAGCGCGGGTCGCTTTCGATTTCGGCCGGCGTGACGCGCAGCGCGGAGAGCGCCCCGGCGTTCGGCAGCGGGCGGGCGCGCTGAAGGTAGTCGAACATTTTCAGCGCCACCAATTCGCGCTCTGCACGGCTGGGGAACGATTCGACCAGCGGCGCGAGTTCCTGCGGGCTTGAGACCGTGTTGAGGTTGATCACCCGCCCTGCGCCGGCGAACCCGATGCTCTTGGCGGCATATACCTGCGCCAGTCCCAGCGCGACCAGCAACGATGCGGCGGCGAGCCACACTAGCTCGCGTTGCGGGCGCGGCGGCGCTTCGACCGCCACTACGGCCGGCTTCGACCCCGCCTCTGCCCAGCTCCGCGTTACCGCCATGCGCCCCTCCGCGAGTGCGTGGCTGGGGCGGGAGAGCGAAACGCCGCCAGCTCCCTCCGATGTTCCGGCACGAGATCGAATCCGGCGATGCGGCTGTAGAAAGCGCGCGCCTGCTGCCCATCGGCCCAAGCCTGGCGCGGCCTGACGTTGCGCAAACGCTCAGCGCGAAGGCGATAGGCATCGCCCTGCTGTTCGATCTCTCGCGCGCCTAACGTGGCGCCCAGCCGCTCTGCCACGGCGAATTCCTCGAGCGCGATTTCGACGTTGGGGACGGCATACACGAACAGGCGCGCCAGCGCGAGATGCGGAGCGGCGGCGCCCGGCTGCAGGCGGGCAGCTTCGTGGAACAGGGCCACCGTGGATTCCGAATCGGCCCCGACGGCCAGGGCGGCGTAACCGCGGCTCAGCGCCAGTTCGCTCAGCACCCGGTCATTGCTTCCGCCCAGATCGCGAGCCCGTTCGAGGCAAACGGCGGCTTTGGGCCAGTCGAAATCAACGAGCGCATTGTCGTCGCTCGCGCGCCAGGCTGCCAAAACCTGCTCCGCCTCAAAGGTGAACAACCCGGCCAAGGCGGGCGCGCGCGGTGGCGGCGGCGCGGAAGGCGGAACGGTTGCCGCCTCCAGACGCGCCTGGTGGTTCTGCCACGCGGCGAAGCCCAGGGCGCCGCCAATCCAAAGCGCCATGCCGAGCGCGAACCATCCCGCGGCGTGGATCACCTGCAATGCGCGCCCGGCCCGGGCGACGTGGCGGGTGACTTTGCGGAAATACGCGCGCGCCGTCTCCAGCGTTGCCGTGGCGCCGCGCGCCGCGCCGCGCTCTCTTTCCGCGCGGGTGGGCTGGTGCTCCAGGAACGCCTGCAAATCGGCCTTGAAATCGGCCGCGGAGCGGTAGCGCCGGGCGGGGTCGGAGGCCAACGCTTTGATGACGATCTCGCGCAAAGGGCGCGGGCAGTGTGGCGGCAGCGCACGCGGCGGGTGCTTGGATCGGATGATGTTTTCGAGCCGGCGCGTGTCTGCGGCGCGATACGGCGGCACGCCGGCCAGCATTTCGTACAAGGTGGCGCCCACCGCCCAAAGATCCGACTGCTCATCCACCGCCGAGCGCGCCAGCCGCTCCGGGGCGCAATAGCTCGGGCTTCCGAAGCTGTGCACGGTGGCGCCGCCGGCCGCCCGCAGGCGTTTGGCGATGCCGAAATCGAGCAGCCGCACCGTGTCGTTCGGGCTGAGGTGGATGTTCGACGGCTTGATATCGCCGTGCACCACGGCCAACTGCCGCGAGTGGAACTTGGCTAACTGCTCGCAGATTTCGAGCGCAATCACCGCCGCCCGCGTAGGGTCGATGGCGCTCTCCGCTTCCAGCACTTCCGCCAGGTTGCGGCCCTCGATGTATTGCATGGCGACGAAGAAGTAGCCGTCGGCATCGCCGAAATCGTACACCTCCACCATGCGCGGATCCAGGCCATGCAGTTCGCGCTGCAAGGCCGCGCCGCGCCGCTCGGCTTCCACCACCAGGAGCGTAACCTGGTCGCCATCGGGTTTGATCAACTTGAGCGCCGCCTGGCGATTCTCCACCGTGTCGATCGCCAGATAAACGTCATTCATGCTCCTGCCGAGCGGCCGGATAATTTCGTAACGTCCGATCTTGTGTGGGGCGGCTGCCATGGTTCATCCTCTGACGCGCAACACCACCCAGACGATCATGGCCAGGAGGAGCCCATAGGCAAGGAACGCAACGCGGCCGGTCAAGCGGTTCACGTGGTTGCGCACGCGTGTCGTGGAAAAGCGCGGCCGGGTGGCGCCGGCGCTGCCACGGAAACGGGGGCCGGCCACGAACAGCGCGGTGATGTTATCGCGCCCGCCGGCGGCGTTGGCTGCTTCCACAAGCGCTCCGGCCACGTCCTGGGCGTCGCCCCGGTAACGGTCGACGATCTCGCGTACTTGTGCGGCGGTGAGCTGGTCGGTGAGTCCATCGCTGCATAGCAGCAGCGCGGAATCGTCGCGCACACGGCAGTGGCGGATCTCGATAAAGCCGGCATCGGAGGCCTCGCGGGGCCGCGAGCCCACGTCGCGGAAGACTTCGTTTCGCCGCGGATGCATCATGGCTTCGGCTTCGGTCAGCTCTCCCGCATCTTCTTCCTCGCCCACCGGCGAGTGGTCGGAGGTGAGCTTCTTCATGGACCCATTCGAGATCAGGTACAGGCGCGAATCGCCCACGTGGCCGACTGTGGCGGTGCCGTCTTCGACCACCGCCAGGGTCAGCACGCACGCCATCCCGGCGCGGCCCGAGTCTTGCGCGGCGAGGTGGTGAATGCGGTTGTTGGCCGCGGTGATGGCCCGGCGAATGCGCTGCTCGGGCACGCCCGGCTCGAGAATGGCCGCGCGCACGGATTCCACGGCGATTTCGGCGGCCAGGGCGCCGGCTGCCTGCCCGCCGACGCCATCCACCACCAGGAAGACGCCGCGGGCCGGGTCCATCCAGAAGCGGTCCTCGTTGGCGGCGCGCAGGCACCCGGTATCGGTGGCGCCGGCCGGGTTCCAGACGCCGGTCATCCCTTCCTTTCTTTCAGGTGCACGGCGATGAACACGGCTACGAACGCCAGGAACGCAATCACGAACGGCGTATGCAAACGGTAGAGCAGTTCCACATCGAGCCTCACTTCCTGGCCTCGAAGGCCAGCTTTACGATTTCCGCCACGCGGATTTCAGCGCGCTCCGGCAGCGTCTCTTCCGAGCCGCGGGTGAGGCGGCGGCCGTTCACCCAGGTGCCGTTGCGGCTCTGATCGACGATGGTGAAGGCGCCGCTCGAAGGGTCGCGGCGCACACGCAGGTGCTCGCGCGAAACCTCGTCGCTGGCATACAGCGGCACATCCACCCACTGATCCTCACCGCCGCGGCCGACAGAGATCTCGTTGCGCGTCATCAGATAGGTTTGCGGACCGGAATCGTCCTGATAGCGGAGCTCGGCGAAGACGGACTCGGCCGGCCGGCGCGTGTTTTCCCGGTCGCGCGCGACCCGGGCCGCAGTGACAGAGGGCGATCGCTCCAGCAGGGTGGTCTTGGCGCCGTGGTAACCTGGCTGCGCTACATCGTTCAGCTCGGAATGGATCTCCACGTCGCCCGGCGGCACCGCGCCTTCGGCGTCGGCGAATAACTCGATCCACCAGTCGCTGCGCGCAATCCGGCAGGGCTTTCGTGCGGCGCCGCGCCGCAGCAGCGAGCCCTTGCCGTTCCACTCCGCCATCAGCGCATTCAGCGCGCGGCGGGCGTCTTCCCGAATCAACTCCTGCACGCCCGCCAGTCGGGCGTAATCGTCGGGATGCAGGTAAACGCTGAAAATGCAAGGCAGGAGGGTGCTGTAAGCCATCTCCAGCCGGCCCAACTCCATGTTACGAATCAGCTCACCGACAATCGTCTGGCCGCTGATGCGGGTCTGCGGAGGGTTTCCGCCATGCTGCGCCATACTTACACCAACCCCTAACCGGCGAGTGGGTTTCGATTCGCGGCTACACCCCCGCCCTAAGGCGCTACCGCGCAGAACGCGGAACGTAACTATAGACGGGCCGGTGGGGGGGTGGTTTCCGGTTTTGGGGCGCGGCGCAGATTAAAGTTGCATGAACGGGGGCGTTTGGGCAGGATGCTCCAGGCGCGACCTGAGCGGCGATTCGCAACGGCCAGGCGGAGACCCGGCCCAGCAGCAGCTACGTGTTGACAGTGAACGAGATGTGCCGCATGCACATCGAGGCCGGACTGCAGCCGGCGGAGCTGCCCGGCCCCTACGCAGGCCGGGGGCCTGCGCCACCGGCCATTGCGGGGGCGATCTCTTCGATCAGGCGTTCGACGGCGGCTGCGGGATCGGCGGCGCGGGTGACCTGCCGCCCGATCACCAGGTAGCTGGCGCCGTGGCGCAAGGCTTCGGCGGGCGTGGCCACGCGCTTCTGGTCACCGTGCTCCGTGCCCGCCGACCGCACGCCCGGGGTCACCAGGATGGGCGCGGGGCCGATGAGACGGCGTAGCGCAGCGGCCTCCAGCGGCGAAGCCACTACGCCATCCACGCCGCACTCCATCGCCAGGCGCGCGCGGCGCTCCACCAGGCCGGCAATCTCACCGCGGAAGCCCAACTCTTCCATATCTTCAGGGCCAAAGCTGGTGAGTACGGTGACGGCAATCAGTTTCAGGTCCGCGGCGGCGCGGCCCTCCACCGCGGCACGCATCACCGAACCGACCGCGTGCACCGTCAAAAACCGAACGCCGGTGCGCGCCACCTGCGCCACGGCGCGCTTCACGGTTTCCGGGATGTCGTACATCTTGAGATCGAGAAAGACGTCTTTGCCCTGCTCGATCAACTCGCGCACCATCTCCGGGCCGGCAGCGGCGTACAGCTCCAGGCCAACCTTGTAAAAACCCGCGCGGTCGCCGATGCGCTTCACTAAAGAGCGCGCTTCAGCCGCGGTCTCCACATCCAGGGCAATGATGATCGGGTTGTGGCTCATATCAGACGAATCGCCTTTGCGCCGCGCGGCAGCACGCGGCCGATGCGGTAAGCGCCTGCCAGCGCCTCTTCGAGGCGCGCGGCATCGCCTTCCGGCAGCGAGATCAACAGCCCGCCCGAAGTTTGCGGGTCATAGAGGAGGTCCTCGATTTCGCGCGGCAATTCGCGCGCGGCCTCGACCACACACGAAGCGAATTCGCGATTGTTGTTGAGGCCTCCGGGCACGGCGCCCAGCCGGGCATACTCCACCGCTCCGGGCAGAAACTGTACGCGCCCGGCTTCGATTTCGAGGGTGACTCCGCTCGCCAGCGCCATTTCGCGCGCGTGGCCGATGAGTCCGAAGCCGGTGACGTCGGTGCAGCCATGCACGGCCAGCCGCAGCATTTCTTCCGCCGCGCGCCGGTTCAGCGTCAACATCTGGCGCACCGATTCCTCGACGTGCTCCGGCGCCGCCAGCCCGCGTTTCAGCGCGGTCCCGATCACGCCGGTACCGAGGCGCTTGGTGAAGACCAGCGCGTCGCCGGGCATGGCGCCTGCGTTGGCGGTGACGCGCGCCGGATGAACGGTGCCGGTCACGGCGTAGCCGAACTTGATTTCGTCATCCGCCACGCTGTGCCCGCCCAGAATCGAGCAGCCCGCCTCGTGCATCTTCTCGGCGCCGCCCTTGAGGATCTGCTCCAGGTCAGACGCATCGCCTTTGGCCGGGTAGGCGACGATGGACAACGCCGAAATCGGCCGCCCGCCCATGGCGTAAACGTCGCTCAGCGCATTGGCGGCGGCGATGGCGCCGAAGGTGTACGGATCGTCGACGATGGGCGTGAAGAAATCGACCGTCTGCACCAGGGCAAGCTCCGCCGTCAGCTTGTACACGCCGGCATCGTCGGCAGTGTCAAACCCGATCAGCACGTTCTCGTCGGCCCAACGGGGGACGCTCGCCAATACCTGGTCCAACAACTTTGGACTCAGTTTGGACGCTCAACCCGCTGCTTTCACGTGCGCCGTCAGTTTGCGAAGCTGCGTCGTATTGTCCATCGAATTTTTTTGCAGCCCGGACATTACTATAATAACGGCAATGCAACGCACTCTCTTTTTTTCCGCCCTGCTGCTGGCTGTGGCACTGACGCTTCTCTCCGGCGATCCCAAGACGGATCCGCGCCTGGGCAAGGCTTCGCGCGCGACGGAGCGTAATGGCTGGATCCAGGTTCACCTGGAAGGCTCGCCGGCCGAGATCGGCTTCCAGCACGGATTCCTGCTGTCCGCTGAAATCGAGGATACCGTCAAGGTGATTTCCACCGAGTTCGCGCACGAAGAAAAAAGGGATTGGGGATTCTTCCGCGATACGGCGCGCGACATCTTCTGGCCGCACGTGGAGGAGGAGTACCGCGCCGAGCTCAACGGCATCGCCGAAGGAGTGAAGGCGCGCGGCAGCAAGCTCGACGTGTGGGACATCGTGGCGCTGAATTCCTGGCTCGAGGTGTCGTACTACACCAAGCAGCTGAAACACAAGACCGGCGGCACGGCCGACCGCTGCAGCGCCTTCGCCGCCACCGGCAGCTACACGGCGGATCGCCGGGTGGTGATCGGCCACAATAACTGGACCGCGTATGCCGATGGCGAGCGCTGGAACATCGTCTTCGATATCGTGCCTGCCAGCGGCTACCACATCTTCATGGACGGCATGGCCGGCCTGATCCACAGCGGCGACGATTTCGGCATGAACTCGGCCGGCATCCTGATCACGGAAACCACCATCAGCAATTTCTCCGGCTTCGACCCGAACGGGGTGCCCGAATTCGTGCGGGCGCGGAAGGCGATGCAATACGCCGCGTCCATCGACGATTTCGCGCGCATTATGAAGGACGGCAACAATGGCGGCTACGCCAACAACTGGCTGGTGGCAGACCGCAATACCAACGAGGTTGCCGACCTGGAACTGGGCCTCAAGAACGTGAATCTCCAGCGCACCCGCGACGGTTTCTTTGTGGGATCGAATTTTCCCATCGATCCCAAGTTGATTCGTGAGGAGACGACGTTCAAGGCGGATGATGCCGGCAACGCGGAGAACGCGCGCCACACCCGCTGGCTGGCGCTGATGGAAGAGAACCGGGGCAAGATCGATGTCGCCGCCGGACAGCGTTTCCTGGCCGACCACTACGACGCATTTGCGAAAAAACTTCAGCCCAGCGAGCGCACCTTGTGCGGCCACATCGAACTTTCCCCGCGAGGCATGCCGGACTGGCAGGAACCGTACGCTCCGGTTGGCGCGGTGCAGAACAAAGTGACCAGCGCCGCGCTGGCCGGGAAGATGTCATTCACGGCCGCCCTGGGCCATGCTTGCGGCCTCGACTTCCATTCCGCCTCGCACCTGGCCCGGTACCCGAAATACGCGTGGTATCAGCCTATCCTCCACGACATGGACGCCAGGCCGTGGACCGAATTCCAGGCGAAATAGGCAAAGCGGCACGGCAAATCACTTTTGGAGCCACGGAGGAACACGGATAAGCCGACCGGGGTTGCGCCAGTCTCGATTACTCCTTCTCCGGTTCCTTGCCGAGTGCATCCTGTAGTTCGTCGGGGGACCCAGAGAACCATCGATCGCGGGGTTGAAAAACAGCCTCGGCATCACACCACCGGCACCGAGCCATAACCGCTGCTCCAGCGCTCAGCAACTCCTTTTCCTCCGGCTCCAGAGGAACGCCGGCTCCGCATCGCTTGCAGTGAACCACCACCTCAATCATGGGTGCACACCCCCTGGGCCCGCTAGCCGCGCGCTGCCGCGATGGCGGCGAAAAGGGCAGCGGATTTGATGGGCTTGGTCACGTAGCCGTCCATGCCCGCGTCGAGACAGCGTTCTTTGTCGCCCTTCATGGCGTGCGCTGTCATGGCCAGAATCGGAATGCGCTGCCCGGTGGCTATTTCCTTAGCGCGGATGGCGGCGGTGGCCTCGAAGCCGTCCATTTCCGGCATCTGCACATCCATCAGGACGAGGTCGAACGCTTGTTCGTCGAACAGATCGATCGCCTGGCGTCCATTGCCGGCCACGGTGACTTTGTGGCCGCGCCCCTCCAGGAGCCTGCTCGCGACGCGCTGATTGATGCTGTTGTCTTCCGCTAGCAGGATCCTTAGCGGCGGACAGACCACCGCTGCTTCCGCCGCTCCATCGCCTCCCGGCGCCAAAACAGGGCTGGAATCAGCCGGTTTTGATTCTGGATGGAGCGCTTCCAGCAGGGCGCGGCGGAGCCCGCGCCGTGTCACCGGCTTGGCGAAGTGAGCAACGGCTCCGGCTTCCCGGCAGAGAGCGGCATCGGCGGTTTTCCCAGACGAGGTCATGATGACGACCGCAGGAGGCGTCAGAGCGGAAGAGCGCTGCAAGAGCCGGGCAAGCGCAAAGCCATCCATCTGCGGCATTTGAGCATCAGCCAGCGTCAGCTGGAAGTGCATGCCTTCCTGCGCAGCCCGACCGAGGATCTCCAACGCAGCGGCGCCGCTGTCCGCCACAGTGACCCTCATACCCCAGCCCGCCATCAGGTCGTTGAGAACCCGGCGGCTGATTGCATTGTCATCGACAGCGAGCACGGTTACCGCCTCAAGAGGGTCGCTCTCCACCGGGGGCGGGCCAGGCTCGCCAGCCGCGGCTTTGGCCTGGGCGGTGAAATGAAAAGTGCTGCCGCGGCCCGGTTCGCTTTCGAGCCAGATGCGGCCACCCAGCAGCGCCACCAGCCGGGCGGAAATGGTGAGTCCCAGTCCGGTGCCGCCGTACTTGCGGGCCATGGAACTGTCCGCCTGGCTGAAGGCTTCGAAAATGAGGTGCTGTTTTTCCGCCGGGATGCCGATCCCAGTGTCCGTGACGACGAAGTGGAGGGTCACGCCATCGCCGGATTCGCCATCGCTGCCCACGCGCAGGTCAACTTCCCCGTGCTCGGTGAATTTCAGGGCATTGCCCAGCAAATTCGTGACCACCTGACGCAGGCGGCCCGGGTCGGCGCGGACCATAACGGGCGTTCCGGGGCACACTTCGCAAGTGAGTTCGATGCCTCTTTCGGAGGCACGCAGAGCAAATGCGCCGACGACCTCCTCTGCCCAATCGTGCAGACTGAAGTCCGTGGCTTCCAGGGCCAGTTTGCCGGCTTCAATTTTGGAGAAGTCGAGAATGTCATCGATGACGCCGAGCAGCGCATCGGCCGAGCTGCGGGCCATGAGTAGACAATCGGCCTGGGCGGGAGAGGGCTTGGTGTCGAGAGCGAGCTCAATCATGCCCATCACACCATTCATCGGTGTGCGGATCTCATGGCTCATGTTGGCCAGAAACTCGCTTTTGGCGCGGCTGGCAGCCTCGGCATCCTCCTTCAGCGCGGCGGTCTGCTTGAGTTGGCCGCGGATAATGGCGGTCTGTTGCTCGACGCGGTGCCTGAGCACCGCAACCCAGCCGAGCACCGACAGCGTAACGGCCAGCACCAGGCTCAGCACCAACAGCGCATGGCCGGCCGTCCACCAGGAAGGATTCGCAATCACCAGCACATCCATGGGTGAGCGCAGCAGAATGCGGAACGACTTCGGCCGCGCCAGGCCGCCCTGCATCATGGTGCGCTGTGTATCCACCTGCACGGAGCAAATCCCCGTAACGCGGAGCTCGCTGCCATCCTGCCAGTCCAGGTTCGACTTCCCGCTCGAGCCGCCCTCCGTTCCGTAGGGAAGGACTACGGGGAAAAGAAAGTTGCCCGAAGACAGGACCAGGGTCGGGTCTTTGGTGGCGTGGTCCCAGCCGATCAGTCGACCCTCAACTTGCACCAGGGCAGCATCGTAATCGCCGCCAAAAGCCTGTTCTGCCGTCACCGGCCTGGCGGTCACGGGTTGGCCGCCGCCCAGCGGCTTGAAGGTGGCATCCGTCATCGTCGGCGTGTAATCCCCAACCACCGGAAAACCGGCCACATCCACCACGCTCCCCAGGGCGACGGGCGTGGTTTGCTCGGTTTGGACGCAGATTCCCTGGCTCGCATCCTGCAAGCAGAGAGCCCTGCCGGGCCACGCCAGTGTCACCGGACCACGAATGTGCACCCTATGGAGGAAATCGATGTCCGGAGCAAAGCGCAACAGGCTGTTGACGGCACGCACCGGGAGCGCGAATGGATCGGCTGGAGCAGGTTCTTCAATCGTCACCTCGCTCCGGCTCGGGAACATAACCCGAAATCCCGCGATCTGGTGACTTGGCGTGGATAAAGCGCCTGCGTTGCCGTGAATCCGCACTTTGGCGTCCACCAATTTCGAATAGTCCACGCCGCTTTGCTGGACCGTGGTGGCGGTGAGGGGGCCATCACTGATCACCATTCCAATGGTCACATTCGAGCCGGACTGGACAACCGAGTGCACGACCCCCTCGACTTCGACCCACTGCGCGTCCTCGATTCCCGTCAGCAGACGCGCCAGACTCACTCGCGGGGCTTCGGCCGGAAGATGCGATTCGCCGACAACGGCAATGTGCGTCTGACCGATCAACGGCCCGAAGTCTCCAGGGTCGCTGACGCCGGTCACTTCGATGAGGGAGCCGGCGTGAATGGGAAGGATGGGTCTCGCCGCGACAGCGACAAAGATAGCGCCGGTCGAATCGTGTACGAACAGGGCACCATGCCTCGGATCGATATAGGGATCGTAGTAAGTGACTACAACTAACAGGCGGACTGGGTAATGGCGCCCGGCTTCCTGCGGAGACAGGCTATGGGCGCTTCGCGTGGTGGTCAGAACCGGCAATGCGCCTGGCTGGGCCGCCCCGGTCCGGGCGCTGGCAGTCGCCCACAACAGCGCCCATGCCGCCGCCCAAATCCAGCGGGCCGGAGCTGAGCTCGGAATCGCCTGGTGCGCCATCCGCCGTCGGCGATTACCGCAGCGGGTGATCGCGCGGGATACAATTCGACGCCCGCCAGGCCGTTGGTCCACATAGACATTATCAGCTGAAGAATGGCCCAGCCGCACGCTGTTTTCGCAGCTTGTCGAAGCCTGCGGCGGCTTCCATTAGCTGCGCGGGCAGGATCTCCAAAACGCGGTTCGGAGCGCATTGAACGCCTGCCCGCTTCGCCAGACAACACGGGCTGCCGCCTTTGCTATCCTCGTAAATTAAACGGCAGACCGAGCGTTCCCCCCCGGCCTCCACCCATGTACAAGCTACTTGCACTCAATCGCAGCGAAATCGCCATTCGCATTTTGCGCGCGGCCAACGAGCTGGGCCTGCGCACGGTGGCTGTCTATTCGCAGGAAGACAGCCTGGCGCTGCATCGCTTCAAGGCCGATGAAGCGTATCTCATCGGCCAGGGCAAGGGCCCGGTGGAGGCCTACCTGGATGCCGATGGCATCGTCGAGTTGGCCAGGGAAAAGGGCGTCGACGCCATCCATCCCGGTTACGGCTTTCTTTCCGAGAACCCGGCGCTGGCGCGCGCCTGCGATCGCGCCGGCATCACTTTCATAGGCCCCAGCGCCGGCCTGCTGGAACTGCTCGGCGACAAAACCGCGGCGCGGCGCCTGGCGGAAAAGGCCGGTATTCCGGTGGTTCCGGGCACCGAGCAGGCTGTGCGCAATGCCAGGCAGGCGGAGAAAATCGCCGGCGAGATCGGATTCCCGCTGATCATCAAAGCGGCTTTTGGCGGCGGCGGCCGCGGCATGCGGGTGGTGGACCGGCAGGCCGATTTTGCAGGCCGCCTGGAAGAGGCGCGCCGCGAAGCCGGAGCGGCCTTCGGCAACGACGCGGTCTTCCTGGAACGCTTCGTGCGCCGCGCACGGCACATCGAAGTGCAGGTCCTTGGCGACCGTCACGGCAACATTCTGCACCTTTACGAACGCGACTGCTCGGTGCAGCGCCGCCATCAGAAGGTGGTCGAGGTGGCGCCTGCGGTTTCGCTCGATCCGGCCCTGCGCGCCGCGCTGGCCGATGCCGCGGTGCGCCTGGCCCGCGCGGCCGGCTATTACAATGCCGGCACCGTCGAGTTCCTGGTGGACGCCGATTCGGGCGAGTGGTACTTCATCGAGGTCAATCCGCGCATCCAGGTGGAACATACCGTCACCGAAATGGTGACCGGCATCGACCTGGTGTGTTCGCAGATCCAGGTGGCGCAGGGCCTGGAGTTGCACGGTGCGGAGATGAACCTGCCGCTCCAGCCGCAGATTCCGCTATACGGCTATGCGCTGCAATGCCGCATCACCACCGAGGATCCGGCCAACGGCTTCGTGCCCGACTACGGCAAGCTGTCCACTTACCGGTCGCCGGCCGGATTCGGCATCCGGCTGGATGGAGGCTCGGCCTACTCGGGCGCGGTGATCACTCCGTATTACGACTCGCTGCTGGTGAAGGTCACCGCCTGGGGGCGCGATTTCCGCCAGGCCTGCCAGCGCATGGACCGCTGCCTGCGCGAGTTTCGCGTGCGCGGCGTCAAGACCAACATTCAGTTTCTGGAAAACGTGGTCAACGACCGGGAGTTTCAGTCGGGTCGGGTCACCACGGGGTGGCTGGAAGAAAACGCCGCGCTGTTCCGCTTCACGCCGCGCCGCGACCGCGCCACCAAGGTGCTCAGCTACCTGGCGGACGTGATCGTCAACGGCAACCCGGCCGTGGCCGGCAAGCCGCGGCCCGCGCGCCTGGACGCCGCGCCGGCGCCGCTCCACGTCGCCACCCCGCCGCCCGACGGTACGCGCCAGTTGCTCGACAAGCTGGGACCGGAAGGATTCGCCGCCTGGGCGGCTGCGGAGCGCCGCCTGCTGATCACCGACACCACCTTCCGCGACGCTCACCAGTCGCTGCTCGCCACCCGCGTCCGCACCTACGACATGCTGCGCATCGCCAACTTCGTGGCGCACCGCCTGCACCGTCTTTTCAGCCTGGAAATGTGGGGCGGGGCCACCTTCGATGTCACCATGCGGTTCCTGCATGAGGACCCTTTCGTCCGCCTGCGCCAGTTGCGCGAAGCCATCCCCAATATCTGTTTTCAGATGCTGCTGCGCGCCTCCAACGCGGTCGGCTACACGGCTTACCCGGATAACGTGGTGGCCGAGTTCATCTACGAAGCCTCGGCGCAGGGCATCGACATTTTCCGCATCTTCGACTCGCTCAACTGGCTGCCGAATATGAAGGCGTCGATGGAGGCGGTGCGCAAGACGCGCTCTGTATGCGAGGCAGCCATCTGCTACACCGGCGACATTCTGGACCCGGCGCGCGACAAATTTTCGCTGGCCTACTACGTCCGCATGGCCAAGGAGCTGGAACGGATGGGCGCGCACACGATCGCCATCAAGGATATGGCGGGGCTGTGCCGTCCCTATGCGGCCGGAATGCTGGTGAAGACGCTGCGCCAGGTAATCGGTATACCGATCCACTTCCATACGCACGATACCAGCGGCGTCAATGCCGCCTCGGTGCTGAAAGCCGCCGATGCCGGCGTCGACATCGCCGATGCCGCCATCGCTTCCATGAGCGGGCAGACCAGCCAGCCCAATCTCAATTCGATCGTGGCCGCGCTGGAGCACACGCGGCGCGCGACCGGGCTCGACCTGGACGCGCTCAACCAGTGCGCGGATTACTGGGAAGTGGTGCGCGAATTCTATGCGCCGTTCGACACCGGTCCGAAATCGGGCAGCGCCGAAGTCTATCTCCACGAGATGCCCGGCGGCCAGTACACCAACCTCAAGGAACAGGCGGAATCGATGGGCCTGGGCGCGCGCTGGCACGAGCTCGCGCGCGCTTATGCCGACGTCAACCTGGCCTTCGGCGACATCGTCAAGGTCACGCCTTCGAGCAAAGTGGTGGGCGACATGGCGATCTTTCTGGTCAACCACAACATGACCATGGAACAATTCGGCTTCCTCACGCCGGACCACAACTTCACCCTTCCCACGTCGGTGATCGAGATGTTTATGGGCGCGCTGGGCGAGCCCGAAGGCGGCTGGCCGAAGAAACTGCAAGCCATCATCCTGCGCGGCGCCAAGCCACACCGGGGGCGCCCGGGCGCGCACCTTCCCAAGGTGGACCTGGAGGACACCGCGGCTGCGCTGGAAAAGAAGATCGGCCGCCGGCCCGCCCATGACGAGGTGCTGAGCTACCTGATGTACCCGGAGGTCTTCGTCAAGTGCGCGCACAACCGCCAGGCGTGGGGCGACGTGGACGTGCTGCCGACGCCGCAGTTCTATTACGGTATGGAGCGGTCCACCGACATTGCCGTCGAGCTCGAACCCGGCAAGACCCTGGTAGTGAAGTTTCTCACCGTGGGTGAACCGCACCCCGACGGCACGCGTACGGTCTTTTTCGAGCTCAACGGCCAACCGCGCGAAGTCACCGTCCGCGACCGCAGCCTGGACGTGAAGCAGCGGGCGGCGCCTAAAGCCGATCCCAATCAGGCGGGCCAGATCGGCGCTCCCATTCCCGGCGTGGTATCGACCGTTGCCGTGCAGATGAACCAGGTGATTGAAAAAGGCGACCATCTGCTGGTGATGGAAGCGATGAAAATGCAGAGTACGGTTTACTCGCCGGTGGGCGGCCGGGTGACGCGGGTGCTGGTGCAGCCTGGCCAGCATGTGGAAGCTAAGGACCTGCTGCTGGTGATTGAGTAAGGCACCGGCGGCAAGGCAAGACTGCCGGCGTTACAACGCTACGTGTCTTCGTAACGCTCGGCGGTCTTTGCCGCCGGTTCTTTTCGAATCGCACTCCCAGCGCCGCCGTGGCGCACGCACTCGTACGTGCCGCGTCGAGATTCGTCTCGACGCTCCTTCGCCGCTAAACCGGAACAACGCGTCGGCAGGATTGCCGACGCTGCACGCACGAGTGCGTGCGCCACATCACGACGCGTGGGCTTGGCCGGCGCCCATGGCGAGCGGGACGCGGCGAATATGGGAGCGGCAGAGGAATTCGAGAAGGACGATCATTTTATGTTCCAGGTCGGGGCCGGGCTGGACTGCATGAGTGCACGACACCTGGAATTCGGCGATCCGCTCTCCCAGTTCCGCCCGCGAGCAGCTCGATTGAGGGCCGGCATCGAGTACCGAGGCCCCCAGGAACTCGGCGATGAAGCTCATTTCGTCGGTGGAGAGCCCTGCCAGAAAACGGCGGGCACCGAAACGACGCGACGGATCAGCGCATGCTGCCAAGGCCGAAACCAGAGTATGTCGCAAGGCAGATCTCCTCTCGGTGACCGGACATAAATGTAAACTGAATCTGGCCGTATTATGGCGAAATCGGAGCCTGTGTGCAACCGGGCACCCGGCTCCGCAGGTCTGGTTCGGTGATTGGGCCTCCACCGCTCCCTCCGGTCGCGGCTCCGACAGCCTTTCAGAGCCGCGACCGTTAGGGAGCGGGTGCTGCCACTATTCGGTGGTCCGGCGACGGCGGCGGATGACGAGCAGAGCTCCGAGCAATACCGCCACCGCGACAGCCACGATACGAGTCGCGTCCATGGTTTCTTCGTCTCCTTTCTCTCGAACCCCCTGGCCGCTCGAGCGGCCGGGCTCAGAGGTTTTCCACCATCGGAATCAAATCCCGGATGAGCCGGGTCAGCACCGGCCCCACCGTCACCACGAACAGCGACGGCAAAATGCAGAAGAAAATCGGGAATACCAGCTTCACGGCGATTTTCGCCGCCCGCTCCTCGGCGCGCTGCCGCGCCATCACCCGCATGTAGTCGGAGTGGCCGCGCAGGCTCTGCGCGACGCTGGTGCCGAAACGGTCGGCCTGAATCAGCACCGCCACCAGCTTCTTCAAATCGTCCACGCCGGTGCGGTCGGCCAGGTTGCGCAACGCTTCGGGCCGCCGCTTGCCGGCCCGCAGCTCGAGGTTGAGCAGTGCGAATTCGCTCGAGATCTCGGGGTGTGCATGCTCCAGCTCCTTGGCCACCTGCACCGTCGTCTGATCCAGCCCAAGGCCGGCTTCGACGCACACCACCATCAGGTCGAGCGCGTTGGGCAAGCCTTTCTCAATGCGATGCTGGCGGCGGGAGGTCCGCCAGGCGATATACTGCATCGGAAGCCGGTATCCGATCGCACCGCCGATCACGGTAATCAGCAGTACCTTGTCGCGCGCCAACGCCAAGGCCAGGGCTACCCCGGTGAGTGCCAGAACCACCCGCGTGCCGTTGAAAACCTGCGCCGCGCGCGGTCCGCGGAAGCCGGCACGCACCAGCCGCCGCTCGACCGACTTGAGGTCGCGCGGCGAGGCGGGCACCAGCGCGCCCACCCGGTCCACCAGTTCCCGCCAGATCAGGCTGGGCGATGGCAGAAACCGCGCCGCCGGGCGGGCTTGCTCCCGCAAACGCGCAGCGGCGCGCCCGCGAAACGTGTATAGCCGCCAGCCCAGGCCGGCGGTCAAGGCCGCCGTCAGCGCGAATACCAGGATCGTTTCCGCCAAAAGCATGCTACACCTCGATGGTTACGATGCGGCGGATGGCCGCGTAGCCGACCAGTTGCAAGGCCACCGACCCTGCCAGCAGCCGGTTGCCGATGGGATCGTCGATGAAGAACCGCGCGTACTGGGGATTCACCACGAACATCAGTACGCCCACCGCCACCGGGATGGCCGCCGGAATGCGACCCGACATGAGCCCTTGAGCGCTGACCGCACGGATGCGGCCGCGCAGCTTGAACCGCTCGCGAATGATGTAAGCCAGCTTATCCAGCAACTCGGCCAGGTTGCCTCCGGTGCGCCGCTGCAGCAGCACGGCGGAGACGAAGAACTGCACGTCCATCCCGGGGAGGCGCCGGCCCAGCTTCTGGAGCACCACCTCCAGCGGCTGGCCGAAGTTCTGTTCCTCGTATACGCGGCGGAATTCGCCTGCCAGCGGATCGGCGAATTCCTTCGAAACCATTTCCAGCGCCGTGGCGAAAGCGTGCCCGGCGCGCATCGAGCGGGAAAGGAACTCGAGGCAATCGGGAAACTGTTCCTCGAACCGCTGCTGGCGGCGCCTGGCCTGCCGCCGCACCCATAGGAACGGCGCCGCGCCGGCTGCCGCCCCTACCGCCAGCGCCACCAGCGGGAAGCGGTTGGCGGCAGGCAGCGTGACCAGCGTAAAGCCCGCCAGGAACGCCGCTACCGACAGGTGCAACAGCCCGGCTGCGTCCCACTTCAGTCCCGCCGTTTCCAACAACTCCTCGACCGCCTGGCGGAGCCGAAGCCGCTCCAGCGCGTGTCGCGCCAGGCGGCCGCGCAGCTGGCTGGCGGCCTCGATTAACAGCGGCCGCCCGCGCGCCGGCGCCACCACCGGTTCTTCCTTCGCCAGCCGCCGCACGGTGGCGGTGCGCGTCCGCCGCTCCAGGCCCGCCGTCGCCAGCGCGTAGGTAGCCACGGTACTGAGCCAAATCAGCAGTACATGGAGCGGGCTCATGCCGGCGCCACCTCCATCACTTCGTCGAACAGACCCCCGGTCAGATCGATACCGGCCGCCAGCAGCTTCTCGTGGAACCGCGGCAGGATGCCGGTGGCTGCGAACCGGCCGATCACTTTGCCCGTCGGCGACAAGCCGCGTTTTTCGAAAACGAAAATGTCCTGCAGCGTCACCACATCCATTTCCATGCCGGTGACTTCGGTGATGCTGGTCACGCGGCGCGAGCCGTCGCTCATCCGCGTGGCCTGAACGATGATCTGCACCGCGGAAGCGATCTGCTGCCGGACGGCCGCCAGGTGCATGTTGGCGTTGGCCAGGGTCACCATCACCTCCAGGCGCGAGATGGCATCGCGCGGACTGTTGGCATGCACCGTGGTCAGCGACCCATCGTGGCCGGTGTTCATCGCCTGCAGCATGTCGAGCGCCTCCTCGCCGCGCACTTCGCCCACGATGATGCGGTCCGGCCGCATGCGCAGGCTGTTGACCAGCAGCTGCCGCTGGCGCACCGCGCCCTGCCCTTCCAGGTTGGCCGGCCGCGTTTCCAGGCGCGCCAGGTGCGGCTGCTGGAGCTGCAACTCGGCCGCATCCTCGATGGTGACGATCCGCTCCCGCGGCGAAATGAACGCGGAGAGCGCGTTGAGGAGAGTGGTTTTGCCCGCTCCCGTGCCGCCGGACACGATGAGATTGAGCCGCGCTTTCACCGCCGCCCCGAGCAACTGCATCATGCCCGGCGTCAGCGCGCCTTTCTCCACCAGATCCTCCGGCGCCATCGCGTGTGTGCCGAAGCGCCGGATGGAGAGCAGCGGCCCATCCACCGCCAGCGGCGGAATGACGGCATTGACGCGCGAGCCATCGGCCAGGCGCGCATCCACCATGGGATTGGATTCGTCCACCCGCCTGCCCACGCCGCTGACAATGCGGTCGATGATGCGCAACAGGTGGCCGTCGTCGCGGAAGCGCACCCCGGTCTCCTCCAGCAAGCCGTGCCGCTCCACGTAGACGTGAGCGTGGCCGTTGACCAGGATGTCGCTCACCGAAGGATCGTCGAGCAGCGGCTCGATCGGCCCCAGGCCGAACACCTCGTCGAGCACTTCCTCGCTCAACTGCTGCTTCTCCGCCGCCGTGAGCAGAGTGCGCTCGCCATCGGCGATGGTCAGCACCGCCTGCCGCACTTCGGCGCGCACCTGGTTCTCGCCGATCGAGGCCAGTGCATCCAGGTCGATGCGCTCCAGCAGCTTGCGGTGCAGGGTGAATTTCAGCTCCTGGTATTCGGGCTTGCGCGCCCCCGCGCCGTGCGCTGCGAGCAGACGTTGTTCCCAGCGCGGGTGACCGTTGACCGTGTGCCCGGCACTCATTTCGCACGCCGCCCATCGGCCGCGGAAACCGGAAATCCATCTTCGTTGAAATCGACCACTGTCCGCATCTTGCCGCTGAGGATGGTCATTTCGTGGCGTGGCGCCGGCGCCACTGCCAGGCGCGCCGGCACAATCGCGGCCCGGCGCGGCCGCGGCACGGGCACAGGCTCGGGCGCTGGCGGCGCGGCTTCCGCCGCGGCATAGATCTCGCGCAATTGTTTGCCGCCGGTGCGGGCCGTACTGCGGTCGGTGGAATTGCGCAGCACCAGTTGCACGTGGCCTTCGGTCGAGGCCAGCGTCAGGGCTTCAGCCTGATCCGGCATCACCAGCAGCGTCACCACAATCGCGCTGATCGATGGGTTGTGGGAATCGGCCTGGATGGTCTGCCCCACGGAAAGCACCGTAATGTCCTGCAGCACGGTGCGGGTGACGGTATCGTTGTGCCCATCGGCCCGCCCGGTGGCCAGCACATCCACGTGCATTCCCGGCAGGATAAACCCGGCCACGTCGGCCACGTCGTTGACGCGCACTGAAGCCGCGCGCATGCCGGTCGGAATCATCGGCGCCAGGCCCATGCCACTGCCGCGCTGGGCCACACGCGCCTCCAGCAGCGGTTCATCGGCCTCAATCGCGGCCACCACCGGCCGCCCCACCACGTCCTCCATGCGCGAAAACCCGCCCTTGGGGAACAGGTTCGCGGGCACCTGGCTCAGCCGCACCTGGTCCGCTCGCAGCACCGCTCCGAGCGGCAGCTTCTCCACCGCCACCACCAGCGGTTTCTGATCCTTGGCGCCGGTGCGCGACTTTCCCGCGACACGGTGGCCAGCAGCCGCCCGAGCGGCCAATCGGGCGGCAGCAGCGCGAGCTCGAAACCATACCGCGCCAGAATTTCC